>JGI24707J26582_10001683_pt1 | contig 17192 bp, 19 predicted proteins | sample BioPla1DNA1_FD_26582 | JGI IMG/M metagenome (IMG submission 26582)
CCAAGCCAAGACCTTCTCACCGTCCCACGATCGCCTCTAAGCCAGAAGGCTGCCTGTCAATCCCGGAGAGAGCCGGGCTGATCAAAAGAGCCAATAACTTCTTCTGCGAGAAATTTTTCAAGTCTCCTGGCTATGGAGTCCCGGACAGTTCTAAACTGAGCCATAATTTCTTCTTCAGTTCCGGTCGCCTTGGCGGGATCTGCGAAAGGGAAGTGGAGTTTCCTGACCGTAGGCAAAGTAAGCGGACATCTCTCATCTGCATCTCCGCAAAGGGTAATGGCGTAATCCATCTGTTCTAATAGGGACAGATCAATTTCGTCCGATGTGTGCTTTGATATGTCAATCCCTATTTCAGCCATAACCTTAACTGCCCTAGGATTCACACCATGGGCTTCTAATCCTGCACTCCAGATCTCCACTTTATCTCCGCCCAGCCTTTTAGCCAAACCCTCCGCCATCTGGCTGCGGCAGGAATTGCCGGTACACAGAAACATGATCTTTGCTTTTCCTGGCATGATTTTCCTCCTCGAGTTACAAGGGCACACGCTGCCCATCTGCCCCTATCACTTAGCTTACCAGAATCCACCTAGTTGCATCAGCCATGCTGTCAAAAATCTTGAATGCATTTCCGGCCCTTTGCTCTGTCATCATCTCCCTAAAACGTAAAGGCATGTCCTGGTCTTCCTGTAAGACAAAGGCTGCTCTAATATTGTAGTTGCCAAACTTCTGCAGCACTGCCCCTGCCACTCCGGTGCTGAGCTGAAGGAAATTCTCTGAGAGCTGACCTTCAAATACCACTGCATTAGTCTCTAAAGCAAAACATTGGGAGATAATGTCCAGGGCATCCTGTTCTTGGTTTAGCAGTCCTCCATCGCCAGTAACATGCAGGAATTTCTTCTTGTCCTTTTCTCTTACTGCAAAGTTCATCTCATTTTTCACCTCAATAAGTTGATTCTCTTCTTGCCCTACTTTGGCAGTGCTGGCTGGAAGTGCTGCCGCTGCCTGACGAACCTTGTCAATCCAAACCAGTTCCGATGAGTATAAAGAAACGATGTTTTCCCTAATCAGGCTAAGGAAAAAAGCCCTTTCAGAAGGCAGTTCAGAAAAACCGGATTGCTCAAGTTGTCTCTCTGCCAAGGCCATTTCCATCCGAACGAGTCTGGCGTAGGATTCCAGCATTGACTCCAGATCATCTCGGGTCAGGTGGCTGGATAGAGCAAGCTTAATCAGAATTTGTTTGCGCAGTACGGGTGCCTCCGCATCCGAGATCAGCCAGCCGTTCAGCTCCTCCAGCCCGTCCTCTGTAATAGTGTAGACCTTCTTCGACGGGGTTCCGTCTTGGTGCTGAACTTCTTTGCTAACATGCCCCTCCGCCAGCAAATCAGCAAGGGCTGTATAGACCTGATTATTGTTCCCTGACCAGTACATAAAGGGTGTTTTTCGGATGATCTTCTTGATTTCATATCCGCTCATTGACTCCAGATTAAGCAGTCCCAAGAGCGTATGTTTAAAAGACATTGAACACTTCCCCCTCCCTACCATATGTTAATGATAACATATGGTGGGCATAGAATCAAGCGCAGATGTACTCAGGAGGGCTGCGCTTGGCACGATGCAGTAAACCCCAGTTTAACTGGGGTTTACTTGATTTATCCATTCTGTTGCAGTAAATGGATCAGGTTGAACGAAAGTTACAACAAATTCCCGTGTTCATCACAGAAAGCAGCGCAGTACTTGATTGGGCTGGATACTTGGGCGAATATGCCCCTCAGCCTGCGGCTGAGAAGCCTAAAGTATCGATTATATGCGCCTTTTTCCGCCCTTCCCCTTTTTGGCATACCCATGGGATCTTTTCTCAGCGCAAAGCACATAGTAACCATCCACTTCGCTTATCTGCACTCCGCCAAAAATGGAGACAAGCTTGTTCTTGTACCATTCTCTCCTCTTGACGACCAGATACATTTTGCCTCCCAAGACAAGGCGGTTAAACCCCTTTTCGATAAAGTGCCTGGCTACGGAGAAGTCTGTATGATAGGGCGGATTTGACAGTATCATGGTAAAGCCTGTCTCAGACAGCTGGCTAAAACCGTCACTTTGGCAGATCAGAATTCCGGGGACACCGTTTAGCACTGCATTTTCCCGGGCCAAATCTACTGCTAAGGGATCTTTGTCAACCATCACGACACTTTGCGGCCCAATGAGCTTAGCTGCCAAGATGCCGACTGCACCATAGCCGCAGCCGAGATCCAGCACTCTGTCTCCTTCTGCAAAGTCAACTTCTGACAGCATGGCCAAGGTTCCCCTGTCTACTCTGGCAGGGGAAAAAACGCCATCTTCCGTCTTAAACTGCAGGCTGACACCTTTTATGTTTGCTTCAATTAGGTGATTCATTATGTTCCTCCATCAGCATTTCTCAAGCTGCTCAGCTTGCATCAACCCTGAATGTGATAAAGAGCTGGCTTGCACCGTCTCAGCCGCATCTCTCATTTTGGTTTCTAGCTCTCAGCATGATCTTCAGCACCCGCTCCATGCTTACGCTCCCAGGCAGCCCCTGGGCATGCCAGTGGTTCTTGCAGCCTGAAAAATCCAGGGGCACACACTGTGCAGCTACCTTATGCGCCTTCAGCATCAGACCGCCCTCGAGCAAGGACAAAACGCAGGCCACCCCGAGGATCCCCATACTTCTCTTTTGCGCAAGCCTCTCCAAACTCTGAACATGGGAAACTAGTGACGACTGATGCTTCACAAAAGAAACTTGAAATCCGTAGCGCTCCCCAAGTCCGCTCAGCTTGCTAATTTGACAGCCCTCTCTGCAGCGGCTGCACTTGAAGCCTAAGATCCATTCTTTAGCGGTACACGCACCAGGTTCTGGACGCAGACAGCCTGGAACCACTGCCAGCTGCTGCTTGGTCTTGGCAAAACTACTTTGCCAAAGCTTGTTAAGCATTTCTGCCCCCACCATGTTGATATGGTATTCCAGGACGGGACTGGTGCAAAGCAGTATGTCAGAACGTCCGGATGCATCGAAACCGGCTAAAAATCTACTAACCTGGGCCGTATAAACTCCCAGAACCTCCCGAGAACGCTTGGCAAACCAGTCCGTCGCGCAGCTGATCAACCGCAAGATCAGGGCTCGGTTAGCTGAACACTGCTGCATAATAAAGCGGTGCCACAAACGAAGTTTCTTAGTCTGGTACGCATAATCCTTTGACCGCTCCAATCGCTCCAGGTTTTTGGCCAAGTGATCCAAGGTCGCCATCTGGCCGGCAGCGAGTCCCCGGCGGGCGTAAATCCCCAAAAGGAGGAGTTCCAGACATGCCTGCTCTGTGCAGACTACGCCTAGGGAGTGCGTAATGGGGTAGAAAATCTCTGCGCTGCGGACCGCAGCCTCGGAAGCTAAACCTTCTACGGAGCTGTAATATGATTCTTCCAGCTTAATCTGGGGTGTTAGTGAGTATGTAGGCACAGACAAGTGATCATCTTCCTTGCTATGAATAATTTCAAGTAGGCAAAATCCAAAAGAACTAACGAGCACTAGTTAGTTTCGGGACGCAAAAAATAAGCAGCTGAGCAACTGAATTCCCTGACCTTACAGTTCCGCTTGCACATTCCCTAGATCTGCCGCGGCAATCCTTTGGCGATGTACTTTCCATCTTGATTAAATACCCAACAGGCCAAGACTGCGTTGGACACCATCAAGGAGTACAGGTTGATTCGTTCCGCCAGGCCTGCGTAACTGGGCAGTACGTTGGCGGCCACGACGGTTAGAAATCCGGAGGCAATAAACACTATCGCAAACAGGAACAGAAATCTCGTCATAGCCGGAAACTTCTTGGTTTTTGCCAATCCTGCAGCAAGAAGCAGTGCCAAGACAATGTAACTAAGTACGATAACGCCTGTTATGGCATAGTGCATGTTGTTCTGAAAGCTGTTAGACCAGTCTGTATCAGAGAGGGGAAACAGCTTGTAGCCAACTGTAGAGAGAACTTCTGCAACAGCCTTCAGCACAATCCCTGCGTAGAAGACACGGTTTATTCTCATGACCTTGCTGAAATAGACTAAGAGTACGAAGCAAAACAGCAGGTTAAAGAAATCGTAACCGTAGAGAATCCTGCCGGCCAGCTGGCGACTGACAGCGGAAGCGGCTGTCAAATCACTGATGGGCTGGGCTAGGGGATTGTATTCCGGCCAGACTATTCTGCCCGCGATGACGTGAACTGCATAAAAAAAGGACGCCGCAACGCCAGAGAGTGCCAGGAGACTTAGACTTCCCCTGCTTCTATTCTTCACCTTCATTGTTATCAAGCCTCCGCTTCTCTTTTCTATACAGCTGATTGTACTGGCGGACATGTTTTTTCAACTCGTCCACGGCCTGGTCCTCATCCTGGGGCCTGTTATCGTATTTCTGGAGCAGGAGAAAGACCGGAGCATAAAAGTGCAGCGCCATGACATAGGCATCACCCTCGATGAACCTGCCGTCATCAATAAACTGCTGCAGCACCTTGGCCTGATTGTCCAGGATCTTTTCGATAAATGCTGTGCGATAAATCTCTCCGAGTTCTTCATTGCCGTACTGTTCGATGGTCAAAAGACGCCTGAGCTTAGAGATATAGTCATCTTTCAGGTAAAACAGGAAAATATTGGTGCAGAGCGTTTCAAAGGCGTCATCCGAAAAGCTGTCGTAGAGGCTGGAAATATTTGGATCTCCAGTTTTCGGTACCTGCAGGCTCTCTAAGGTTTTCTGGTATCTTTGGAAGGTCTCCCGAACAATGGTGTCCAAGATATCCCGCTTATTCTTGAAGTGGTTATAAAGGGAGCTCTCCTTAATCCCTACTGCTCCAGCAATCTCTCTGATGGTTACGGCCTCGTAACCATAGCTGGAAAATAGGGTTAGTGCTTCGTACATGATTCTTTCTTTCGTGCTCAAATCACACTCTCCTCATTGGTTGTTACATGATCTTTTCTGTTTCACAACAATTGAAAGTATAACTAACGAGCGTTCGTTTGTCAATGCTGGATTGGGATTTTTTCATAGCCTAGCTCCTGTGGCAGAGGCGTCCCTTCCCTATCGATCAAAGGCTTTGTCTTTTGAGACCCCGGCGCAAAGCGCCGGGGCCNTAGGTACTAGAGATCCTCCCAGCCGGTGAGGAGCTCATACGCCCCGCAGGAGCACTCTATAACAGCGATATCCCCAAGCATGGTGGGAACAAAAACAAAGCGCACCCTCTCTCCCAGCGCAGGTGAGCTCCCTGTTGCGGACATAAACTTCTTAGCAGGACAATCATGTTCTTCCAGCCACTTTTTTGCCTTTTCTTCCTGTGCATCAGTTAATTCAAACAATAAAGCCACGTTATCACCTCCTCACCTTTGGTCAGCTAGTTCCTTGGCTCTCTTCAGATGCACCCGGGAGAGCCATACCTCGCCCAGCTGCTTATAGCAGCGGCCAAGCAGCTCATGGCAAAAACCACAATCTGCATCCAGGGCCAAGGCTTCCAGGAGCACACCTCTCGCCTGCTCAGGCCGATTGAGCTCGAGCAAAGCCAATCCCATGCTGTGCAGGCAGTCCTGATGCCAGCTCCACCACTCCTCCTCTTGAAGCAGAGGCAGAGCCTCTTCCAGGTACTGAACAGCCATTTCATACTGTTCCTGCTCTAGGCAATGCTCTGCCTTGGCCAGTAGATTCAGGCCCCGGGAAGGATTGGCCAACATAGCGTCGTTCAGCGCTTTTTCAGCTAGTTTATGCTGGCCGGTAAATCTGGCCAGATTAGCAAGGTTGTAGTTGAGAAATTCACAGTTGGGAGTGCGCTCTAGCCCTTCCTTATAGACAGCGATTGCTTCTTGGTAAAAGCCCCTGTCAGTTAAGAAGACTCCCAGGTTGAGAAAGGCGTCGCTCTTGGCCGGCTGCAGCTCTGCCTGGTTGCGCAGGCTTTTTTCTACCTGCTTGATTTGGCCGTAATAGTTAAAGGCAAAAGCCAGCTGTTCCCACAAGTACACCCGGTCACCGGCAAAAAGCTCAGGTGCTTCGCCTTTGACATAAGACAGTTCGGAGTACACTTTGTGCAGCACTTTCAGCTGAATGGGACGGTTCTGGGAAAAAACCTCTTCCACCCATTCCAGTTTGCGGCTGGCTTCAACTTTAGTTTGCAGTACATCGTTCCGCTNAGTAGATTCAACAGCTTCCCCAGACGCTTGCAGCCGTTCCGTTCCGTCAGGAAACAAATGATACAGTTTGCACATCTTGCATCTCTCCTTTCTATAGAAATATATACCCGCACAATTTTGGCCAAGTTACGCCTGCGTTCGGAAACCCCAGCTAAAATTGGACAAATAAAAGAGCCAGCTCAAAGCTGACTCGCCCAAATAGAAGCCCTTTGGGAACTAATGGTAATCTCCAAAGGGCTCTTCCAATTTTAGAATAAATAGCAGCGTGGTTAGGGAAATCTGACGGAACGGAACATCACCATTCAGTCTCACCTATTCTGTCATTATCTTCACCCTGCGCGACTACTACCTCGGCTGTGGTATGTACTTTTCCGTTAACCATGAATCCCCAGCTGACACACTTTACGACATGGTTTGCCGGCACTTCCGCATCAGAGGCAAGCCCATGCCTGCTATGCACAAGTGCATCGAAAGGGTCCCCCGGCTCTGGAATTATGGGTGACACTCCTAAAGGCTCCATGAGTTTTTTGTATCTTTTAAGCAGTTCCCGGACAGCCTGCCGACCATCCTCATTCAGTCTCTCTTCACCTGTAAGTATCCGCTCCATTGAGGCAAACATATCGAGTGCCCGCTCCTGCCAATCAGCCAAGGCGCCCTCATGCTTGATAGCAGCCAGGCGGACCTGCAGCAGCTCGTCCTCACGTTCTGCCGCTGCTTTTTGCAGCTCTTCTAGCCGTTTCTTCAGGCGCAATACCACCTCCTGCTGATCATCACTGCCGGGACAGTCTTCACGGGAGGCCGCTGTTTCCAAAACAGAGTCCCTTGCACTGCCGAATCTTCTCCCGAGCTCAGTGTAAGCCCAGACGATGAGAAACGCAGCGCAGATTAACAGGACAATAGAACCTGCCAGCAGGATATGGGCGAAGAAAGGTTCAAAAGTGTTGGCATTGACCAAGGCAATAGCCAGGCAGCAAAGGGCAATGGCGAGAAGACCTATGCCGAGCCCCAATATTGAGTACCTGGAGATTTTGTTGGGCGTTTGTGACATCTTAATTTCTCACCTCGCGTCTGGAAACTGTGTCGTTCAGAGGGATAGTAAGGTATTTTCCTGTCGGAATTTTGGCTGGGTCAGCAAGGTCATTAATCTTCAGCACTTCCCCAATCAGCTCAGCAGAATCGGGATCCTTCCCCAGGCGATAGAGCAAGGTCCAGATACTGTCACCCTGCATCAGGCGCAAGGAAACAGCCTCCACNGTAACGTATTCGACGATCTGAACCCTCTCTTCCACAACAAGGTTTTCGGGCTGCGGAACCTCAGTAACAGGCTCCTCCCGCAACAAGAGTTCTTCGTACAGGCTCGACAGTTTGGCATAATCCTGCTGGAGAGAGTTGATGCTCTCTTGCAGCTTCTCATCGACAACAGGTTCAACATAGATCAATTCTGGTTCAGTTTCAACGGGAGCTTGGGTTACGTAAACCAGGAGCTCTTCGTAGAGATTTGACAGCTTGGCATAATCCTGCTGGAGGGAGTCGATGCTCTCCTGTAGTTTCTCATCGACAACAGGTTCAACATAGATCAATTCTGGTTCAGTTTCAACGGGAGCTTGGGTCACGTAAACCAGAAGCTCTTCGTAGAGACTTGACAGCTTGGCATAATCCTGCTGGAGGGAGTCGAAATTGGCGTGCAGCTCCACATCGTAAGAGGAATCAGCGGCGGCAGATTCTGGCGCATTGCGGAAGTAATCCAGCAGATATCCGCTTATAAAAAAAGAGCCAACTACAACAACAGCTAGACCCACCGATAATCGCCTGAAAACTTTGTCATTTTGTGCCATAGAACTGCCCCTTTCTGTGTATATCTGGTTTCGAAATATACTCAAAACCACTTCCACATAATGAGACTGATCCCCTGCAGTTTTTTACATATTTGTAAATATCATGATCGAAAAGCTACGCTGCAACAAGCGGTTTTCCAGTGATGGTCTTAATTTTTTCCCCGCTGCTCTTTGGCAAGAGCTTTTCTCCTTCGCCTTCACCTAATATCACAAAATATCGCCTTTACCGCTCTCTTGGTTCGCAAGAAGAGTTCGAACTCAAGACGTCACTGGCTCCAGATCAGACCCATGTCAATGATTTTCAGGTGGCGTGGAACACAACGNACTATTACTATATTACGGCCGTTAACGCGCAAGGTTTGGAATCTGCACCCTCAGAACTTATGACATATACATTGACGGAGCCCTTAGAAATAAAGAATCCTGGGTACGATTCACAGTTTTACATGGGGGACACTTTGGTGTTGGAGTGGGATTCGGCAGAAGTCTTCGATTCTTACAGTATGCGTGTTTTCGTAGGAGATAACAAGTTTAACGGCCCATCATTTTATGCGGGCGCTGGGGCAAGTAAGTTGGAGATAGAGTTAAGTCCAGACAAGTTTTCCCCAGGCACCCACAGGATTTGGATCGACTACGCTGAAAAACGAATAAGTGACTTTGAGATCATCGTATCCAACAGCGGCTTTGTACCTTTTCAGATTCAGAGTAAGTAGGGCCAAATTCAAAGGAATGGCAAGCTCCAGCCGCCCAACGGTGGATATCTTGTTCGAGACAGGAAGGGGATCTTCCCAGAGCGTGTGCAGGGCAGGTCCCTTCATTATGTCACTTTCGAGGATTCTCTCCACACCCTCTGAGATTGTGAGCGGTCTTCCCCTCGCACTGCAGCTTTGACGTCAAGACAAATTAGGGCTTGCTTCCCAGCAAACAAAAACCGGGCCTTGCATCGAAATGCTAAGCCCGGCTAGATCATCATTTCCTTGGGTCTACGCCCTGACTCCCAAGTCCTGCATTGTCTTAATCAACACATCTACAGCTCTTGATGTGATGGAGTCCACACCAAGATCAATCATCCTGCGCATTGACTCCTCATCATCCGCCGTCCACACGTAAACTGCCTTGTCTGCAGCATGAATCGTCCGAACAAGCTCCTCCGTCACAAGCTTATGGTTGACATTGATGCCCAGGGCTCCGCAGGCCAGCACTTCGTCAACCAGGGATGATAAATACTCCGGTTCACTTGCTCGTAAGGGATCTGGTTTGACAGCCAGCAAGAAATCGAGGGCCGGGCACTCTGTTCGGACCAAATCCACGGCATCTGATCCAATACCGGTGAAGAAAGCTCGCGCTCCCATTCCGGCTTCAGAGATCATCTCCCCTAACAGCCGCAAACCCTGTTTCTCTTTCATATCAAAGTTTACCCTGATCTGGGGATATTGCTCCATCAAGTGCAGGATTTCACTGACCCTAACCAGCGACGCTTCCACATCAGCACTGACAGGATCGTGGCTCAAGACGGGAATCCCGTCTCTAGCAAACCTTACGTCAACTTCAACTATGTCGGCGCCGCAGGCTATACCTGCCAGAAACGATTCGACAGTATTGTCCTCCGTACCTAGACAACCTGTATGGGCCGTGACCAAAATCTCTTTTGCCATATCTATGCACCCCTTAATGAATTGACAAAGCCCCTTAGACAGAGGCTATGCCAACACCCTAGTACTGCTGCGATTGTAATCTCTGTTATAGTTGGATGCTACCCTGTTACGAAATAAATAGGGTTGCCGATCAGGACAAACTGGTCCCGGAGAGTTTCCCGCACGTACTGAACCCGGAGCCAACGCTGGGGTCTTGCCAGAGTGACAGTTTCCTTGCCTGCCAGGGATTCGACCTTGGATTCATGGACAACTTCACCATCGGCAACCACCTGAAGAACGAGGGGTTCTTCCGCTTCTGTTACACCCACAGTGAGCTCCACCTTGCTGTCATTGGAACAAGGAANGGTATCGCCCATGGCATACACGCCTTTACCGCAGGCTGCTTCCAGTTCGAGCTGGGGTCCGGACGAGAGGAAAACTCGGCCTTGCTTGATCCCGTCCAGAAGTTCCCCAGTTTCAAGTGACGAAGCCAGGACATAGGTGTTTGCACTGTTGGGGTTGTAGAACCTTTCCTTATTGTGAACATCACGGGCGGCCACGCCTGTAATNCTATGGCCTTGATTGAGCAGTTCATCCCACCAGAGCAGGGCCCGCCAGTTATGCAGAGTCTTCGCACCTTCCCAAGGTCCCGACCAGATTTCCATGGCGTCAATGCGGGAAATGTTGGCATTGGTGTACTCCCACTCGCACCCGCAGCAGATAGGAGGCCCCGGCACAAAGGGATGGGCTATGGTGGCCAGAGCACCCTGCTTATCTACTTCGTCCAGGACTGAATCTAGAGTATCCTTGTTGCTCTGCACCCGCCAGTCAATGTAGTGGGATATTCCCGACACCACCAAATGACCGAAATAGGAAGACAGTTCAAGACCGCGAATAACCTTGATGGGCAAGTCAGATTTGATGTCAGCCAGGGCGGAAGTTGTATTGTGATCGGTCAGAACCATAAAGTCCAGACCAATGTTATGGGCATGATTGACAACTGTGACCAGATCATAGTCCCCGTCACTGTGGTTGGTATGGCTGTGGAGCTCCCCTGCATACCAGCGTTTTTTCCGTTGAGACTGGACAGTCTCAATTTCAATGGAAGCCACCACTTCCGGTGAGAAAACACCGTGGGTTTCAATCTCCGCGGTCCACTGGCCTTCCGGCAGGAACTGGCTGAAAAATCCTCGGCTGGAGACTGGGCCAATTGTCACCCACTCATTGAAATACTGAGGGGAATCCCAGCGTCCCCTAAACTCACCTTTGGGACCGTAGAGGGAAAACTTCAGCTGATTGCGTAAGGGCAAAAAGACCTCTGGTCTCTGGCGATAACTCTCCCATTTTCGCCTTACGCTTTCAGGCAGTTTGCGCTCGCCTATAAATCCGTCTGTAAACTCATCCAGTTTGGCTTTGACCAAACCGGCTGAAAAGTCATCCTTCTCGAGCCAATGGGGATCATAAGAAAACAGGATCCGCAGTTCCCTAGTGTTGGCTGGGACATCAAAGGGGATGTTGGTAAATGTGTTCATCTGTTCTGGAGTAAAGATAATCTCCTTTTTCATGTGTACTGGTCACCTCGTGTAGCAATGATGAATTTTAGTACTCTAACTGTTCCTAATTGACTTCTTTTTGCCTTATCTGAGGCAATAATGGCTTCATCGACTAAACGCACTATTTGTCGCTGATGGATCCTTTCAATCCATTATTGCATTTTTCTGCATACCCGGCAAATCCAGTACAGCCTAACACTCAACGAGCGCAGCTGCATCTTTACCAGTCCCTTGAATATTGTCAGAGATGCGAATCCTTCCAGCTCTAACATGGGTAAAGCCTTGCGCAGTGTCGGTCGACTCACCCTAAGTGTATCTGCGAGCTTTTGTTCTGGAGGCAGCTGTTCCCCCAAAACCCACCTGCCTTGCAGAATCATCTCGGCCAGTTCCTCTTTAACCACCGTACTTAATCTGACGCAAGTTCTACTTCTTCCTCTCGCTCCCTACCTGTGTCATCTGCACCGCCTTTTTATTGGCCAGCATACTTGCTGCACCCAAGACAAACAAGACTCCCCAGGCAACAACAATCGATCCCCAGCCCCAAAGGCTCACTACAAAACCTGTAATCACAGTCATAACGGCTGAACCCACATATGATGCGAAATCTAGATATCCAGCCAAGGTAGAAGACTTTCCGGTGGCCACAAATCGCATGGGGATGGAAGAAAGCAAGAGCAGATTGATCCCGTTGACAATTAACGAACAGACTCCAATCATCAGACTCAAGTACAAAACACTGCCTGTAAAAAAGGTTTGGCTAAGCACAAGAGCGATTACAGCCCCCACTGCGAAAAGTAAACTGACAGACTTACGCTCATCATTTTTGAAACAGCTGTTTATCCAGCTGGCAGCCAGCACTCCGGCAAACCCCATAACAGGAATAAGCAATGAATATCCTACCGCACCGGCGATGTCCAAACCGCGAGTTTGCATGAGCAGGGCAGGCATCCAAAGATTGATGCCGTCTTTGATCATGCCCTGAAACACTGTAGTGACTGAAAGGAGCAATAAATACGGTTGTTTGAGAAAGACAGCGGTATCCCGAAAATACTCACGCAGGGTCTGTCTGTGCTCTGTGACAGGGACCTCGCTTGCAATTTCCAGCCCTACATCTGCCGGCTTATCACGTACTTGTCTAAGCCAAAAAAGGGCTTGTAGAGCCAATATACAAGCAGGGAGCCAAAAGACTGCTCGCCAATTGCCAGACATGGACAAAATCTGCCCGGACAGCCACCATGAAAACAAGGATCCTAGCACAAAGGAAGTTCCCAAGATAGTTGAAACGGTGTTTCTTTGCCAAGGCAAGACCCAATGGGAGGATACTTTGACGATAGGCCCCCAACCAGTGGACTGAAATATGCCGTTAACACCCCAAATTACAGCCATGGCCAAGAGCGTGTTGCTAAGGCCAAAAAGTAGGTTGCAGACGGCTGACCCCAGAAGACCGCCGAACACATACCAGCGTGCAGAAAAACGATCACCCAACGAACCGTTTAGGAGCTGGCCGAAGGCATACACCATATAAAAGGAGCTGCTCACCAAGCCTGTAGTCATCGTCGTCCAGCCAAACTCGCTTTCAATGACGGGCAAAGCGACCGCTAGATTCATGCGGCCTACATAATACAGAACATACGTCAGCCACACTGTGCCAATAATCCTCCATTGCCATAGATGGCTGTTGCTGTTAGTCCCCTTTGTAAGATATTCCCTTAATGTATNTCGATTTATCATACTATCACTTCAAGAAGATTGGATTGGTCCAGGCGACACCGCCGTCGGCACCAACAACTTCTACTCTCACATATTTTTCTTTACCGCCTAACTGATGAGATGCGATGCTCAATGTATCACCTGCAGCGGGGAAAAAGCTCTTCCCTCTCTCCTCGTAGGCTACAAAGTGGATGGCCTTAGCTGGAGAACATTCTACGAAGACCCTATCGCCGTCAAGGCTGAAATCCATAATCTCCGGCCCGCTGGACGAATAGAAACGCCCAGCAATGATTGCATCGGTAATATCTTTAATGGTCAGACTGGGGGCGTTCACGCAAATCCAGCCGCCACAGCGATCTTCAAGGCGATGATGGGCATCATCAGTAGCGACGCCCCAAACCTTAATTCCGCGGCGCAAAAAGGAATCCCACTGCCATACGCCCAAGCCAGTGTGATCCTCTAAGGCGCATCCGTGATTGTAAATCTCCATAGCCACAAAACCATGTATGTCCTTAATGTCATCCCATTCAACCCGGGACCAATCGGGGTGGCAGTAGATTGACAGGTAGTTATCGGCTGTCAGATCGTCGATTATCGACTGAGCCCCTTCCCTATCCTTGAGGGGATACTCCTTGCTCTTTTTCAGATGATGAGCCCCTTGCCCATCTTTATGAATGCCCACAATATGGTGACAGCCAAATCTGGACAGGCCGCATCCCAACTCAATCCCTGGAATAATAAGAAATTCGTCTCCGTTCAGCTCTTGCCAGTTTGAATAAAAATCGTGGTCGGTTAAAGCCAAAAAGTTCCAGCCTTGTTCCTGATAAAGCCTGGCTACTTCAGCAGGATCCAACCTTCCATCTGATTGGGTGGAATGAGTATGAAGATTACCTTTGAACCAACCATAATTCTGATCAAAAGCTGATTTGCGAGCCAATACTAACACTCCTTCTGCCTGACTGTAAGCAATCATCTGACCTTTAAATAGGCACACAAAAAAAGACACCAGCAAGCCTTCATTGCGGCTATTCCGCTTGTGTCTCAGACTTCCCTGCCTTAATTCTATCTTTTTGTTATCAGCTCAGCTGCAAGTGAGTATTCCGATCCAATAAGGCCACTTTAACGGAGAAAGAGGGCCACCTTCACGGTCTAATAGGGCCACTGTCACGGACTAGAAGGCCACCCTCTTAATACGGTTGCGTTGAGATTAGACTAGGTTTTCTGGAATGGCTGTATTGTGCTATGCTCTAGCTCTCAATCCGTATCTTTCTCTCATGGAGACCTTGCCGTCAATGATAATCTCAAAGGCGTTATGGATGATTCCATCAATAATCGCTTCTGAGATGGGGGCGTCGCCAGAGGGGCTGATCCGCTCATACCAACCTTTTGGAGCGTACTGTGCGCACAGAATCAAGGAGCCGCGATGAATTCTAGCTTCGATGATCTCCAGGAGGTCAAAAGATTCCTGCTGCCAGGGCAGTTGTTATTGCTGCGGCCCCTGCCCATCCGGTAGCACCCATGGCCACAAGCAGTACTATGCCTGGAACACCCAAGGCCTCATTCTTCCGAATATAAGATCCACGGTCTGCCTCCTCGCTTTGAAAGACATAAACAAAAACTTACTCAACTACCCTATCAAAAATTCGGTGCAAACGATGATAACCCACCGTGACTATTCAACCTAGATTCTGCGTCTAGACCGGTCTTCTAGAAACTAAGCTCTTGCTAACGGTACCCAAACCTTTCAAACCATTCGGAGGTCACGTATTCGTACTCTACTCCGGCAAATGTCTTTAGTAGAGCCTCAAAAATTACTTTTGCTCCATGAGGCGGGACAGCCATGCCGATTTGCTTTCTTACACTTTCTTTTGGGCCTATGAACTCAAAACTGTCTTCAAATGTTTGGAGACGAGCCCTCTCCCTGTTAGTCAGCGCACGTGACTCGCTCCAATGATAGACGTGTGTGCCTCCGCCTCCGGTCCCTGTTACTGTGTACGCAGGCTTGTCAGGATCAAGTCTCCTGTAGATATGACTCAACTTAGCTCGTTTTACATTTAGGCGCAGTTGTTCAGGAATGCCTTCATACCATGCGTTCTCACCGGCAGGTATATGATCAAGCATTTCAACAACCCTAGGCGAATGTTCTGTGAACTCGTGATTGAACGCATCCTTAGCGATAGGAGGCGATTCTATCGCCTCTCGGGCAGACACATGTTTTCCGGCATGAGTCGGTGCAGGAATCTTGAACTCCAGACCCAAGTCGGAACGTATGCCAACTATGATAATCCTATGCCGCGTCTGAGGAACTCCATAGTCTTCGAACTTATATAGATGCGGGGTCAAAAGGTAACGAGGCCCAGCAGCTGCAAGATCATCTAGAATACTTTTAAGGGCGTGTCCGCGGTTGGCACTCTGAAGACCTCCTACATTCTCAGCCACGAACCATGCCGGCCTATGATGTTCAAGCACTTGCACACCGTATGTGTACAAGGAACCAAACTTTCCGTTCAAACCCTTCTGCTTCCCGACAACGCTATAGTCGTTGCAGGGAAAACCGAAAGCAAATCCCTCAATCTTCGGCAGTTCTCTTATGTTGAGCTCTTCAACCGGCAGGTTAATAACATTGTTGCTGTCGCCCCCAAGAATGTTCTTTGCATACGTTGCACAAGCCCATTCATCGATATCGTTTGCCCAAGCATGCCTAATTGAGAAAGCCCCATTATCAGGTGTTACAACGTGAGCTTGTCTTGCCCCCATAGCTAGACCACCGGCGCCACAAAAAAGCTCGCCCATATTAAATACCATCAAATCAGCCCCTCAATCACCATTTATGTCTCAATTCTACAGAACGTTTGTTCCTTTTTCAAGTACAAGATCGTTTAAATTCAAGGCAATCGGCTTTTCGTATTCCAAACATTCTTAGTTGCACTTCCGAAAAAATGGAACGAGGCTCTAACTCCCCTGTCCCCTTTCACTGCCTGTGTCCTGTAAGAATGGGTTCAACGCTGCGTTGCTTTGGCAAAGAGCAATCAGTCCATCCAAGACACATAACAGAGGCCTACAAGATCAACTGTATACGCAATCTCGACGATAGAATCCGGAATCCTGTTCTCTTTGAAAGACTCACTGCTGATTAGCGGAAACTCTTCATCTACCTCGTACTCACGCATTTCCAGCAGACGATAATTCTGCCTTCGTGCCGAAGTCCCCTTTTCAATCTTATAGAGCGTCAACGAGTGTTCCAGAGCATCTTCATCCATACCCAGTGCTGTGAGCCGCTCCACTGCTGCATCGATGCTGTCGCCCGCCAATGTCTCTTCGAATCGGCAGAAAACCAAAGACAACGGCCTGTCAGTCTGCTCGAGCTGGAACTGACTGGAAATCGTAACAGTTGTGCCATATCTCTTCAGCGTGGACTTCACCTCATACGCGCGTCCTTCCGTTTCGATGTCATGAACGGCATACTCTACACCGCCCCACCGGCACGGTCCGTCGCCCTTTTGCAGAATTTTTTCCAATACCAGCAGCTCACCCAGTATGCTGTAAACCTTTTTGTTTGCTACAGCGTTCCCCAACAGATCTGTCCAGCGTTCCCACCACTGCAATGGCTTTTCAAGCAGGCGCTGGCGCCGCTCTCCGTCTTCCCCCGGATCAATGAAATCGGCACACAAAAGCGCAAACTCATTGCGATACCCTTCCGCATTAGATGTCAAGAGCAGACAGCTGAGTTCTTCTCCCCCAATCTGTATAAACCTTTGATGAAGACGAGCACTGTGAAATCTCTCAACCAAGGGTTCCTCAGCGCAATATGGAACAGCCACACCGTAAGTGTCTGAAAACCGCACAACCCAGCCCTTATACCTGCCGTCTATCTTGTCCAAAGCAATAGCACTTCCTTTGGACGTCTCCGCAAACCCACGGCGAATCTCATCAACCAGTTCGTTCATCTAGTGCAACCCCTTTATCTGCCTGCAATATCATTTTTCTAACCTCCGACGCAACAGCCTTGGCTAAGAGAGGAGGCACGGCATTTCCTATTTGTCGGAAAGCTTCACTCATGGTGCCCTGGAATAAGAACTCATCAGGAAATGATTGAAGTCTTGCCGCCTCACGGACACTTATCCCGCGAGGTTCCCAAGGATGGATGTGGCTGTATGTATCCACGCCAAGGTGTGCTGTTACTGTGTGGGAAGGCCGGCTTCTGGTAAGCTTCTTCCACTTGGAAAGGAACTTCGTTCTGTCATAGGGCGGGACGATTCTTCTCCTAAGCCGATCGTATTCGGCTTTGTGTTCAACGG
>JGI24707J26582_10001692_pt1 | contig 17147 bp, 17 predicted proteins | sample BioPla1DNA1_FD_26582 | JGI IMG/M metagenome (IMG submission 26582)
GAAACAGGGGGACAGGTCAGTTGTTTCATGGTGGGCGTAATGGCTAGGTGCTCTAAAAGCAATTACCTAAAGAGAAATAGCTAAACAGCATACATCGCAATAAGTCAATAGTGAAACAAGGTCCCTGTCCCCGTGTTACGCTGTCCCCGTGTTACGTATTCTTTCACTCTTAAAGAGTATCATCTCTCTTGTCTAAGTATAATTTGCCGTCGGGAGTAATCATAGCCAAAGTTACTTCTTGCCAATTGGATACACCTAAATTGCTTAACTGAATTTTGAGCTGCTCTAGCGTTAATCCGCTAAGGGCTAAACCATGTTCAATAATTTCACCGTCGATTATAATTTCCGTCCCGGCAAGAACGCCTGCTGGCGTCTGGTGGGGTTTTTGAATAGCAAAATCTTTGATGGAAGGAGTTTGATATTCCGGTTTTTTTAATACGCTTAGTTGACCGTCCGACTCAATTAACGCTATTTCCACTTGAGCAGGGTCAAACGTACCCTGCTCCCGCAGCATTTCCAAAAGATCATTGACATTGTAATAGCGTTTTTTTAGATTGTTCTCTAAGATTTTACCTCTGTAAATTACAAGCAGCGGCTCGGCTTCAATTAGTTTTCTGGCAGGTACGAAATTTAGTGTTAGCATATTAATAGCTAGAATCCATATAACTGAAACAGCTAGGGCTACCAGGCCATTACGGATACTAAATTCTTCGTTGGTAATCACAGAACCCCCAATATGCCCGATAACTAGGCCAATTACAAAATCATAGAAAGTCAGCTCGGATAAGGTTCTTCGACCTAATATTCTTGTAACTAAAAGAAGAGAAAGTAACATTACTAAAGTCCGAATAATTACTCCAAGATCATCGAACATTTACTATCACCTCTGAAATATTCTCGGGTGCAGGGACATTGTTTCAATAAGCGACGAAGGGAACAGGACGCTTATCACCGCGGGTCGCGCAACGGTGAGATGGCTTCCACATAGTATGCATGATATTTGCGTTTTTAATTTTTACGATGTAGTATGAAAGGTGATTATCTTTTTAGGGGGCAAACATGGGATTCCTTCTAACTTTTGCCGTTGTCTATGGCCTAGCTAATCTGTACATAGGCAATCGTTTTTTTTATTGGCTAAAAACAATAGTGACCATTCCGCAACAGGTTTATTGGATTGTATTTATATTAGCCGCTGCCGCCCCGATTNTCTCACGTGTATTGGCACGGACTGGTGTCGGTAAGGCAGAAAGCTTATTTATTGTTGGTGATTGGTGGTTAGCCGTAACATATTGGTCTGTGCTGCTGTGGCTTATCGTAGATATTATCAAAATCGCTGATAAGCGACTAGGCTTCTTATCGGCCGTAGCTAAAGACACAACTAACCAGGGGTATGTAGTTATATTTATCCTCTTGGGAATGTTAGTTTATGGTGCTTGGAATGCGCAAAATCCAGTAGTAACTCGTTATGATATATCAATCAATAAAAAAGCCGCAGGAATGAATAATTTAAAGATTGTTTTAGTGTCGGACATCCATATGGGCCGAGTCGTTGGAACGGATCGTGTGGAACGATTGGCAGAATCCCTAAATCAATTGAACCCGGATATTGTCTTATATGCTGGCGATCAAATTGATGATGACGTTGAATATGTAGCGAAAAATAATATTGCAGAACCACTTCGAAATGTAAAGGCTCGTTTTGGGTCATATGCAGTTCTCGGCAACCATGAATATATCGGCGGACAACCAGCTCTAGCAGTTTCACTACTAAAAAATAACGGTATTACTGTCCTTCAAGATCAATGGATTAAAATTGGTGATGCTATTTATATTGTCGGTCGTGATGATGTTTCGGCTGCCCGATATGCTGCCAGAGGAACAAAGACACTTGCTGAGATAATGAAAGATATTGATAGAAAGCAAACAATAATACTAATGGATCATCAGCCATCACGACTTAATGAAGCAGTTCAACAAGGTGTTGATCTTCAAGTATCTGGCCATACTCACAGGGGACAGTTTTCCCCCAATAATATAATCACTCAACGAATATATGAACAAGATTGGGGCTATCTGAAAAAAGATGCTTATCAACTGATTGTGTCGTGCGGCTATGGTACATGGGGACCGCCAATAAGACTTGGCAATCAACCAGAGATTGTCGAAATTAATATCGCCTTCGATGATTGAGATAACAAATAAGGTATTATCTATATATCAAGATATGATAGCGCAAATAGCAAGCATCGCAAGAAGGACTAGTGAAACAAAAGCCCTGTCCCCGTGTTCCATGAGTAAACTAATGAAATTTATTTTTAATTGATATTCTAGCAGGGAAACATTACATTTTGGCGAAAGTTCGTTATAAAAATAGCGAAGGGGAGATGTGCTTTTGAGTAATATGGCAACAGAATCAGGTGAAATTCTGTGGATGAGTAATGATGGTAAAGAAGTCATTACAAAAGTCTCTGGTACCTATCATTTTGTGGATAGAACAGGAAAGCCATACTCAATGGGGAACTCTCTGCTTATGCTGAAAGAAATGCTGAAACAATCGTGCAGAACCGACATAGTTCAAGAGCTGAGATTGAGAAATATAGTGTTTTAGTTAATGGCCGGCGCCCTGTAGGGCGCTTTCTTTTTTATCCGGACTCCCAGCGGGTCGTTGACCTAATCGGGAGTTATTTTAATAATTGGGCATCTAATTTAGCCATAGCCTTTTTTATCACTCATTTACTCCCTACAGCTCTCTAAATTGACTTTGCAAGATTTGTTAAATAGGAGTAAACTAAAAGTGCCTTATATTATGTCAATCGCTAGTTTCGTTATTTTCTTGTATTTATTCTGTTCGTAGCATATTTGTTAAGTAACGAATAGAATTATGGTAAAGAAGGGGATGATATCGTGGAAGCAATTAAAATCGGAGGAGCCGCTATAGTTTTTATCGCAGCCTCTTTATTTGTGTTAAACTTAATTCATTTATCCGGAGCAATTTAATAATTAAAGATAAAGCGACAACATATATGGCGAAGAAAAAACACCACCCATTTTTTGGATGGTGTTTTTTCTTTTACTTTAGAACAGGTGGCGGTTAGCTATCATCTAATGAGCACCCCACGGTGCATTATCCTGATTGAGAAGCTGTTCGACCTGCTGATAAAGCCCCTCGCCATCTGAAATCTTATCAGATTCCTTGACTATTGAGGCGACAAATTCATTAACACCGTCTGCACAGAAGGCCGGTACCTCCATGCCGGTGGTCAGCATAGAATCTGTATCCTCTTCTTTTATTAATTCGAATACTACATCAGGCACTTGCTTTTCACCAGCACTAAAATGGGAAAGGTTGCTCCCGTCTTCCTCAAAAACTTTTACACTATTGAGATAGACCTTAACATATTCAATATTTTCATCTCTTTCTACCTGATAGCAGCCATGCTTGCCGCAAAAATCTTTCATGTTATCTCCCTCCGAATGGTTTAATGGTAGTATTGCCGGAGATAGCAGCAAATAATTATTAATTCTGATAACAAATATGATGCAAGGGCGGCATTATTGGCCTTGTAAACGGACGATTAACGCTAGGAATTTTCTAGTTTGCTAATTCGCCGTTCGAAATCGTCCAGACGCTTATTCAAAGCAGCTTTTTCTTTACTTTCTTCTAATTCTTCTTTTTTTGTGCAGCGCTGACTTAATAGCTCGACTCCTAAAGCTAAAATGTCGCCCAAAAGAGCAAAAATGATCGATAAAACTACTATTCTATCTATATCATCACATTTCATACTTGCAGCTCCTATTAATATGCTACTGCAGTTTATGTATGAATCAAGGCATAGGTTCCGAAAAGACTGAGGATAGGACTGGCAAAATTAAAAAGCCAGCCATGAAACAGCCGGCTTTAACGGTCAAAAATGCTGGGTAGAATGTTTTGGCGGATCAATTTTATGGACTTCTTTATTGTCTTGTGCGTTCGGGTTTGGTTGAACGCCGGTTGTACCAGTCTTGTACTTAGGCTGATTAGTTTTCAATAATAACACCTCCTAACCGGTAGCTTTAGCAAAATCGAGGTTTTAATACGAATATTGCAACTTGCGGTATAGTAACACATAGCCGATGCCTAACTATTATGTAACATTAGTAAAAAGGCTTGCATACTGTATAGTAAAAGAGGTAAGGAGTTCCTATTATGAGGAGAAAATATTTTTACGTATACCCATGCGCGACTTGCAAGTATCGCTACAAATGCTGTTCAAGTCCTTATTATAAAAGTGCTAATTCCAGTCACCAAAATAATCCCAATAGCGGGCAATTCATTTTTTTCCCTGAGCTTTTAACAGAAGTATCCTTCCAAACGCTTTTTCCCGAGCTAAGTTTTTACCCTTAGCTAGAGCCTTTAAGGCTCTTTTTTATTTTTCGACCGTTTAGGTTGTCAAAAGAAATCGAAGCAACATATGGAAATTCAATAAATAGGAAATAATTCTTAAAAATGGAAGGAAATTTAGCAGAAGTGTGTAATATTATCTTAATATTTGGCTTATGGAAGGTGAGATAAAATGAAGAGAGTGGTTTCAATCTTAGTGGTGATCCTTTTTGCAACGCTCATAGCAATGCCGCCGCAGACTGTTGAAGCAGCCGACACCGGAGGATTGCGGTATACCGTTACAGTATCCAAATTTGAAAACAGAGCAGGCTGGTCAGGTCGTTGGGACATAGGCAATGCTTGGGGTATAATCATGACAGATATATTGAACCAGACAGGCCGGTTTATTGTCCTGGGCGAGACCGACATGCGGAATGCGGCTATGGACGAACAGGACTTTGCAGCTTCAGGCCGCACTGTGCAGGGTGCTAAAACCCCAGTTATCGGCCAGATGACACCGGCGCAGATTCTAGTTAAAGGTGCTATTACTCATGTACAAGACGATACATCCGGCGGACATGGCGGAGTTAGTATTCGCGGTTTTTCCCTTGGCGGGGGTAATTCTAAGTCAGAAGTAAATGTTACTATGTATATGGTGGATTCAACTACCGGCCAGGTTTTAGCTTCTACAAGCGTTGTCGGTAGATCCAATAAGTCACACGGCGGTATAGGATATTCGGGGCGCGGCTGGTCGGCGGGCGGCGGCGGCTTTAAGAATGATAACGTTGGTAAAGCTGTCGAATCTGCTGTACAGCAAGGTGTTGACTGGATGATAAAACAGCTGCCGAACATTCCATGGAGCGGTTCGGTTGTTATGACGAGAGATGGCAAGGTGTATATTAATCGCGGTGCTCGGGAAGGAGTAGTAGCAGGACAGGAATTTGTAGTTGGTTACTCCGATATAATTCGCGACCCCGATACCGGTGAAGTTCTTGACGAGGTTATTGAAGAAGTAGCTAGAATTAGAGTAACCAGCGCAAAAGAGAGGCTCTCAATTTGTAATGTCATAAGCGGGGATAGTTACGCCATCGATAAAGGTATGAAGGTTAGCGTACCTTAACCAACCACCTAGAGTAAAACCTATAAAGTACCGTGCAGCCGTTGCGTTGTACGGTATTTTTGGTTGGCACTTAGTTTCCTAATGCACAAGTTTGGGATAGTAAAGCAGGAAAGAATAGCGGCTTGGTAGAAGAACAAGGGAACATTTTATGGAGAAAAAGGTGGTAAGCAGCTTGAGTAATGACCGTAATATTGGAGAACTTCCTAGTCTAAAGGTCGCAGTAATTGTTGGCTCGATAACTACAGCGGCCAGCGTTCTGGCTTATCAACTAGGTATGAAAGATTTGCTGCTTATAGCGACTACAATGCTACTAAACGCGGCACTATTAGGTAATCGAACTGGTATCCCCCATGGCGGAAAAATGGCTGCGTTATATTCTTTGCCGCTTGCAATTGGAGCTTATCTGCTCACACTAGGCCCTAGAAATTCTATTAGTACGATTCAAGTGATACTAGATTCATTATATGGGTCTTCTTATGGCTTAGCTCTGGGTATTGCGCTGGCCTTATTGTTTAAAAGCAAAGTGCGTCTTCTGTCACTGGCCATTGGCGGGGTAACAGGCTACTTTATGGCTTCAATGCTTTTTTATGCGACTCAGTTTATCATCGATCTGGGAGTACTAGCGCTGCTGCTTTATAATGTGACAGGCTGTGTTGTAATGTTAAAGAGTGCAGCATTTATCGAAGAAAGCGTTTTCAAAAGTATAAGCAAGTAATAAAGGAGCACTAGTTTAGTGCTCCTTTAATGCAAAATGTCACCTTTTTCTGTCAACTGAATAGGATGGCAGTAGGAGGTGGTATTGGTGAATGAAGATCTAAAAAATAAAATTAATGAAACAGGCAGTAAAATTGATGACAAGGTTGAAGAAACGTCCGAAAAATACGGGATACCAAAGTGGGTAGTATGGGTTGGTGCGGCTATTGCAGTCAGCGCGATCATTAAAGTAATATTTTAATGTAGGCGGCCGTGGCCGCCTACATAGAAGTGTAATAATTACCTTATAAATGAGACTTGATTCAGATGGGGTTTTAACCCCATCTGAATCTTAGGCGAATTATCCATGGATTAGCTGTTCTTTACTCCCCATAGAGGACGGGAGTATTAGAACAGATTAATCAGCGGATAAAGTTTGTAAAGATCTTTTTCTCGGCAGGAGGAGCTTCTACTTGAGGCTTCCCGGCGGCCAATACTTTTAATAGCCAAGCCATATTTTTCCCTAAAATCCGCATGATTTGCTGACCTTCGGCATCTTGAGCTACTTCGCCGGGGGCAGTTCCGTGGGCTACATTCCAGTAGTTTGAGCCAGGCATAATCATCTCGGCATAGTTAATGTAATGGTTTAATCCATCAAAGGTTGGGATCCCGCCTGACCGGCGTACAGCAACAACGCTGGCGCCTACTTTGTGGCGGAGAAGGTCGGCGGCACTAGCTACATAAAAGGCGCGATCTAAGAAAGATTTCATAGTGCCGGCAATCCCGGAATAATGAACAGGCGAGCCTAAAAGAATCCCGTCCGCGTTTTTCATGGCTTGTATCCAATCATTTACTTCATCGTTTATTACGCAGCGTTCATTTTTGTTTTTTCTGCACATTCCGCAGGCAACGCAGCCGCGGATTGCTTTATCTCCGACTTGGATAAGCTCGAACTCAATATTTTCTCGCTCTAATTCGGCTCCAACCAACATTAGACTCTTGTAGGTATTTCCCTCTCGGCGCGGACTTCCGTTAAAGGCGACAACTTTCATGCAATAACCTCCTTGTTTAGTAAAAATCCTTAATACAGGATTTTTAATGTTTGCACATAATATATATTATAAAACTTACCAATACAAGTACGCACTTTTTTGTAATTATACTTACCAAAAGGTAAGGAATTTGCGGCAATATGTTTCCGCCTGAAAGGAATAAATCATGCTTACTATCGATAACCAAAATTATATCTGTAGTCTGGACTACGCTGTCAGTCTTATCAAAGGGAAATGGAAAGCGGTAATAATCTGCCATCTTAATGACCAATCTTATCGTTTTTTGGAGCTGCAGCGTAAATTGCCCGGCATAAGCGAGAAGGTCTTAACAGAAAAGCTGCGCGAACTCGAGAATGATGGTCTGGTCGAGCGGATTTCATACCCCGAAATACCGCCGCGTGTTGAATATAGGCTAACACCATTTGGCCTTAGGCTGTTTAAGGTATTATATTCATTACAGCTTTGGGGTGAAGAATATATTGCGGGAAAGCTAAAAAACGTGAAAACAACCGTAGGCCACTAACGACTCCTTAGACCATGCTAATTTTACTGCCGGCCTACCAAGAGTTAAAGATACACGAATAACTAGCAACCCAAATTCATATTTATGTACAAACATATGGGTTTGGGGGTGTCGTGATGGCTATCGAAACTCTAATTCAATACTTGAAAGACGGAAATAAGAGAACGAATATCCGGTTTGCGCAGGGGCTTATCAACAAGACAACAATTAGCTCTTTGGAAGAACTGGGCAATAACTTACTGTGCATCCATACCGGTGAGGGGCATCAGGTGAAAATAGATATTTCATTGTTCAAACGGGTTTGTTTTGACTCAACAGTTTATGATGCAACAAATAAGGAAGAGATGAAACTCTGTCTTGAATACCTGCGCCATTTTGATCGTTTCAACGCATATCTGCAAGATACAAATGGCGATTATATTTTAGAGTTCCTATACATATCTAATACCTAATTAATGTAGTATTTCCTCACTGAAGGGGCAATATATTTTATAGAGACTTAAGCAGGGGGGAATGGCGATGGATTTAGATAAATTGATTAAGGAGGACTTTGTCCGGTTTCGCGAAAAAGTTATCGACGGTGTTAAAGCAAGGCATCCCCATATCTTTACAGCGGTTAACACAATGTTGTCCAGTAAAGAAAATAAAATTGGGTTGCAGGTACTAGAGTCTGGAAATATTGCAGGAGAATATACTATAACCCTAAAAGGAGTCCGTATTGCCAGTGTTGATAGCGGAAAGCTCCTATCGGAGATTCACCATCCAATGTTCGGCGTGATTAGGCCTTACTTAGTGATCGAACGAAGTCATCTAGAGCAGATAATTAAGGATGAAGGGTTTTTCAATGACCTTTCGGCAACAGCTCCTAAGTATCTACCTGGTTTAACAATCAAATTCATGCCTTAGAGCGTCTTTAGCCGCCGAGCCGCCTTTGAGCGGATTGCTAAAGCATGGCTAGAATGCCCACCTGCCGGTTGCAGGTTTCGACTATAAAGAAATGTCATTGTGGGCTGCTTAAAACAACAAGGGACTTACCAATGGTAGGTTCCTTTTTTGGGGTTGATTTTATAGTATGAAGTTAACTGGGTGAGGAGGCTTTTTAAGGAATTTGATAAGGTCAAACGTGTTTGTAATCTGGAACAAAAGCGATGGGGTTTAGAACGGCGTGGCAGGGAATCTGCTTGCGGGAGTTTAATATCTCTTTTAATAACTAACTTTGGGAGGTAGTATAATGGCCAATTGTAATGAAGCAAACTGCACCTGTCCTAAAACTACTTGTGAACGGCATGGCAAGTGCTGCGAATGCATTAATTTTCATCGCAGCCGGGAAGGCAAAGTCTTCTGCATGCGGGATCAACAAAGCAACAAGTAACACATAGCCGTCCATAGGGACGGCTTTTCTAATTTTCGTTCAGAAGTACGAGGCGCTTTCAACGCTTCCTAAGTGACGCACCATCCCCGCGCTTCCCTCTGCCGTGTTCTTGTAATAGAGGATTTCGGGATTGTTTTCAGAAATATGATATTCATTCGAACCGGTTTAATTAAGATACTACAGATGGTTTGTACATATAGGGAGGATTAAGTTTGAAAAGGTCAGTTCCGTTTAAGTTTATTCATTGCGCTGATCTCCATCTTGCAACACCGTTTGAGGGGATGTTTGATAAGGTTCCGCCTGCAATCGGACTTGCTTTGCAAGATGCAACGTTTAGGGCGTTTGATAAAGTTGTCCAGGCGGCTGTTTTACATCAAGTGGACTTTGTTGTCATCGCCGGGGATATTTATGATGGCGTCAGACATAGCACCCGCGCTCAGATAAAGTTCGCCGAGGCGTTGGAAGAATTAACCGGGCAGGGGATTAAGTGTCTGATTGCCCATGGCAACCACGACCCTCTTGAGGCGTGGCGGGCGCAGTATAGCCTTCCGAATGGCGTACACCGTTTTGGATTTGAGACGGTAGAGTGTGTACCTGTTGCTAAAGAAGGTAAGGTTATCGCCAATATTTATGGTATTAGCCATGCCGTTTTCAATGTTGAGGAAAATCTCGCTAAGCGTTTTAAACATATAGATAAATCAATTTTCTCGGTCGGGGTGTTGCACTGCAATGTTGGAAAAATGAATGACGACCGTTATGCACCCTGCAGTTTAGAGGATTTACGGCAGAGCGGGCTGGACTATTGGGCGTTGGGTCATGTACACACCAAAAGTGTGTTGAGTCCCGAGCAGCCTTGCGTTATTTATCCCGGGAATACCCAAGGGGTAAGTATTCGTGAAACGGGTCCGCGCGGCTGTTACTTAATTGAGGTTGATGAACACGGTAAGGTTACGCCGATTTTTATTAGTACGGAAGTAATTCGGTGGGAAAAGGCGGAATGTAATATCGCCGGTATGGAGCAGCTCAATGAACTAATTGCCAGCCTGCATAAAATCAAGGACGATGTCCGCCGGGCTGCTGAAGGGCGCGGGACCATTCTAAGAATTGGCCTGGTGGGGCGCGGAACGCTCGACAAGGCGCTGCGCGGCACAAGCAAGGCATTTTCACTAAATTTAGAAAGCGATTTAATTGAGCATCTCCGGCAAAATGAGGACACGAGAACTGATTTTGTTTGGCTGGAATCTATAGCTGTAAATACCCGGCCCGAAATTGACCTTGAAATCCGACGTAAGGCGCCCGATTTTGTTGGTGATTTCTTGCGGCGCTCAGCCGAAGTGCGGCAAAGTATAGCTTGCTTAAATCCGCTGGACAAGCGTCAAGAGCTTAAAAAGGTTATTAGCGGTTATTTAGGTGGCCGCCCTGAATTTAATAAAATTTCTTTCATCCTGGAAGACATGGCGGATGATGAACTGTTTAGATTGCTCGAGGAGGCCGAAACAATAGGGCTGAATCTATTGGTTGATGGTGAAGAAATATGAAAATAAAAAATATCTATATAGATGGCTTTGGGATTTACAATAATCAATCGCTCAAGAATATCGCTGATGGTTTGGTCGTGTTTAGCGGAAATAATGAGAGCGGTAAAAGTACACTGATGCAGTTTCTTAGAAATGCATTTTATGGCAATAAACGAGCCAAAAACCCGTACAAACCTGTTAGGGGAGGCATGTTTGGCGGCAGTATTGATGTTGTCTTGGATGACGGTCAGCAGTACATGCTCCGGTGGGATAACAAGGGTATTACCGTCACAAATACTGACGGGGTCAGCCCTGGCATAAATCCTCAGAAGGTATGGCTGGGCGGACTTGAACGGGAAACCTATGAAAGCATTTTTTCGATTGGCCTTCAAGAACTGCAGGGCCTTAAGCTGCTCGACCGCGATGATGTACGGGGGCGGTTCTTTGCTGCAGGGGCGGGGTTGAATGCTGTAGCGTTAAATAACGCATATCAGAATATAGATGCTAAGTTGGCAAGTTTGCTGAAACAGCGGGGGGACTCAGTAATTAGCCGCCTGCTTAATGAGAAAAAGACTGCCGATAATCAGGCATGCGATTTAGAAGGTGAAGACCGGGAATATGCCGCGACCCAGGCTGAATGCTACGCTTTGCAGAAATTAATCAGCCAAGCAGGAGAAGAACTTGAAAATACAAATCAACGGTTGATTCGACTTAGTGAACTTAGCAAGGCACGCGAGCCATGGGCTGAACTGCAGATTCTGCAAGAAAGGGCTGCTGAGCTGGAATATGCAAAAATATTTCCCGGAAATGGTGAAGTGCGCTATGAAGGATTGCTAGCCGGTGCTGAAGCTTTGAGTAGCGATATTAGCGCCAAAGCGTTGTTTGTAGCTGAAACACGGCACAACAGCGAAGAAATCCGAATTGATAACGCTATTTTAAACAATGGATCACAAATTGAAGCATTATACAAAGAAAGAGGCAGCTTTGAAAACGCCTTAGCTGCGCTGCCGATAGACCGCGTAGAATGTGACAGGGCTTGGCAGAACTTCCTTAAGAGTCTTCAGGAAATTGGTCCTGATTGGGATGAAGCAAAACTCGAGACAGCTGACATATCGGTACCTGTTTGCCAGCAAGCCGGCGGTTTCGTAAGTGACTTTGCAGATATCAAGGCTGAGCAGCGGCAGGTTGATGAACGCCACCGCGTTGAAGCTTGCCGGATAAAAAATGCCCGCACTAAACTGGCACAGCTCGAGCAAAAACTATGTGAGCTAGATGAGCCTGAGCTTAAAACTGAAACAGCGCCGATTGCGCAGGAAGCAGCGGCTAAAACCATCCAAACTTTGCTTACTAAGATTGATAATCTGAATACCAGACTTGATTTGCAGCGTCAGGAAGAAGTCTGCCTATCTGCCGCCTTAAATAATCTTGGCCAGCGATCATCGGCAGTGGGCACTGTATTGCCGGCTTTTATTTCCCCGCTGCTTGCTAGCGGCGTAGCACTGTTAGCTGGATATTTGACTATCGCCGGGCAAACGGCGGCAGCTGGCGGAACCCTGTTGTTCGGTCTATTGGCTGTATGGTACTTGTATGCTGCCCGCAAAAATATGGTTCGAGCAGGTGAAATCCGTGAGCAGGAGCGGGTAGCTGAAACGAGCCAACTAGCACAAAGTATAGCCAGACTTGAACATGACATTGCCGCTATCGAAGCCGCTATCGCTGCTGCAGAAGGCAGTTTGAAACATTTATGCTGGAAATTTGGATGGCCCATTATCGATAACCTTAACGATCTCAATGAACTTGACAAAAAGCTTATCAATCAACGTCAAATCTATCACAAATGGTCGTCCTTAAAACAGCAGGTTAATGAGGTGGATGAGGAAATAACTTTAGGTTTGCAGTCCCTTGCATTGGTAGAAAGCCGTAAGGTCGAGACTGCTGAAAAATTGGCCGCCCTTGAACGGGCATGGCAGACCTGGCTTAAGGATAAGGGGTTTCCAACTGACGTCAGACCAGAAGGCTTTGAAATACTGAAGAAAGCTATAGAAAATGCGCGGACCGCGCAAAGGCATTGGCAATCGGTAAAAAACCGGGTGGAAGATACTAAACAATATATCGAAACCAAAACTAAGGAGATTGCCGCAGTCATTAAGGCGGTAAAAGGAATAAATATTACTGAGGTTGATGTTGCTGATTTGGACAAGTTGTATGAAACTTTAGGTACAGCTAAGGCCAATCAAGAAAGATATACTAGTCTGAATCAGACAGCCGCAGCTGCCGCTAAAGAGCTGGCAACCCTAGAAGACCGAATGGACGCCGTGCTAAACCAATTTAACCAACTGCTTGACGAGGTTGGCCTTGCCGGTTGTCAAATGGTCTCCGAAGTTCCAGCTTTTCGGAAGATGGCACAAGACTACAGGGACTGGAAAAGCATTCAAGACCGGATTGACAATAATAAAGCCTTGCTGCGCGGCATTGCCGGCAGTCCGGACAAGGAATTAGAGTTAGGCACTGAATTGGCGGTTAGGACTGAAGGTGAAATAGCTGCTGAAACTGCCAAGTTGGAGAATGAAAAATTAAGATTGCAGAAAGTAATTAATGACAGTCGCGATAGCGTCGGCCGCCTAAGCCATAAACTCGAACAAATGCGGCAAAGTATAAAATTGGATAATATCAGAGTTAAACAAGAGCAAGTCAACAGTTTGCTTAAACATTCAGTTCAGGAATGGCTGTCATACGCAATTTGCCGCGGTATGCTGGAAGAAACCCGTGCGGTGTACGAACGGGAGCGGCAGCCGGCAGTTATCAAAGCGGCCAATGAGTTGTTAAAATTAATGACAGGCAGCCGCTACCGGATAATTACCCCTGCAGGCACTGTTAAGCTTGAAGACGAAACCGGCAAAGTAAAAGAAGAACACCTCTGGAGCAGTGGTTTGGCAGATCAGGTATATTTGGCCATTAGACTTAGTTTGGCGGCCGAGTTTAATAAGGCTTCGGAGAGTCTGCCGATTATCCTTGATGACGTTTTGGTAAGATTTGACCAGCAGCGCCAGGCCGGGATAATCAGAGGACTTTTGCAGGCTTCTTCCCATCAGCAAATATTTCTTTTCACTTGTCAGCAGCAGCTTCCGGAGCTTGTTCGGCAAGTCGTCACTGAAATAGAAGCGGATTGCGCTCCATATGGAATTTATAATGTGGCTGACGGGGCGATCTGTAAATTCCAGTAGACAAAAACAAACCGGCAGGCGGAGCGCTTGCCAGTTTATAAAATCAAGCCGAATCTTTTGCGGTTTAAAGTTTAGGCTTTCGGCTGGGTGGCTAGAAAATTGAGGACTTCCTGAATATCCGGCAACTGGGGCAATGGATAAACTTTTACCCAAATAACCTTGCCATTTTCGTCGATTATAATATTTACCCGTTCCGAAAATCCATCTTGCTCGCGAAAAATGCCATAATCCTTGGCGATTTTTCCATGCGGCCAAAAGTCGGATGGGAGCTGGACCTTGCTTATTTGGATAGCGTAAGCCCATAGTTTTTTGGACGGAGTAGGATCAACACTGAAGCCAAGCGGGATGGTATTATATTTCTGAAATTGCTCTAAATTATTTTCGAGTGCACGCATTTGGTCAGTGCAGACCGGTGTCCAAGCTAGCGGATGCCAGGACATTAAAACCTTCTTGCCTCTAAAATCTGAAAGTCTGATGGTTGTTTCCCGATTATCCGGACAGCTAAACTCCGGGGCAGTATCGCCGACAGCAACAAGTTTCATTGACTAATCCCCTTTCAATGTATATAGAAATATCCTACCCAAAAAGCAGGCTTTATTTGCAGTGAAGTTAATTTGCTGATGATAATTGTTGCCTATAATGCATATTAAGGCTATAATTTTATCAAAGCTTTTTATTGAATTACACCAATCCTGCACTATGCAGGATTTTATTTTTTAGCCTGGGCCCCGCGCAAGCCGGGTTTTCTAAGGTCAATGCTGGATTAAGCCCGTGGTTCTAAGCTGTCCGGCAAGTAAGAGGTGCAGACTTTGAGAGTATTTATTGCGGAAAAACCAAGTATGGGGGCCGAGATTGCTAAATGCCTGCCTGGACCAATAAGTCGTAAAGACGGTTATATTACGACAGGCGATGGTATTGTTACATGGGGTTTTGGTCATATTCTCCGTCAGGCTGAGCCCGGTGAATATGATAAGAAATACGAGAAGTGGCGTTTGGAAGACCTACCGATTATCCCTCACGAATGGAAACTCTTTGTGGCTGATTCATGCGAAAAACAATTTGGTATCATCAAAGGCCTGTTGGCTAAAGCGACTGAAATTGTCCACGCCGGTGACCCTGACAGAGAGGGACAGCTGCTGATTGATGAAGTTTTAGACTATCTCAACAACGACAAACCAGTCCGGCGGATATTGCTTAATGCACTTGATGAAAAAAGTATAAAGAAAGCTATTGTCAGTTTGCGGGACAATCAAGAGTTTATTAATCTCAAGCAATCGGCGTTAGCCAGATCGCGGGCAGACTGGCTGATTGGCATGAATCTGTCGCGAGCCTATACACTGGCAGCCCGGCGGGCGGGACATCAGGTTACACTGCCGATTGGGCGAGTTAAAACCCCAACCTTGGCCTTAGTTGTTAGGCGCGAGCGGGAAATTGAAGGTTTTACTACGGCGAATTATTTTATCGTTAAAGCCGAGTTTCTGCACGAAAATGGCTTATTTGTTGCCTATTGGAAACCGCGGGAAGATCAGGCCGGTTTGGATACAGAAGGCCGAATGGCTGATTCCGCTGTTGTCGAATCACTTATGACCGGCTTTAATTCGTTGGAAAAATCCGGAGTAATTGAGCTATGCGAAACAACCGAAAGGAAAGAATCGCAGCGCCTGCCGTTATCGCTGTCAACGCTTCAGGTTTTGGCCGGGAAAAAGTTTGGCTATGACCCTCAGACCGTTTTGGATACGGCGCAAAAATTATATGAAAAGAAACTGACAACATATCCGCGTTCCGATTGTGAGTTTTTACCGGAATCACAGTTTGCTGATGCTGCAATTATTCTGGATAACCTGCGGAACCTAAATCAGGATGAAATCTCAGTATGGGCCGGCGGTGCTGATTGTACGATAAAAAGCCGGGCTTGGAACGATAAGAAAATTACTGCTCACCATGCCATCATTCCAACGACTGTCAAATGCAATTTCGAGGGGTTAAGTGAAGTTGAGCGGAATCTCTACTTTATAATCGCCCAAACCTACATAGCGCAATTTTATCCGGTGCATGTTTATAATCAAACCCGTATCGAAGTGCGCTATGCTGGTGAGTTGTTTGCCGCGAGCGGCCGGATTGTTCTGGATGCAGGCTGGAAGGCTCTCTACGGCGCTGAGGCCGATGAGACCAAGGACGAGGACAGCGGGGTGCTGCCGGCGATGAAGAAGGGCGATTCTGCTTCGATGAACCGGGCCTGGGCCGATAAGAAGACTACCAAACCGCCGGTGCGCTTTACCGCGACGACTTTACTGGCCGCAATGAAGGAAATTCATAAATATGTAAAAGATGCTGAACTCAAAAAGCAGCTTAAGGATGTGTCCGGCATTGGTACCGAGGCAACGCGGGCTACAATAATCAAGGAACTGATTGACCGGCGTTTTCTTAAAGAACAAGGCAAAAAGAAATACCTTTCTCCAACCCCTACGGCCTATCTTTTGATTGACACTCTCCCGGATGAACTGACCTATCCCGACTCAACCGCTATCTGGGAAAGCATTTTACACCGAATGGTCGGCGGCAACGAAAGCTTAAGCTCATTTTTACAGCAGCAGGCCGAGTTTGCGACTAAGCTATGTGCAGAAGCAGGCAGTCTCAATCTGCCTTTAAATGGCGAGCATGTCTGCCCGCAATGCGGTAAGGGGGTTCTGCAGGCGCGGAACGGTAAAAACGGCAAATTTTGGGGATGTTCGGGCTATCCGGTGTGCAAGGCGGCCTATGATGATGTTGACGGGCAACCGAAAAAGCCTGAGTATCCTTGTCCGCGCTGTAAAAAAGGCGAAATCAAACTGCGTAATGGCAAGAATGGGCCATTTTGGGGTTGTACCAAATTTCCGGAATGCCGGGCGACCTATTCGGATGACAATGGTAAGCCCAAATTTCCGGTTCAGCGTCAGGTCCCAATTAAGGGATTGGGGTCAAATGCCGCAAGAAATAGCAGTTGATGTGGAAAGCTATTTATAGATGAAATATTATTCAGTTTGCATATAGGAGAGAAAATAATGAACGAATTGTTTCAGAGACTTGGCCTGAGCGAAGCGTTGTTAACAGGGCTAAGCCGACTTGGAATTTCCCAGCCAACCGAAATTCAGCAGCAAACGATCCCGCTAGCGCTTGCCGGTAAGGATATTATTGGGCAGTCGGCTACCGGGGCTCGTGTCATAATAGTGACAGGGTGCATAAATGCTTTAGTATCAAGGGTTTCGGAAACTTTTATTAAAAATCTCCACTTAATATTCTTATAGAT
>JGI24707J26582_10001694_pt1 | contig 17135 bp, 17 predicted proteins | sample BioPla1DNA1_FD_26582 | JGI IMG/M metagenome (IMG submission 26582)
ATTTAGGCGATTTATTTTTCAAAGTCGTTATTTCAAAGCGTTTTTAGACAATTTTGCTTTAGGAGTAAATTTAATACCCGAAACTACTTGACACAGTCATAGTTAAATTATAGAGTAAAGAAGGAAGGAGCTTTGAACATTTACCCGAATGCTTAATGAGAATGCTGGAAGGTAGTGAGTAGTGTGTTTAAAATTGGGATGCGCAATATTAAAACGGCAATTGCTGTAAGTACCTGTATCTTAACTCTAGGATTGATTGGGGTGAAGCAACCGTTTTTCGCTTGCATGACTGCGGTCTTTACCATGCAGGCAAATGTGGCAACCTCTTTTTCTGCAGGTGTGGATCGTTTCTTGGGCACGTTGACAGGTGCAATCACAGGAACTCTTTTGGCGAGTTTAGCCCGTCTATTACCCATGGATCACTTAATCGTAAAAGCATTAGTCATTCCTTTGGGCTCCATCTTTGTAATTCACCTGCTCAGCATTTTGAACCGTGGGGATTCTATCTTTATTGCCTGCATCGTTTATTTTGCATTGATGATGAAAGTGGAACAAGTATCTGTATTGCGTTATGCTGTTACACGTACCGCTCTCACGGGTTATGGAGCCATTCTTGCCTTATTAGTAAATCGTTTCATCTTTCCCGCCGAAAAGAAGAACATGAAGCAAATTCATCAACTTGCGTCCTAAATACCAAAAAGAGGTCTCACCCCATAAGGGCAGACCTCTTTTCATCTTTAAAGTTAGTTCTTTTGCAGACCTAGATTATGCTCATCATTAAAACGATCTAAGATCCGCTTAGCTTTATTTACCGAAGTCACCAGCGGATTGNTACTAAGCGCTAATAACGCCTTATTGTAATCCCTCGATACCGCCGCTTCTACAGTTAGTTCTTCGTAGGCATTCACATGTTGAATTAAGCCCCTGATTTCCGGCGCCAGTCTACCAATTGCAGTGGGTTTAGCTCCGTTTGAATTAACTACTGCCGGGANTTCAATCACCGCGTCAAAGGGCAGATCCATAATTGCTCCATCATTACGTACATTGACTATATGAGTTGCGGAAACATCTTTATAGATGTCCCTGACCAATGATATGGCAACGGTGGAATAATGTGCTCCTCCCCTTTTTTCCAATTCTTGTGGTTTAACTTTTAAATCAGGATCCTTGTATTGCTCTAACAAGGACGCTTCTAACTCGCTAACTATCTGGGCTCTAGTTTTCTCTTGACTTTGTAGATACTTAAGCATTTCGTCTTGAACATAAAAATAATCTAGATAACTATTGGTTCGCATGCCGAGGGCAATTTGAAAATCTTCGTTAATAGCTACTTGGGGAATATTAGCGGGTTTACCTGATGTTTTTAGAATCATGTCTTTGGTTTTATCTTCACCCTTAACTAAAATTTTCCGCACCCAAGAGAGATGATTTAAACCAACATAATCTATTTCCACATCCTCAACAGTAACATTATACTCTTCCGCAATTCCCACCTTAATGCCATAAGGGACATTACACAAGCCCACAACTTTTACACCATCACCATGCTTCATTACAGCTTCCGTAATGATTCCCGCGGGATTTGTAAAATTGATGATTACAGCATTAGGTGCATGTTCTTTAATCTCTTTGCAAATATCTAAAATAACCGGAATGGTCCGCATTGCCTTGGCAAATCCTACCGGACCCGTAGTTTCTTGCCCGATAATATCCTCAGCAAGGCAAATCTTCGTATCCACATGCCGGGCCAGTTGACCCCCGACCCTTATTTGAGTGAGAACAAAGTCCGCACCGGAAATTGCATCTTGGCGATTCAAAGAAAGCTGCACTTTAAAGGGATTGCCGGCAGCTTCAACCATNCGCTTTACGAGACCACCGACGATATTTAACCTTGTTTCATCAATGTCGTACAAATACAATTCTTCCAAGTTTAAAACGTTAGCTTGCTCAATCAATCCTTCAACCAGTTCAGGACTGTAAGTGCTTCCACCGCCAATAATTGTAATCTTCATTTTGGACTCCCCTTTTTACATATATTGTCGTGCACTTTCTTCCAGCCTTGCTTTAAAATCATCTGAGATAGAATAACCTATTTGGGCCGCGGCACCATAAATGGAGCCTACGGCAGGTTCTGTAGTGGGTATTTGGATATCTATATCACCATATTCGGCGTCATGCAAGGTTTTTGCGAATTCATCATACATGATTGCTATTTTTGGCTTTTGAAATACACTACCTACCCCAACAACCTTTACCTGCTCTTGGGCGTGGAACAATTGCCTTATTGCCGCATTGGTTGAGATCCCCAATTCTCTACCTACTTCCTGTAGGAGATCAATAGCCACTTGATCGCCCTGTGATGCTGCATTCATTACTAAAGNAACCAAGTCACCCAACTTAAGGTTTTCCTTATCGTAAATTCGATCAACAAGATCTAAAAGATGCTCTATGCCGTAGTGCTCTAAAATGGCATCATACATCGAGGTCGGTTCTCCTCGCCCCTCTACTCCGCGCATACTCAAAGCGATTGCCCTCTCGCCTATATACGAGCCTCCGGCATAATCACCGAAGAGGCTTCCCATTCCTCCGATTTGTACCCTCTTACCCTGTAAATTAACGCCTACAACATTTGTGCCGGTACCACATACCACTCCAACACCAACACCATCAAAAGTGCCTGCCCAAAGTCCTAAAATAGCGTCGTTTTCGAAATTCCAGTGTATAGTGGGAGGAATTAGGGGTTCTAATAGATTACGAACAATCTTGAAATCACGAAGTCTATCGGCTCCGGCCATACCAAAGTAAGCACTCACAACCGATGATAAATCCANGCCTGCATTATCTAAGGCCGACNAAATACTTTTTTGGACTTCAGCCCTTGCGGGCTCAATGCCATCTATTTGAAAATTACCGGTACCGCCAAGACCATAGCCCACCACCTGACCGCTCTTGTCTGCTAATATTGCCACGGTTGTGGACCCACCTCCATCAACACCAAGAAAAAGACCCATTANAACACCTTCTTTGCTATATTTTAGTTAATCAATTCCACTTGATCCCTTTTTTAATGAATTTCGGCTCCCATGACTTTTTTCCTTGTTTATGTAAGATTTCCTATAAAAAAGCGACCCCCCACATCCCTAGTGGAGAGTCGTTTATTATACGCCTAGATAGGCTTCTTGAATTCGTGGATCCGCNGCTAATTCCCTTGCATCACCCTGTAGAGCAACTTTACCCGTTTCAAATACATAAGCCCTACTGGAAATATCCAATGAAAGATTAGCGTTTTGTTCTACTAACAAAATAGTAGTACCTTGCTCGTTAATTTCCTTTATAACATTAAATATTTCCCTTACCAATAAAGGTGCCAAACCCATAGAAGGTTCATCTAAAAGTAAAAGTTCCGGTCGGCCCATTAAACCTCTGCCCATAGCCAGCATTTGTTGCTCACCGCCGCTTAAACTTCCGGACTGTTGCTTTTTTCGCTCCCATAGTCTAGGGAAAAGATCATAAACCTGTTTTAAGTCTTTCCTAATCTCTTCTGTGTCTTTACGCAAGTAGGCACCTAAAGCCAAGTTATCCTCAACTGACAATTGGGGGAAAACCCTTCGCCCTTCGGGGACTTGGTTTAAACCTAACTCTACGATTTTATGCGCCGGGATTTTATCGAGGCTTTTCCCTTTAAAAACTATTTCCCCCTGCGACTTGGGTGTTAAACCCGAAATTGCACGTAAAGTTGTTGACTTACCGGCACCATTAGCTCCGATCAATGTTACGATTTCACCTTGCTTAATATGAAAGCTAACTCCCTTTAGAGCATGAATCATCCCATAATAAACATGGAGATCCCTCACCTCTAAGATTGCCATGGAGAATCCTCCCCTAAATAGGCTTCGATTACTTTACGGTTACTCCTAACATCTTGCACTGACCCTTCTGCAATCAAAACACCATAATCTAGTACATAAAGTCTTTCGCATAAATTCATTACTAAATTCATGTCATGTTCAATTAAAAATACTGTTAGTTCGAAATCTTTTCTGATTTGCCGAATCAAATCAATTAATTCTTCCGTTTCATTAGGATTCATACCTGCTGCCGGCTCATCTAGCAAAAGCAAGCTCGGCTCCATAACTAACGCCCTTGCTATTTCTAGCTTGCGCTGTTCGCCATAGGAAAGGTTGCCTGCTTTTTCGTAAGCACGCTCAGCTAGACCAACAATATCAAGTATTTCCATGGTAATGCGAGTTATTTTTTGTTCTTGTTTATGATATCGCGGAGTACGCAAAATGCCACTAAAGAACGAATAACCAACATGCTTATGATAGGCAATCTTAAGATTATCTAAAACAGATAGATCCTTAAATAATCTTATATTTTGAAATGTTCGAGCCAAATTATGCTGAGCAACAACATGCGGAGGTTTATTCGTTAAATCTTGTTCTTTAAAGAAAACTTGCCCGGCAGTGGGGTGGCAAAAACCGGTCAGCGCATTAAACACAGTGGTTTTTCCGGCTCCGTTAGGTCCGATCAAACCCACTAATTCCCCAAGATTTAATTCCAAATTGACACTGGAAACAGCCTTTAGTCCTCCAATTTGTACCGATAAATCAATAACCTGTAAACCATTAGCTTGTGCCATCTGAAACACCTCTCTTTCTTATCTTGAACTTACCAATCAAGTTTTCTAGAAACTCAAAAGACAATTCAAATCCACCCAACAAACCTGAGGGCATAAACAACATCATAACAATGAGAATAATGGAATAAACAATCATGCGATACTGGGCAAATCCCCGTAGAAGTTCGGGTAATAGTGTTAATAAAATTGCACTAACAACCGATCCGGTTAGACTGCCTAATCCGCCCAAGACAACCATAATTAAGATATCAATGGAGCGAAGAAAACCAATTTGATTAGTTCCGGGAGAAATATACTGCATGTAATGGGAAAACAATGCCCCCGCAACGCCTGCAACCATGGCACCAATGGCAAAAGCCGCCACTTTATAATAAATTATATTAATGCCCAGTGATCCCGCTGCAATCTCGTCTTCGCGAATTGATACACAAGCTCTGCCGTGTGCAGAATTGACAAAGTTCTTAATACCCAGAACCGTAACTACCGCTAAGATATAGGTTAAACCAAAGGTAGTGTATCTAGGAATTCCCGTAAAGCCCCTTGGTCCACCAACGGCCGGTATATTTAAAATCACCACTCGAATAATTTCACCAAATCCCAAAGTTGCTATGGCCAAATAATCGCCTCTTAAACGCAAAGCGGGTAAACCAATTAGGATTCCCACAAAGCCCGAAGCCAGCCCGGAAATAATAAGAGCAAGATAAAAATTCATGCCCAAAAACACGGTTAATGCTGCAGACAAGTAGGCTCCAATTGCTAAAAAGGAGGCATGACCGAGGGAAAACTGACCGGTAAAACCATTAATTAAATTAAGACTCACTACCAACATAATATTAATACAAATAAGACCCATTACTTGCAGGTGGTATGGTAATAAAATTTCCTTAGCGGCTAACAGTTGAATTACCCCATAGACCACGACGACTAATAACAAGACAACAATATTCCATTTTCCGTCGAGCTTGCGCGGTTCATTCATCCTATTCACCTACACCTTCTCCTGATGACGTTTACCTAATAAACCATCAGGCTTAAAAAGTAAAACCAAAATTAATATTGCAAAGGCAACTGCATCGCGATAAGTTGAAGAACCAAACGCTACCACAAGATTCTCAGCAACGCCCATGATCAACCCACCGATTACCGCACCCGGAATTACACCGATACCTCCAAATACTGCCGCAATAAATGCCTTTAAACCAGGCATCACACCCATGTAAGGGTCTATCCTATTATAGTACATACCCACTAAAACTCCACCGGCGGCCGCGAGGCTTGAACCAATGGCAAAAGTGAACGAAATAATTCTATCAACATCAATACCCATTAACATAGCGGCTTCTTTATCCATGGAAACGGCCCGCATGGCTTTTCCCGTCTTTGTGTATTGCACAATAATATGCAAAAGTATCATCAAAATAAGGGCAATCGCAAACATAATCAACTGACGGTTTGTTATAAATACAAAGCCTAACTGAATGCGTTTAAATGGAATTACCTGTGGGAATGGCTTAAACTCGGCACCAAACCCGATTTGCGCTACGTTTTGTAAAAGAAGAGAAGCCCCGATTGCAGTAATAAGTGCCGTGATTCTAGGTGAATTACGCAATGGTTTGTAAGCAATGCGTTCTAACACAACACCGACTAAAGCAGTCAAAGCCATGGAAACAAGTAAAGCCGGTATAAGGGGTAATTGCCAGCTGGTCAATGCGTAGAAGCCGAAATAGGCTCCGAGCATATACATTTCTCCATGGGCAAAGTTTATTAATTTTATAATTCCGTATACCATTGTATAACCAAGAGCAATTAAGGCATAAACACTACCCAGTGCTAAGCCGTTAATTAACTGTTGGCCTAGCAACGTATACCAAGTCACAAAATCACCTCATCAAAGAGAATTGTAAACAAGTGGAGGGCTGTGTATGAAACACAACCCCACACCTTAATTTCCTGAAAATACCTTTACGCCTTAATTTTAGGGATCAATCTTATCAACTAAAACACTTTCGCCGTCCTGTATCTGTAAAATTACTACAGATTTTACAGGAGTGCCTTCCGGATCCATGTTAATGGTACCTGTGGCAGCTTGAACATTGGCTACTGTGCCCATGGCATCTTTGATTGCTGCGTGATTAATTGACGAAGCTTCTTTTAAAGCAGCTTGTGTAATTAAAATTGCATCATAGCCAAGTGCTGCAAAAGCATCTGGACCGCTACCGTACACTTCTTTGTATTTGGCAATAAACGCCTGTGTGGAAGCTGTTTGGTCTTCGTTAGAATAATGGTTAACGTAGTAACCGCCTTCTTCATATCCACCGGCCAACTTTGCCAACTCAGGAGAATCCCAACCGTCAACACCTAAGAACGGTACGTCCATACCCATTTGACGACTTTGCATCATGATGGGACCGGCCGCTGAATAATAATCAGGAATGAAGAGCCCCTGAGGATTGCGCATGGCAATGGAAGTGAGTTGCGCACTAAAATCGTTATCATTTGTGGCGTAAGATTCTACAGATATGACCTTTCCACCGAGATCCTCGAACTTCTTGCGGAATGAATTCATTAAGCCTGTAGAGTAGTCATTTCCCACATCATAAATGATAGATACANTGTCAAGTTTTAAGTTCTCTCTTGCGAATTGAGCCATGGTTTCGCCTTGGAAAGAATCCTTATAGGCTGCNCGGAAAATCATATCACCNATNGAAGTNATCGTATCGCCGGTACCTGTAGGTGTAATCAANGGAACACCTGCAGCTTGNGCAATGGGCGATGCCGCTAGTACACATGGTGTAATAACAGGACCCATAATAACTTCTACTCTTTCTCTATCAATTAAACGTCGAGTAATATTGGCCGCTTCTGTTGCATCTCCTTTGTCATCAAAAATAATGAGCTTGATTTCGCGACCATTAATACCGCCCGCTTCATTAATTTGATCAACACCCATTACAATGGCATTTCTAACCGAAATACCATAAGTGGAAACTGAACCGGTAAGGGGTGTAATTAGTCCGACTTTTATAGGCTCTTCGGCTAAGGCTGGAACAGCCATTGTCAAAAGAAGTATCCCTAGTAAGACCATTGTAAACCATTTGAATTTCATCTGTGCTTTAGACATAAGACCCACCTTCCTTTTTATCCTTAAAATCTTTGATTTTACTGATTCTTCTCCGTTTATCGCAATTATCCTCCTTCATATTTAGCGACTTTCGCAACGCTTTACCAACTTCGCTATGAAATAAGGTATTTTGCATTAACTTAACAATTATTTTCCCTAATTTGGAAGTGCTGCATTACTAATAGCAATAATATCACGCGAAAATTACGAATATCCATCCCTTTCAGACTAAATAATAAGAAAAACAAAACACCGCGTTCAACAACACGATGCCTTGTTTTAAAGAAGCAATAAACCAAAAGGCCAACTGCTTCTGGTGATTAATTTATTTGCCAAACTAATTCTTTCGCAATACCGCATCTGCCAAACAACGTTGTACGTACTAAGATACTTTCTAATAGAATACCAGATTCTATTCTATTTGACAACCGTTAAGGTAAAGTTCCACATCCTGGTAACAAGGTTAGCCCCACTCTTAAAGATTAAAAACTTTTGCGGCATTGTCATGCATGATCGCCTTTGCGTATTCTTCTGCCGCATCTCGGTGCATTAATCCCGCATCAATACGTTCTTGTAATACTGAGGATAAAACATGCAAAAACGCCAATTTTGCTCCAAAACTTTCTTCACTAACATGCGTATCGCAACCCCAAATCACGCGATCGGCATCACATACGTCAATTAATTGGTGTAGAAGATTACTTGCTGCAGTAGTTGAAATAATAGGTAGCCAGCATATGTCAGCCCAGACGTTAGGATAAACGTGCGTCAATCCGGCGATATCGCCAACCCATGGGAAACTTCCGTGCATTAATAAAAATTTCGTATCCGGATTACGTTCAATTAGAGACTGTAGCTCGATGGCACCGCTTTGCTTCATTAATCCTAAACCCGTGTGAACTTGAATGGGTAAATTAAGTCGTGCCGCTTCTGAACATACATGATCAAATATATAGCTTTGAAATTTTTGGATATCATCCAAAGACGCTCCCTTTTCCATACCTTTTTGAGCCTCTTTTGCAGAAGCCTTTGGGAAATGTAAAGAACGATCATAAGCAAGCGCGCATTTTAGTCCCACAGATCCACGAACCTTTGCTTCGTGGAGCACTTCGCTTAGAAAATGTACATACTCTTCAATAGAAGTTATGCTTCGATTATGCATTATCTGTATATTAAGCCCGTTATGATCTTTAGCTTTAAAATCATAACCATAAAAGAAGCTATTAAAGCGATAAGCAGCTTTGAATATCTCCGGATGCCCATTGTCTTGCCCGGGGTTCCAGTACGTATCTTGCACCACTGCTTCGTAGCCGCAGTTTTTTCGCTGAATATTAAGATGCCAAGTTTTATCTTGATGGGCGTTAATTATTGCCTCATCATAGATGCTCCAAGAGTTTGCACTTAAAGGTTGCTCAATTTCATATAATTCCATCAGAGACTTCTCTAACCACACAAAGTAACTGCGAGAGCGCACCGCCTTGAGCCACGCATCAACTGCTCCCTTATTTGAAACGTCCTCGGGAATCAATTTACCACACCAAGCCACATACGAATTACGGAGTACACCCTCAAGATCTAAACCATGGTGAACAAAATCTGGGCGATGGTGGGCGTGGGAATTAATTATTGGCTCATTTTTTAATTTATGCGCGAAACTGTGTTTATCCATGCCAGCCCCCTATTCTTGCATATCTATCTCTTCGATAACACTTAACGCTTGTTCTATAGCAACGGCCACCGCTTGTACACACTTGGGGTTTATGCCCTTTATTGACCCTTTTAGTTGAGTGCCCGGCATATGTCCTAGAATTTCCTTGCAAAGCTGAGTGCCCATTTGCTCAACAAAACCATCATTAATCTTGCGGCTAATGTTCATGGCTTTATTTTTTCCTGCAACATCGCCGGGTTCTGTTCTGCCAACATAAATGCCTATAATAGTTATTGCACCGCTAAGGGCACCACAAACGGAGCCCGTGCCCGCAACACCGCCCCCGAAACCGGTGACAGCAGAGATCGGTGCGTCAAGGTCCAACACCTGTGAAAGACCCCAAAAAACACCTTCGGCACAGTTATAACCTTCTTCTCGCTTTGTATTTACCTCGTGTAATAGTTCGATCAATCGTTCCTTCTTCATGACGATTTATCCTCCCACAACCACTTTTGTAAACGTTCAATGCGGAACTTCGTCACAAGCTAATGTTTTCCTTTATCCAAAAGAATCCTAAGACATAAGACAGCGTCTTGTATCTTGGTTCTAAAATAAGCTGCTTAGTAGGAGGAGAGATGATGACCAAAACGAAAACAATCTTTAAGAGGGGAGGGAACTGAGGTGGATTTTGAAAGGGACATAATTGAGCAAATAGACAAAGTTTTTGCAGATGCTTGGGAAGGCGGCAGAAACACCCTATATGAACACGAGGTATACGAAATCCTAAAAAATATTGGGATTGCAGTTCCGCAGTATATTTTCGTTCGGAATTATGAGAGTATCAACGAAAAACTCTTACGTCAATTCCGCCACGAAGTTATGATTAAAGTAGTTTCCCCGGATATAGCCCACAAACAGAAGGTGGGTGGCGTTAAAATTGCTAGGCGTGTGGAACCGTTATTTTTACAACGTGCCTTGAGGCGTATGGAGCGAAATATTCTATCTTTATTTTCCCATGAAGAAAAGCCGAGAATAGATGGATTTCTCCTTGTGGAATTTATTGAATATAGCCAGGCAATCGGAAATGAATTTATGATTGGCTGCGAAGAAGATTTAAGCTTCGGACCGGTTGTGGCAGTTAGCAAAGGTGGTTCAGATGCGGCGTTTTTCGCCAAATATTACGACTCGGCTAACGTATTTTTACCGCCGTTAAATCAAAAACAATCGTTGACCCTTGCTAATTCGTTAAAAATCGTTAATAAATTCAAGGAAGGCGGGCACCCCGAATATATAACTTTTATGGCTGAGGCCATTTCAGCCTACAGCAAGCTCGCACATCATTATTCTATCGCATCGAAAAACAAACCGAAGTATTTCATTAAAAAGATGGAAATTAATCCATTGGTCATTACAGACAATCGAAGGTTTATCGCCCTTGATGGTTATGCCGAGTTCGCTCCGGCCAATAAAGGGCAGCAACTTACCTTTTCAGTTTGTGACTCATATCTAGAACATTTCTTCAGACCAAAAAATATAGCAATCATTGATGTTTCCACCTCCCCCGACGATAGTGACGTGGGTAGGGTAATAACAAAAAGAATGCAGTGGTCATGATTTCGGAACTACCGCACGACTTGCCTTACGCAGAGTTTGATAAGCATCTGGATGACCTGAATGCAACGAACTTAAGAATTATGGGTCCGAATAGCATGGGTGTGTTGTTCGCTTCGTGTAGCGGTGACGGAGATATCAACACCCTTTTTACAAAGCAAGGTGGTTTTGGCCGAAGGGTTAGATGACTTTTATGATCTTTTGCGGATCTTTGCCCTATTGGGCAAAAAGATTCCCTCAGGCAATAGGATCGCCGGAGTAGTCAATGCGGGATTTGAATCTACAGTTGCCATTAAAGAGCTANAAAAATCTTGAACTTGCTCAGCTAAATACGAAAACAATGGTAGGCTATCCGTCTATACAAATGTACGATCCGCAATAAAATCTTTAGATACATTTGTGCATTATTATGAAAATAAATAACACCTTAAGGAGATGCCCATGTTCTTTTTGATTTCAATTTACCTCGCATTCATCAGCCTAGGACTACCCGACACTTTATTAGGATCATCGTGGCCATTTATTNCGGTTGCCTTTAATATTCCCGTTGGTCACGGGGGCTTTATTGCCATGATCATTGCTCTGGGAACAATAATCTCCAGCCTCTTAACCCATATATTAGTCAAGCGTTTAGGAACGGGCAAAGTAACTGTTATTTCAGTTACCATGACAGCGGTAGCCCTTCTAGGATTTTCAATGGCACCATCCTTTGGATATCTAATAGTCTTCGCGATTCCCCTAGGACTTGGAGCAGGTGCAGTCGACTCCGCGTTAAATGACTTTGTGGCAAGGCATTATGNAGCAAAACATATGAATTGGTTGCATTCTTTTTGGGGTGTTGGAGCATTATTGGGTCCCGCCTTAGTTGCTTTGCTTACTAACCAAGGATATTCGTGGCGTAGTGGCTATTTTAGCGTTTCCATAATACAGTTCGCTTTAGTGGCCTTGTTACTATCATCACTTTCCATGTGGAAAAAATTCGAAGTTACAGAAAATCATAATGAAGACAACCCAATTAACCCCCAACCGAACGGTATGTTCTCTCCTTTCAAAGCAAAAGGCGCACTTTTAGCCTTGATGGCATTTTTTCTGTATATTGTTGTTGAAGGGACTTTGGGTCTATGGGGTGCAAGCTACTTAGTTGCCACAAAAAAGGTTCTCCCTCAAGTTGCAGCGGCGGNCGTTTCTTTCTTCTTTTTAGGACTTACTGCGGGACGAATGCTTAGCGGCTTTGCATCGACGAAATTTTCAAATGAAACCTTAATTCGTTTAGGTGCCCTGTTAGTCATTGGCGGGCTTATGGTACTTCTCTTACCGCTTCCGAATTTTATGATAATTTTCTTCCTGGTGGTCATTGGCTTAGGACTTGCACCAATCTTTCCTTCGTTACTGCACCAAACACCCATTTATTTTGAGGGACATGATACACAGGCCGCCATGGGTCTCCAAATGGCTTTTGCCTACACAGCGAGCACAATTATGCCACCAATACTCGGGCAGCTTTTTTCAAGAGTATCCTTTTCCCTACTACCCATGACTTTGCTTTTATGTGCCTTAATTATGCTCATTTGTACTAATAGATTGGCTTCTATACACGCTAACTAATCTTGCGGCGGGCTTTTTACCCGCCTTTTTTGTTTAGTAATCTGGGAGCACTCCACTTAATTCCCATGGCACCTAAAGGTGCGGTAATTAATATGGCCAGAACCGAAATTGCCAAGATTGCGTTTCCACTTGAAACACCCATGGCAAGGGGTAATCCACCTATAGCTGCTTGAACTGTTGCCTTAGGAGTATAAGCGATCGCGCAAAATATTCTTTCTTTCACATCCAAGTTTGTTCCCAAAGTGGATAAAAAGACGCCGAAACTTCGGCCGGCTAGGCCAATAAAAATTATGGCGATTCCTAAAAACCCAACCTCTAAGGAAACTTGAAGATTAACGGCGGCACCCACAAGGGCAAAAAGGATGATCTGGGCAAAGACCCATATTTCCCCCAAACCTCGAGATAAATTCCTTCCTAAATCACCATCTTTTTTAGAAATGGGTATGCCCATGGCCATAACTCCTAGCAAACTTGCAATACCGAGCCATTCACCTAATTCATAGTAGAGCATTGCGCAAGTTAGTAAAAGTAAAAGTTTTTCTGTGCTTTTATTAGTTAGAAGCTTAAGTTTAAAAAACTTCAATAGCAAAAAAACAGCCGCAAAGCCACCTACAATCCCAAGGCAAATACCCATGGGTATTTTCAAAATTTCAACAAGAAAATCTGCTTCTCCGCGCACAGAAAGATTCAAAAACAATGTGAATAAAGTGATGGAGATGACATCATCAACGGATGCACCTGCCAAGACCAAAGTAGCTATCTGTTTATCTTCCCCATACCCTTGGTCTTTAAGATTAAGCATAGAAGGAACCACTACAGCAGGGGAGACCGCAGCCAAAACGAAACCTAACATGGCACCCTCCGCATAACTAAAACCCAGTAACGTTCTGGACATAATCATCACGATTGTGCCCTCCATAATACAAGGAATAAAACTTAACATTATGGCTGCTCTACCAACGACTTTTAAATCATTCCACTTTAAACCAAGACCTGCCCGAAGCAAAATTACAATTAAAGCAATCGTGCGTAAGGGCTGCGAAATTAGTAATAAGTCACCGTGTAGCCAATTCAATGCAAAAGGACCAAGCGCGATACCTGTGAGGAGCATTCCCAATAATCGTGGCAACCGGAAATGATTGAATATTTCCCCAACACCGTAACCACAAAGCAATAACAAAGCCAAACTTGCTATCATTCCCATTTTAAATCTCCCTTCAATAAAAATAGCCCCTACAAACAATAGAAAGAACTATTGTGTGTAGAAGCTATTGGCACATTGCAGTTCAGGACTATTCCTCGGCGAGCTTCACCGCCACTTCACTTGTTATGAAAATAGCACTAATAAGGTCTTACGTCAACTGCTTAATCGCGAAAAGCGAGGGCTACGTCGGTAAAGGTATGGGCTGTTCCTCCGGAAATCGCCCTCTCCAAGACCTCGTCCATTTCTAAAACCCAAGTGTCACCCACTTTTATTAAATTGATTTCAACAATGGATGAAGCGGTGGGATTATCATCCCTTCTCAATAAATCGGTAAAATACTTTATCATTTTATCTTCAGATGGCATTTGTCGCGATGAAAACGCAGCTGCCAACGATAGATTCATGGATTCTTCAACATATTCGTCATAAATGGCATCTAAATCTAAATTGGAGATCTCAGCGGTTACTACTGCTGTTTTTCTCTTTTTGGTTGTAGATAATATCTCACAGTCTAAATTCGCCAATAGTAATTTTCCGATTTCATCTTCATTAGCCAACTCACTTCGTATTTTTCCAAACAGTTCATTATAAGTAAAATATTGAGAAATAGCTTCGCCGTCCCTTTGACTAAAAGCTTCGATGGCTCCGGCAACTGCGTCTTCAGGCGCTGGTTTATCCATACATCCCGCAATTAACAAAGTGATCAATACTAAGATTCCGATACGTAAGTATGTTTTCATACTATACATCATCCTCCCAAATTTTCCGTCTTATGTAGATTAGTCCACTTAGTTTTATTAGCCGCGCGGTTAGAAATTCCTGCCAATTATACTAATGTTTAGGCTTAGAAAAACCCTTGCACCATATTAAAAAGGTGCAAGGGTAATTTAGCCCTTATTTTAATTTGAATTCGGAGTAAATATGATCATACTCTTCTAAGACCTTGTCTACATCCTTATAGAAGCTGGTATTTTCAATCACTTCGTCAGGAATGTTTAACATGGGGTTGTTTTTATAATACTCAGGTAAATGCTCTTCGGCAGCTCTATTGGGTGTAATAAATTTGGTAATATCCGCGATTCTTGCACCTACCTTAGGATCCATAATGAAGTTTAGAAGTTTGTAAGCGCCGTCTTTATTCGGGGCTTGTTTAGACATAACCCAAGCATCAATAAAGATGGGCATCCCTTCTACGGGGAAAACCGCTTCTAGGGCGGGCATGGCATCCTTGCCCTTTACTGCCTGATTAGAATACATAAAGCCTGCCACCGCCTCACCGCTGATTAAAGAATCTTCAGGTGTATTGGTTTCAAAACGCATAATATTTTTCTTAAAATCGAAAAGTTTCTCTTTCGCTTCAGCTAGCTTCACAGGATCCGTTTCGTTATATTCATATCCTAAGCTTTTTAGGACCACCCCTATTACTTCAACAGACCAATCAACAATTACAACGTTATTTCTTAATTCTTCTTGCCAGAGATCGGCGTAACCGTTAATGGGCTTGGCACCTAACTCAGCAACTCCCTTAGGATTCACCAGCAAGAAAGATGTGGAAATGGCGTAGGGAATGGAAACCTCATTTTTTTCATCGTAATATTTACCTTGATAGACAGGATTAATATTTACATAGTTGGCCATCTTAGTTCTATCTAAGGTTTCTAACAAACCATTTTGTCTCATTATATCGATCATATAATCAGTCACAACAGCTAGATCGTATTGCTCCGGATTTGCTTCGAGCAGCGACAACATATCTTCATTCGAGGTAACTTCCTTATAATTTACCTTAATGCCCGTTTCTTTCTCAAATTCATCAATAATTTCACGGGGAATAAAATCTCCACCCCAGGTCATTAAGTTGATTTCACCGGGCTTGTCACTTGTCTTTTTTCCACAACTCGCTAAGAGCAAGGCAATGACTAAAATTATGACTAAACCAGTAGTTTTCTTCAATTTAAATTTGCGCATTTATAACGCCTCCTTTCTTGTTTTTTCCCTTACCGACAAACTGACTTAAACCGACTAAAAAAAACGTTCCCACCAAAATCATTGTGCAAAGAGCATTTACTTTAGGAGTAACACCTACACGCATCATGGAAAAGATGTGCACGGGTAGGGTTGTTGACCGAGGTCCGGACATAAAAGTTGAAATAATCACATCATCTAAAGACATTGCCAAAGCTAATAGTGACGATGTAATAATCGAGGGTGTAACTAGGGGCAAAATAATCGTTTTTATCATTTGCCACCTCGTTGCTCCTAGATCCCTCGCTGACTCCAAAATAGATTTATTAATCTCTTGCAACCGAAGTTGAACCATTACATACACATAGGGCACACAAAACAAAGAATGGGAAAGTACCAAGGTCAAATGACCTAAAGGCAAATTCAAAGCATTAAAAAACATTAATAACGAAACACCTAAAGCAATCTCAGGAATTATTAAAGGTAATACCATGACACCCTGAATTGTTTGCTTCATTCTTTTAGTTACGGACATGGAGATTATTGCTGTGGCAGTACCTAAAACAGCAGATAAAAGCGCCGTCAAAAAAGCAACTTGAATACTGACCNTAAAGGCCTCTGCAATTACTCTATCACGAAATAAAATTCTGTACCAGTCCAATGTTAAACCGGTCCATTGCGCCGTTGAAGAACTGGCGTTAAAAGAATATAATATTACGCTAAGCACCGGTAAATACAAGACAACAAAGAATAAGGAAAGATAAAATGTGCCGAAGCTCCTACTTTTGATTTTCATTAAAATAACCCTTCCTGACTATCCTTCGTAACGCGCCCGTAAATAAATAAGATAACTAAAATCATAAGAATCATTCCAACGGAAAAGGCAGAAGCAAGTGGTCTATTTCTCCCCTTCGTCACTTGCGAATTAATCAAATTGCCGAGGAAAATGGTTCTACCACCACCTAGAAGATCCGATATAAAGAATAGTCCTAAAGCGGGGATAAAAACTAAGGTAAATCCCCCGGCAATACCCGGAATTGTCAAGGGCACGGTAATCCTCATGAAAGTTTGCCTTTTGTTTGCCCCCAAATCGTAAGATGCTTCTAAAAGGGAACGATCTAATTTATCAACAGAATTAAAAATTGCAATGATCATAAAAGGTATAAGCATGTAAGCTGTTCCAACTAAGGTGGTGCTGAATTTGTACATCATGGGCAAAGGTCGCTCAATTAAATTCAGGGCCCTTAGAACATTATTGATTATACCGGCGTTTCCCAGCAAGATCATCCAACCATAGGTTCTTAACAAACTTGAAATCCAAAAGGGGAGCATTATTAGT
>JGI24707J26582_10001696_pt1 | contig 17132 bp, 13 predicted proteins | sample BioPla1DNA1_FD_26582 | JGI IMG/M metagenome (IMG submission 26582)
GTTATGCGTTGCAAGTTTTTTTGAATCCAATACCCTTCTTCAAAAATATCGAATAAGACTTTAACTTTAGCTATCGTAGGATTATATATGGGTATTCCTCCTTCAATCAACCTCTTCTCTTCTCCTTCAATTATTTTTCTCCCCCATTCTAGTAATAATGATTCACTACTTAAATCTGGCAAGTTATGTGTATCTTCCGGAAGATGATACAAACGCTTGGCGGATGTTTTTATCTCATCACGAATAACACACAAATTCAAAACTTGAATAAAATGAGAAACGTATAAACGAGCATTTTTAACATTTACTTGATGTTTTCTATTAGCTGAAGACTGATTAGATAGACATTGATTATAATAGCTTAAAGCCGACTCAAACTGATGATACTCATTATTAGCTTCACGCAGCAAATCAGCAGAAAATGGAATGTCTAAAAAAGGCAAAGACCTTCCTTTTTCTACCACCTTTTTCAAGGCTCTCAATCTCGCTTTATTCGTATTTGGTAATCGTCTATACGGCATAGCTTTATAGCTCTCTTTCCATCAATTTATTAATAAACACTAGTAACTCATTCTTTTTATCTTTTGGAACAGATACTTTTTCCAAATCTATTAATGCTTGATTATAAAAAGAATCCATTTTATTCTCAACTAAATCTTTTATTTTCAATTCATTATACAACTCTGTAACAGCCTTTATTTTTTCTTCAGCATCAAACTCATTCAACCCCAACCAATATAATAAATTGTGCTTTTGTTCCTCATCAGCTCTCTCAAGCGCCTTTATCAGTAAGTAAGTTTTCTTATTAGATACAATATCTCCTCCTAGGTTTTTTCCAAAGACCTTTGGATCACCATATACATCTAATAGGTCATCTTTTAACTGAAAAGCTAGTCCAACATTCAATCCAACATGATATAGTAACTCTTGATCTTTTGCTGAGGCACCTCCTAAAATAGCACCTATCTTCATACTTCCGGCCAACAACACAGAAGTCTTTAGCTTTATCATATCCAAATATTCCTCTGCTAATACATCCGTCCTCTTTTCAAATTCCATATCATACTGTTGACCTTCACAGATTTCTAAAGCAAACTTTGTAAACTCAGGTAGAACAAGCGACAAATAGTTAGAACTGGATTGTGACAAATAATGATAGGATAAAATCAACATCGCATCTCCTGATAAAATAGCCGTATTATCATTCCACACTTTATGAACTGTATCTTTTCCTCTTCTTTTATCAGCACAATCCATCAAGTCATCATGTAAAAGAGTAAAGTTATGATAAGTCTCAACTGCCAAAGCAGCACTCATAGCCTTTTCTATCTCTTCTCCATATAAATTGTATGCTAAAAGCAACAATGTAGGCCTGATTCGTTTTCCACCTATGGACAACACATAAGATATAGGATCATAGAGTCCATCTGGTTTCTTATTTAATCGTAGATTTTCAATAGCACATTCTATTTTCTCTACTAATTCCTTATTACTATACATATTAAATTAATCATATAAAAAAAGGCTGCTACTTATTGTTTATCAAAAGTATAGCAGCCTTCTTTGTATTCTAATTTGTTATAAATATTACTGAAGTCTAAACATAACAGGCAGTGTATATTTTACACGAACAGACTTTCCTCTCTGCTTACCTGGTTTCCATTTAGGCATCGAATTTATTACACGTAATGCTTCTTTATCTAGAAATGGATCGACACTTCGAACTACATTCGCATCTACAATCGTACCATCACTATTTACAACAAATTGTACAATAACACGACCTTCAATACCATTTTCTTGAGCAATAGTCGGATACCTTATATTATTATTAAGATATTTCATCATCTCAGCAGGTCCTCCAGGAAACTCTGGCATCTCCTCTACCACCTCAAAAATTTCCTCTTCAACTGGTTCTTCTACTACTTCTACTGCTACAGGTACATATTTACCTACAGATATCTTCTCTCCTGTCTCCTCTGATGAAGCTAAACGCGTATCTTTAATATCTGCATCATCTTCCACGATATTTAATACTTCTGCGACTTGAGGTGCTTCCTCAATTACTTCAGGTGGGGGTGGTGGAGCTTGTTCGGGTTGTTGTTGAGTTATAGGAATAATCTCCTCTTCAAAGACAATGTCAACAATACCTTGGCTTGTATCTATTACAATATCGCGCTGTGTCCACTCAAATGCAATAAACATAAAAGCAAGCACAATAACGTAACCAATTAATAGCCAAGTTGATTTTTTGTTCTCCAAGTCGGCCTTGGGCGTTTTCTTAATTTCCATAATATCTATAATATAATTTTAACGTGTGCATATCATATTTGCAAATATAATACATTCTTGATATAAACTTCAGCTTTTGCAATAATTTTTCCTAATGAAATTCTCTTTTTATCTTTTTTAATCATTAGCTAATGAACTAATCCAAAGCATTTTCATTATAAAACAACTATTGACTACTTAATTTAATGTATCTTTGATCCCATAATAAATGAATAATGTATGAAAAAAATAATTATAGCAATAGATGGATTATCGTCTTGTGGTAAAAGCACAATGGCAAAGCAATTAGCTAAAAATATAGAATACATATATGTAGATACGGGAGCGATGTATAGAGCTGTTACGCTCTATAGTATTCAAAACAATTTAATTTCCAAAGGTGAGATTATCAATAAACTTGAACTTCAAAAAGCACTACCTAATATAAGTATAAATTTCAAACTTAATAATCATTCTTTATCACCTGAAACTTATCTTAATGGTATTAATGTTGAAAGAAAAATTCGCTCTATGGAGGTTTCAAATAATGTTAGCCATATAGCAAAATTAGATTTTGTTAGAGAAGAAATGGTAAGACAACAACAAGCTATGGGGGTAGAAAAAGGAATTGTAATGGATGGAAGAGACATTGGTACGACTGTATTCCCTAATGCTGAACTGAAATTTTTCATTCAAGCCTCTGCAGAAGTCAGAGCAAAAAGAAGATATGATGAGTTAGTTCACAAAAAAATGAAGGCTGACTATGAAGAGATATTGAAAAATCTTACAGAACGTGATGAAATAGACAAAAACAGATCTATTAGCCCCTTACGTCCAGCAAAAGATGCAATTATACTAGACAATAGCAACCTCACTATTGAAGAACAAGACCTATTTTTACTAAAGAAATTCAATGAGAAAATTGCTTCGTTAAGCTAAAACACTTTCATCTTATGGCTAAAATTGAAATTGATACTAAATCAGGATTCTGTTTTGGAGTGGTTACAGCCATAAAAAAAGCAGAAGAAGTCCTTGCTAAAGATAAAACGCTTTATTGTTTAGGTGATATAGTTCATAACAATAAAGAGGTTGATAGACTCAGAAAAATGGGACTTATAACCATTAATCATAAAGAGTTTAAGAAACTTAAAAACACCAAAGTTCTCCTAAGAGCACATGGAGAACCACCCGAAATATATGCTATAGCAAAGAAAAACAACATCGAAATTATTGATGCTACTTGTCCTGTCGTCTTACTATTACAGAAAAAAATCAATAAAGAACATAAAGCAGAAAACGACAAAAACAAACAAATTGTTATTTTCGGCAAAACGGGTCATGCAGAAGTCTTAGGCTTAGTCGGACAAACGGGGGGGGAAGCCATAGTTATAGAAAATATAGAAGAGACTAAAAAGCTGGATTTCTCAAAGGATATCTATCTGTACTCTCAAACTACAAAATCATTAGAGGAATTTAAAAAACTTGTAGCGTATATACAACAAAACATAAAACCTAACGCCTCCTTTAAATACCATGACACCATTTGTCGTCAAGTTGCAAATAGAATACCTAATATACGAAAATTCGCAGCTTCTCATGATTTAGTATTCTTTGTCAGTGGAAAGAAAAGCTCAAATGGTAAAATATTATTTACAGAATGTAAGAAAACAAATAGAAATTCCCACTTTATCGATAGTGCAGAATCTATAGATAATGAATTATTAAAATCAGCAAAATCTATTGGTATCTGTGGTGCTACTTCAACTCCTAAATGGTTAATGGAAGAGGTCTATAACACAATAAAAAGAAACATAGAAAAACAATGATCTATTGTTGTGATTATCATCAAACAAGCTTTACTATTTTTAACCCTAAAAACTCTTGTCTTTTATCTTTTTTAGTATCTTTGCTATGTATATAAAACTGGTAAAATAAAATGAGAAATGTAAACTGTGTAGGTATATTAACATCAGGTGGTGATGCACCAGGTATGAATGCTGCCATTAGAGCCGTAACTCGTTCAGCTATATATCACGGACTAAAAGTAAAAGGTATATATAGAGGATATAGAGGTCTTATATCAAGAGAAATTGTCGATTTTAAAAGTAAACATGTTAGTAATATCATTCAATTAGGGGGTACAATTCTAAAAACAGCCCGATCTCCTGAATTTGCCACACCCGAAGGGAGACAGATAGCCTACAATAACATTCAAGAAGAAGGTATTGATGCACTTGTTGTCATTGGTGGTGATGGGTCACTAAGTGGAGCTATGCAATTTGCAAAAGAATTTGATATTCCTTGCATTGGTGTACCAGGTACAATTGATAATGATCTTTACGGTACTGATAGCACCATTGGATATGACACAGCACTGAACACTATTTTAGAGTCTGTGGATAAAATAAGAGATACTGCAACCTCTCATGAGAGACTCTTCTTTATTGAAGTTATGGGACGTGATGCTGGTTTTCTTGCATTAAATGGCGCTATTGCATCAGGAGCTGAAGCAGCCATTATTCCTGAGTTTTCAACCGAGGAAGATCAATTAGCCGAATTTATCAAAAGTGGATTTAGAAAGTCAAAAAACAGTAGTATTGTACTTGTAGCAGAAAGTGAATTAACTGGTGGTGCTATGCATTATGCGGATAGAGTTAAAAACGAATATCCACAATATGATGTTAGGGTAACTATTCTAGGTCACATACAAAGAGGTGGAAGTCCAACGGCATACGATCGGATTTTAGCTAGCCGTTTAGGTGCTGCTGCGGTTGACTCACTACTAGAGGGACAACGCAACATAATGATTGGGATAGAAAATGATGAAATTGTATATGTTCCTTTAACACGTGCAACAAAAAATCAAAAACACGTCTCGCATAGCTTGATTGACTTAATGAAGATGTTATCTATTTAATCAGATATATTTACTCAAAAAGGTGCTTAATACTAGGAAAGCACCTTTTTATATTTCTCTCTATTACAACTATTTTAAAGTAAGTTTAACTAATTCATCTATAATTTTAGGCAAACAACTACTTCTCTAACCAATAAGAAAAAAACTTAATATTATTTTGTTACTACTTTTAAAGAAGTTAATTAACTTTGTTCGTTTAAATACAATGTAAAATACTTTAATATTTACTTAAAGTCCTTAGTTATGAAACTAAAACAAAAACTTTCCTTTCTTTTCATTATGACACTTGTTTTAACTTGTGTTATAACTTCATGTATAAAAAGTGAAGAACCAAATGCTGAGGCAGATATACTATGGTGTTCAGTAAAACCTGATGACATATTAATTCGTGAACCAGAAATAAATAATTCTGATGTCTTGCTTATTGTAAAAAAAGGAACTGACCTAAGCTCAATAACCTTAGAATTCACCCTTACAGAAGGAGCTACTATTGATCCCCCTAGTGGAACTCAATTGGACCTTAACTCTCCTAAAATATTTAAAGTAACATCAGAAGATGGTAAATGGAATAAGACTTATACAGTATCTGTTACTGATGCTGATATGGGTACCACGTATCACTTTGAAGATACAATAATGAAAAATGAAAATCAGCGCTTTTATATCATAGCTGAGAAGGATATTAATAAAAACACCACACTAGAATGGGCTAGTGGAAACGCAGGATACTCACTAACAGGTGTTGCAAAAAATGCAGATGATTACCCCACTATTATAAGTACAAATGGATATAAAGGAAACTGTATCAAACTTACAACTAAAGATACTGGTTTTTTCGGAAGAGATAACGACATGCCTTTAGCTGCAGGAAATATCTTTATTGGCTCATTCCACCCTGAGCAAGCCATAAAAGAGCCCTTAAAAGCCACCTTATTTGGAAGACCTTTCGATAAGTACCCTACTCGACTAACAGGTTATTATAAATACAAAAGAGGCAATGATTTCTTAGTATTAGATAAAGAATCAGGAGAGCAGACTGTTGATCCAAACAAAAGAGATATTTGTGATATTTATGCTGTCTTCTATGAAACAGACGAAAACTTTAAATCACTTGATGGCAGCAATAGTTTAACACATCCAAATATTGTAGCTATAGCTAGAATTAAAGATGCAAAAGAAACAAATAGTTGGACATTCTTTGATTTAGAGTTTGACTATAACAAAAAACCAAATCACGATAAAGTACAAGCTGGCAAATATAACTTAGCTATAGTTTTCACCTCAAGTATTGAAGGACACCTTTTTAATGGTGCACTTGGAAGTACGCTTTATATTGATGAGGTAGAATTAAAATATATTGATTAACTCAGAATAAAGAAGCATGACAACAATTAAAATAAAAAGAGTAAGTGTTACCCTATTGCTTTGTCTCATAACTACTTTTAGCACATTTGGACAACAAGAAAATAGTAGAGGTTTAATATGGTCTAAACTCCGTGGATTAGAATATCAACTTAAAGCAGGCTTTAATGTTGGTGGAATAACTCCACTTCCTATTCCCGCAGAAATTAGATCTATAGAAAAATATAGTCCCAACCTATCTCTATCTATTTCAGGTGAAGTCTCCAAATGGTTTGGCAATAAGAATCAATGGGCGCTAATTACTGGAATTACTTTAGATACTAAATCAATGACAACTGAAGCTATAGTAAAAAACTATGGTATGGAGATTATTGGTGATCAAGGTGAAAAGGTAGCTGGACAATGGACTGGTGGAGTTAAAACTAAAGTAAAAAACTCCTATATAACATTGCCTATCATGGCTGGATATAAAATAAGCTCTAGATGGAAACTAAAGGGTGGAACTTATTTTTCATATCTATTTGATGGAGTTTTTAATGGACACGTTTATGAGGGTTATTTAAGGGAGGGTGATCCAACAGGAGAAAAAGTCGTATTCTCTGATGGAAAAATAGCTACATATGACTTTTCAACAGACTTAAGACGATTTCAGTGGGGCCTTATTCTAGGTGGAGAATGGAAAGCTTATAAACACTTAAATGTATATGGAGATTTAACTTGGGGATTGAATGATGCTTTTAAAAAGGACTTCAATACTATAACATTCGCTATGTACCCTATTTATCTTAACCTAGGATTCGGCTATATCTTCTAATTATAACTGGAAAATATCGAAGAAGAAAGTATAAATCACTTACAACCCTACCATTTTATCTTATTTAACAGCTATTTCTTATTTCCTTTTTAGGTATTAGAAATAGCTTTTTTTATTTAACCCATTCTATTACTCAAATTCTTTAATATATAATCATAAATTAAAAAACAACACGAGACAAAATAAACTATAGAACACTCAACATGCTTAACAGACCAAATAAAAATGTCTAGTCTTCATCCTTTTAATTTTAAATTGACATTAAAAAGAAAAAACTTAACGTATTTTTTTAATAAGTTTAGAAAAAGACTTAATTTGTAGTATAAATACAAAATATAGATTAAAAAACGTACCATGAAATTGAAAAACCTAACACTAATTGCTCTATTAATAATAGGAGTCTTCCTTTTTACGGGTTGTGAAAACAAAGAAATAACAGCATCATATGATGTAATTCCATTACCACAACAGATTGTAAAACAAGATGGAAACCCCTTTATATTATCGAATAGTACTTCTATTGTTTATGATGCAAACAATGAANACATGAAACGCTCAGCCCAATTCCTTTCAGATTACATTACATTTTCAACAGGAATCAAACTACCTATTAAAGAAAATACTGATGCAAATACATCAAATACCATTGTGTTGAAATCAAATTTTGATCATGAAAACTTGGAGGCTTATCAATTATCAATAAGTAAAGATCTAATAGAAATCAATGGAGCTTCTGAAGCAGGAGCTTTTCATGGTATTCAAACACTACGTAAATCAATAGACACTACCCCTCAAGTAGCAAAAGTGGTTTTTAACCCTGTTACTATAACAGACTATCCTCGCTTTGAACATCGAGGAATGATGCTAGATGTTGCTCGTCATATGTTTCCTGTGGAATTTATAAAGCAATATATTGATTTACTAGCTTTACACAATATGAATCGCTTTCATTGGCATCTAACAGATGATCAAGGCTGGAGAGTGGAAATCAAAAAGTATCCAGAATTAGCAGAAAAAGGGTCGATGAGAACAGAAACTGTTATTGGAAAAAACACAGGAGAATATGATGGAAAAAGTTATGGTGGTTATTATACACAAGAGGAGATAAAAGATGTTGTAGCCTATGCTAACGATCGTTTTATAACCATAATTCCTGAAATAGACTTACCTGGCCATATGCTTGCTGCTTTAACCGCTTACCCTGAACTTGGTTGTACAGGAGGGCCTTATCAAGTGGCTAGAGAATGGGGTATCTTTGATGATGTTCTTTGTGCTGGTAACGAACAGACTCTTGTTTTTTTAGAAAACGTTTTAACAGAAATAGCAGATTTATTCCCATCGGAATATATACACATTGGTGGCGACGAATGTCCTAAAGTAAGATGGCAAGAGTGTGAGAAATGTCAAGCTAAAATAGAAGAACTTAATATCAAAGCAGATAGTAAACATACTGCTGAACAAAAACTACAAAGTTATATTACGACCCACGTTGAAAAATTCTTAGCAACTAAAGGCAAAAAAATTATAGGTTGGGATGAAATTATAGAAGGTGGATTATCTGCTAATGCAACGGTTATGTCATGGCGAGGTATTGACGGTGGTATCATTGCTGCTAATCAAGGGAATGATGTAATTATGGTTCCAACAAGTCACTTCTATTTTGATTATTATCAAACTAAATATACAGATACTGAACCTTTTGGTATTGGAGGCTATGTACCATTAGAAAAAGTATACTCTTTTAATCCTATACCTGATGAAATTCCTGCAGATAAAGCAAAACACATTTTAGGTGTACAAGCTAACTTATGGACAGAATATGTACCAACCACATCTCATGCTGAATATATGGTTTTACCTCGAATGGATGCTCTATCAGAAGTTCAATGGACTAATCAAGATAAAAGAGACTATAGCTCTTTTATCGAGAGACTTCCTAGAATGATGAATTATTACAAAGCCAAAGGATTCAACTATTCAACAAGAGGTTTTGATGTAATAAGTGATATTTCTATAGATAAAGAAAATGGAACAGCTACAGTTAAACTAACAACAGTAGATAATGCTCCTATTTATTACACTACAGATGGTTCTACACCTACAAGCAACAGTAACTTATACACAGAACCTTTAAAATTTGACCAACCTACTCTATTAAAATCTATGGTTGAGCGAAATAATGGCATTGAAACTCCGGTTATAGAAACCAATATTGAATTAAAATAAACACACTTTACTTCAAATAAAAACGGACGATCTTAGTTAAATTAGAAACTAAAATCGTCCGTTTTCTTTCTTTTATTATTAGTCTTATTAACTAATTAAAAAGTGTAACCTATTTTGTAAATTTACATCTGCCATACCTCCATCAATATCTAGATATAAAATATTCAGATTAGGATAAAATTTTTTCAAACGCTTTTCTATTCCTTTAGCTACAATATGATTTGCAATGCAACCAAAAGGCTGTACACATACTATTCTATCAATACCTTCTCGCATAAAAGAGGCAACTTCGCCAGCAATAGCCCAACCCTCACCAAACTGATTGGATAAGTCTAATATTTCAGAAGCATACTCAGCTTTTTTAAATATTGATTCATAAGGAGTATAAAATCGAAAGTCTTTAATCACCGAATCAACTTTACTTATCCTTCGATTCATCCATTTTAGAAAAAGAGGACTCAAAAACTGCTCTAATAAACCTTCTCGAGCAACTCCATTTTTTGCATTAACTTTTGAATTCACAAAATATTGCATAGCAAAGTCCAATGCAGGAGGAGTCACTACAACCATACCTTTAGAACGAAGCCATTCCCTTAAATGTGCTTGTCCAAAATTATTGTATTTCAGATAAATCTCACCAATGAATCCTACTTTCTTAAATTCCCTATCATAAATAGGTACATTATTGTAGTCTAATACAGCTTGTCGTAAATACTTCAACAACAACTTAGAGTCATTTTTTTTAATTGCTTCAATTCCCAAATCAACATAAAGATCAAATAATCGTTGAGAGGTTCCCTCTTCTTTTTCTCGCACCAAGGTCAAACTATACATTTGTTGCAAGGCATCAGCATACAAAAGCGTATAAACAAGAATATTCAGAATCCATAAAACAGGAACTTTAAATGCTTCTTGCTCATTTTGATAGACATCTCCTATAGCTGCAACGATTACAGGAACATCAGCAAAACCAGCATTTTTCATAGCTCCTTTAATCTGTGAAACATAATTAGTAGCTCTACATTGACCGCCAGTTTGCGTAATAGCTACAACAATATCATTTAAGTCGTACTTACCCGACTGAAGTGCCTTAATCATATCTCCAATAATAATTGTTGCAGGATAACACAATTCATTATGACTATACTTTAAACCAACATCTACAGATTCTCGATTGGGCTTAGGTAGATTTATTATTTTATAACCAGCTAACTCACCCACTGCAGGTATAAAAGGAGAAAGAAAATCAGCAAACCAAGGTGCTAAGACCGTCTTCTTTCTATCTTCTTCTGTATATATAGTTTCATAACCAATATATTCCTTTTTACATGTACCATTACAAGCTGTTAATTTGGAATCCATTACTTTCAATGATTCAATCAACGAACGAAGCCTCAGTCTCATAGAACCTGGACTTGCAATTTCATCAATACGCAAAACAGTATGGTTTTTGCCAGCATTCTTCAAAATTTCTCCTACCTCATCCATTAAAAACGAATCTGGTCCACAACCAAAAGAATTCAATTGAACTAGTTGTACATTTTGAGGTAACTCAGCGACTTCCATAGCAGCTTGCGTAACACGATTAGGATAAGACCACTGTGAAACCATATTTAAATTATCAAAATGACTTGTATTACTAGTTCTAAACACATCTTCAGTCAAAACATTAACTCCAAGATCAGATAACACTTGACCTGCCTTATGATGTATTAAAGGATCAGAGTGATAAGGTCTGCTAGCCAATATAAAAACTAAATCATGGCTTCTTAAAGAATTCTTTAGAACCTCCTCCTGCATAGTTTTTAATTGTGTTTCTGTCCTTTGTTGTTCTTCTAATGCCAAAATGAAAGCTCTTTTAAAGTCGCCCTGTGATACACCAAAAGAAGAAACATATTCATAGCATGCCTTTTCTAAAGCTTTAGAGTCGCTAAAGTTAATAACGGGCTTATCTAAAGGAATATTATATTGACTAGACGGGTCCATAGAACTCTGAATAACATCAGGATAGCCACTAACAACTGGACAGTTAAAGCTATTAGATGTATTATCGAACTCTCTTTCTTCTTTAACTACCATGGGATAAAAAATTCTATCTACTCCCATATCCCGTAATGCAAGAATATGACCATGAACCACTTTCGCAGGGAAACAGATATTATCAGACATAACATATCCTACTCCCTTTCTATACATAGAATAGGTGGACTCAGGAGAAAGGATTACATCAAATCCACACTCTCCTAATAGAGTACACCAAAAAGGAAAGTTTTCATAAAGATTTAGAACTCTAGGAATTCCTATCTTTTCTTTAATCGTAGGCTTCTTTTCGGTTCTTCGATCAAATAACACCTCATTTTTTATATCAAAAGCATTATATCCTTTTTTAGGTGCTGTTTGTTTATTATAAAATATCTTTTCACACTTATTTCCTGCATAACAAACATTACCATTTTCAAATTTAAATCGAAGAATAGAACATTTATTAGTACATCCTTTACACTCTAACTCACGACTATCAATATGCGTTACATCTGGCAATGCTTCAGCTCCAGTAAATTTAGTTTCATAGCCATTTTTTTTCCACATTTTCACAGCATATAAAGCTGCACCAAAGGCCCCCATTAATTCAGGTGTATCAGTAGAGCTTACCTGTTTTCCAGACAATAGTTCTAAAGCCCTATAGACTGCATCATTACGAAAAGTACCACCTTGAACTACAATATGTTCACCTAAATCGTTTAAGTTCTCAATTTTTAAGACCTTAAATAAGCAATTTCGAATAACAGAGTAGGCTAACCCAGCTGATATATCTCCCAATGAGGCATTTTCACGTAAAGATTGTTTAATCTTAGAGTTCATAAAAACCGTACAACGTGATCCTAAATCACTTGGATATACAGAAGAACAAGCTGCCTCAGTAAACTCATCTAATGTTATTTGCATTGTTGATGCAAAATTCTGTAAGAAAGAACCGCAACCCGACGAACAAGCCTCATTTAACTCAACATTTGATATTACACCCTCTCTAGTAAAAATGGATTTCATATCTTGACCTCCAATATCTAAAACAAAAGAGACCTCTGGGTCTATATATTGTGCACCCGATAAGTGAGCCATAGTTTCAACCACACCAAAATCTAAATTCAAAGCAGATTTTATTAAGTCTTCACCATATCCAGTAGCAGCAGATCCTAAGAATTTAAAAGTCACTCCTTTATTCTTTGCCTCACTTTTAAACTGCTCTAACCCATGAACTACTTTTTTTAGCGGGTTCCCCTGATTACTTCCATAAAAAGAGAATATTATTTCAGCTGACTCATTCATGACAACAATTTTTGTAGTCGTTGAACCTGCATCAATACCTAAAAAACAGTTTATCTCTTTTTGTGTTCCAAGAGGCTGTTTTTTTAATGGTTTAATCCTTCTAGTTTTTTTCCACTTTTCATATTCTTCTTTGGAGGTAAACAATGGATTAAGAACATCTTCCCTATCTACCTTTTTCACTTTAAGTTGTGCAATAACTTCATTTAAGTCGGTTGTTTTTTTATCCTCATGATTATTTAAAGCAGCACCCCAGGCAGGAAAAAATTCACTATTTTCAGGAAGCAATAAATCCTCTGATGCTATATTTAAAACATCTTTAAACGCATTTCGCAATGCAGGAATAAAAGTTAATGGGCCCCCGATACACAATATTTTAGGTTTTATCTCCCGACCTCTAGCCAAAGTAGTAATGCTTTGTAAGGCAACAGCTTGCAAAATTGACATAGAAATATCTTCATGAGGTACATTACGAGACATCAAATTTTGAACATCAGTTTTAGCAAACACACCACAACGAGAAGCAACGGGTAATATTTTCTCATGTTTCAAAGCCAACTCACCTAGTTTTTCAACAGAAACATTCATTAAGTCTGCCATTTGATCTATGAAAGCACCTGTTCCTCCAGCACAACTCCCATTCATTCTAATGTCGGGATGTTTCCCTTGATCGAAGAAAACTATTTTAGCATCTTCTCCTCCCAAATCAATCATAGTATGCGTTTTGGGATATACTTTATTAATCACTTCAATAGAAGCTACAACTTCTTGCACAAAAGGAATTCCTGTACGCTCAGAAATTCCCATACCAGCTGAACCTGTAATTCCTAAAGTCAATTTTGAGCCATCAAATTGGGATGAAATCTTCTCTAATTCTTCTATGAAAATCTTATTAAAGTCTGCTTTATGCCTTTTATAAACTTTATATACAATTTCATCTGCAGAATTTAGTATAACCACTTTTAAAGTAGTTGACCCTACATCAATTCCAATTCTATAAATAGTATTAGCTTTCATTTCGTATATTAATCGTTCTTTTAATCTATAATTATGGCTTTAATGCCTTTATTACAAAATCAATAACATATTCTTTGTGATCTTGAAGAACTTTAGAATACTCATCTTTAGATTTATCTGCAACTCGTATCGCTAAAGGTCCAAACATAAATGGAAATACACATAAAGACAAGACATTTAAAGCAAGATCTAATGGACAGGTTTTCACTATTGTTCCTTTTTCAACTTCTTTCTCTACACGCATAGACAAATAATCGAACAACTGAATAGGTTGCCGTTTTAGCATTCTATCCGTCAAGCGTTCAGGATTCTGATTTACTTCATTCAATAAAAAAATAGGAATCATTGGATACTCAAATAGTATTTCATAATAAGTATCTATCCAATCCTTTATTAAATCAAAAAAAGGTTCATCCTTTAATATGATCTGCTCTATCCTTTTAACTAAAACATCAAAAGCCTCTTCAAAAATTATTTCAAATAAATTATATTTTGAATCAAAGTAATATTTTATGTGAGCAATATTGGTATTAGAAGCCGTTGAAATATCTCGAACACTCGTTCCATTGTATCCATTCTTGATAAACAACTTGCGAGCCACTTCCAGTATCCTATCTTTCACATCAGGAATGTTTTGTTTTACTTCCATTATTCCATTACTTTTTTACAATTTCAAATTTAAACGTTCGTTTAAACAAGCTAAAATATTTTGGGTTAAATCTGGTTAAGTTAGTACAATACCTGTGCTTTTTAAATCCATAAAAAAATAAAGTGTAAATAGGATCTAATTACACTAAACAGCAAAGATTTTATATAAAAAACCACAAATAAAGTAGAACTTCAAAAAAGATGGGCTAAAAAAAGATGAGAACATAATGCTTGACCATTTGTTTTATAATAACTGCACCCTATATATTCATCAATAAAGGAGACTACAACATATCACTTATGATTTATTAATAAATAAACCTTATCAAAACATAATATAAAAAGATTAAATAGGCTATTTTCGCTCTCTTTAAAAGAAGGATACCACAGATAACCAATAAAAATATGACAAAACAAAATCTCTCACTCTTAGTTCTTTTTATCATAATTGCTACTTTTTTCTCTTCATGTAAGAACAATAAAAAAGAAAACTCAAAAGTAACAGTATCTAGCTGGATTGGAAATTATGTAACGCAGGAATACCACAAACGTCAAGATGGATACGATTGGACAGTGGTAAGTATTGAAGCACTGACTGATAGTACGTGTTGGATTACTATCCAATCGCGAAGTGATATAAAAAAGCCTACATGTTCTTTTGAATCAGAAGCCAAAATTCTTTCTAACGAAAAATTAATGGCAACGTATGAAAATAAAGAAATTCTGTTTCACAAACAAAACAATGAAATAACCATTAGCACAATAAAAGAAGAAGATAAGAATTTGCTTTATTACTTTTGTTCTGGTGGTGCAAGTATAAGTGGAGAATACATATATCTAAATGAACCATTAGACAAAGAACAACTCAAGCAAAAAGACACTCAATAACATATGACATAACTTATATAAGAAATATATTAAAAAGAATAAGAATAAAAATAAGAACAATAAACATGAATCAATGTTTTATTATTGTATTTTGAATTAAACACAAATCAATAATAAACACAAATTAAAAAAAAGAGTATGAAGAAAATGAGAATTTCAGCATTATTATTAAGTGTAGTTGTACTATTAGCTAGTTGTGGAACTATGATGGAAAGCAACAAAGGCAAAGGTGCGGCTATTGGTGGAGGATCGGGTGCTGCATTAGGTGCTGTCATAGGTGGAATTGCTGGCAAAGGTAAAGGTGCAGCTATTGGTGCGGCAGTAGGTGCAGCAGTAGGTACTGGCGCAGGTGCTATTATAGGTAACAAAATGGATAAAAAAGCGGCAGAGGCTGCTAAAATAGAAGGAGCTCAAGTTGAGCAAGTTGAAGATAATAATGGATTAGCTGCTGTTAAAGTTACTTTTGACTCTGGTATTTTATTTGAATTCAACTCATCTACTTTAAGCCCTGCTTCTCAAAATTCACTAAAGGATTTTGCAATGCTACTTAAACAAGATCCTACAATTGATATAGCCGTTATTGGTCACACAGATAAAGTAGGAACATACGAAGCGAATCAAACAGTGTCTAACAGAAGAGCTCAAGCAGTAAAAGGCTTTTTACAAAGAAATGGTGTTTTACCTGCCCAATTCCAAATTGTAGAAGGTGTAGGATTTGATCAATATGATGAATCGTTAACTGCTTCTCAAAATAGAAGAGTAGAAGTATTTATGTATGCTAGCCAAAAAATGATAGAAAATGCAGAGCAAGGTTTTTAATATTGAGAATTAAATAAGCTATAAAATAAATAGAGTGAGCAACGAATTGCTCACTCTATTTATTTTATAGCTTCTCAACTTAGAGACACTATTTCTATTGATTTATACAGTTTTATTATTTATAAAAAATCTTTCAAGTCTTTTCTTAGCTTTTGACGTGTAAAAAATATTCTACTTTTCACAGTACCTAATGGCAAATCCAACTTCTCAGCTATTTCACGATATTTGAAACCTGAAACATGCATTGTAAATGGATCTCTATATTCTTCAGGTAATTCATTTACTATACGATACATCTCTTTTAGATCATGAGCACCACCTGCACTTCTTAATCCAGAATTCTGTGGTAGATTCAAATGGTATAAATTTTCAGTACGATCAACAAATGTTTGCTCACGCACTAATTTTCTATAGTTATTAATAAAGATATTTCTCATTATTGTATATATCCAACCCCTAAAATTAGTATTTGGAGTATATTTATCTTCATTATCTAATGCCTTTAAAGAGGTCTCTTGTAATAAATCGTTTGCTTCTTCCCTATCTGAAGTCAGTCTATAGGCAAAGCGGAGTAGTTCGTCTTGCGCATCTATCAACTCTTTTTTAAAACTCAAACCTTTCATACTTTGCTTTTTTTATTTGTTTATACTATTTTTTATTTTTCTATACTACAAACATAGTAATTTATCTTTATAATCAAAATTTAGACTGCTTAATAAAAGGGGGAAAATCTATCAACTAACAACTATCAGGCTATTAAAAATACCTATTAGGCGAACAAAACCAAGAAACTATCGACAACTAAATAGTTTCATAACACCCTATTCAAATAAAAAACAACAAAAT
>JGI24707J26582_10001697_pt1 | contig 17120 bp, 15 predicted proteins | sample BioPla1DNA1_FD_26582 | JGI IMG/M metagenome (IMG submission 26582)
TATGCCAGCTTTCATCCCCGTTATCTCTTGCTCTTTGCTTTGCTTGCTCATTTAATTTACAAGCTGTTCTATATTTTCTACTGCTTGTATCTCCATCTGTTATAAGTACATCTATATTACTTACTACGCTATTCATAAGCATTGCATTTACTTTGCCATTAAACTTTAAGTTTATATAATTTATGAAAGATGATTTGTTAGTGAACCCATTGATATAGCCAGTTATTGCAATCTGTATCTTATCACCAGTTGCCTTGTATACTTTGAATTTCTTTTCTCCAAATAATAACTCTGTCTCATGCTCTAAAAGTGTATTATAAATGTTTACTGCGATGACTCCAGTATCCGCATTTTTAAGTCCTAACCTGTCTGCTATGAAAGGCACTTGATATAACTTAATATCATTATAAGCTTCCTCTATACTGTTATAACCATAAAATAACTTGTAGGCTACTTTTTCAAGGCTGTCTATACCTATTAATTTTACTAACTCCCATAACTCTAAACTGTTATTGGCTTTCTCACATACCCCATCTATTAACTCCTCAAAGTTATCTACACCATCTAAGGAGCTTCCCTTTAATAATAACAACTGAAAAGGAGACTTTAACTTGAAGCTCTCACAAACCTTTATAGCTATCTCACTATCCCACCCAGTTGCCCCTATTGACCTAACTAGATGCTCTACCCTAGCAGCCATCTTCACATAACACTCTTTACTTGGACAATATACTTGACTTAAACTGTCTGTGAATTCTAACTCTGTTCCACATGTACAATAACCACCGTTAGGTAAAATATTTATTGTTTCTTTAGATAACAACTCATGCTCTATAACATCCTTCAATANTATACTCATCGCTAATCCTCCCTTACAACCCTACTCTAACCCTTTTATATCAGTAGCTAATATTTCAAAGTTAGGTTTATATCCCATATCAGCTGCTTGAAATACTGAAGCTAATGGCTCAGTTACAACTGTAAAATTATTCTCTGTAAGTACCTTTTCTGATAACTGTGTTTCATAAGCATACCACTTGTTACCATTTAAATCCTCAAAGCCNAATACCCAATTCTTCTTNACAACCTTTAAACCTGCTATAGCAGCTTCACTTATACTAGCTTTTCCTGCAAAATCCCCACCGCTTAATAAGATTATTAAACTTGGTCCATCTATTGTGTTTATACCAGAGAAGGTTGTTTTAGCAGGTAGATAAACTCTGTAGTTCTTTCCTCCTCTGAACTCACTTATTTTAGCTATGTTATGTGATAATGCATCTGTTATAACTGTGTTTATTCTAGCATTTGCTATATCTCTATTTAGTGATGCTATCTGAATACCCACTCGCCCATCACCCATACCAAAACCTGTATATGGAAGTACTCCCTCTGCTACATTAGTTATTACAAACCCCTCATCCCTATCCATTTGCAATGTAACAGTTTTATTTCCTACTGTCATAGTGTAGGGTATTTTTAAGCTCCAAACTAAATCTGTACTGTCATCTTCTAGTAACTTAGTTATGTAATACCCATCATATGTACAAAACATAGCAGATGGAATATAACTTTCTATATGTGTTCTGTTCTCCTCACTCATTGACATATTATATGATAAACTCACTATATCTACAAATGTACCTAAGGTTTTCTTTACATCTATTTGAGCCCTACCTAAATCTGAATAAGTCGTTTCTGTATTTATAGCTTCATCAAAAGCCGCTCTAGCTGCGTACCCAATGACTTCTCTAAGTACAGCTGTATCATAATCCTTTTGTATAGCATCTAAATGGTTGTAATAAACAGATATCATTAGTATTAATATCCAAACACCTATGAAATTGAAGATTGCTGACCATACTTTCATTGTTTCACCCCTTAGTTTACTGCTGCAGACATACTTAATTCATATTTACCTGTATCAATTCTTAGTACATAGTACATTAAGCGTCTACCAGGAGATACCGCCATTTCCTCCAGATGTACCTTTATTATGTCTCTCTTTAACAGGTTTCGTACCCTCTCTCCATCACTGATTATACCATCACCATTTTTATCTGTGCCTAACTCTCTAAAGTCATCTACCATAAAATAATAGGAGTTTCTCTTTTCATCAAGTGTTCCAGGTTCTGCAACCATCCTGTAGTTTTCTACTTTAGCATCTAAAACTAATCCATGAGAGTTGATAGCCAAGTAAAAGTCGTCTAAGTCTGCTGCACTTATGGAACCTTGGTCTGTTACTTTATCTAAAAACTCTGTCACTTCGTTTAGTATCATTCGTTGACTAGTCATTTCATCCGATAAGTAAGAAAATGTTAATGGTCCAATCACCAACATAACGAATATTAAAACTAATGTTATTATCTTATTAATGTAATCAGACATATGTTACCCAACCCCTCTTTATATTAATTGTTAACCGCCTCTATTATATAGGTATCTTCTGTTCCATCAGAGGATTCTTTTAATCTAACTCTAAACCTTGTATCCTCACTGTACCCAGTCTTATCATCTGTAAGTATATCTAGTATCCACCTACCATACTCCGTTAATTCATCTTTATAAGTTGATACTATTTCCCTTTCTAGATCATCCCTTTCTATTTCTATATCATCATCATCATCATCATCATCCCTCTTGCTTCCTTCCTTATCTATATCTATTGTTACTTTTCTAGGGCCAGGTATATACTCATAGTCCTGTACCTGNATCATTAAGGCTAGCTCTTTCNCTGTAAAATTTCCATCGAAGTCTCCATACTCATTTATCCCATACCCCCTTAAACTTCTAGTGTTTTTATCCTCTGATAATATCATGCTGTCCTCTCTAGCCTTCTTCTCTGTCCTAACTGCTAAGTTTAAACCTACTGATATTACTACACCTAACACTAGTATCGTTAAAGCTAAATCTATCATATCATCTCTAAACACTCAGCTATACCCCCTTATNTAATTGCAACTACAATCATTGTAGATGTTTTCACAAGTTGTCTTATGAAGTATAAGATTGAAGTATCCAAGCCTACTATCATATTCCACAGCTAACCTAGCTCTACCACTGATGTTATTCTGTAAATATCTCATGGATTCATCTTTCGTATNTCCAGAACCCCANCCACTACCTACCATTATCCTACTGACATCTATATTTCCTATATAATCTTCAGTGTTCTGTATTATACCAAATATAGCTGCTATAGACATCTCTTTATCTTGTCCACGCAACTCTTTTAGTGTTCCACTTTCTGTATTTACTTGCATATCAGATGCTTTTGCGTAGGTACTTTCTTTAACCCCATCGCCAACACTAACTGTATATAGTACTATTGACAGTAACACAGCTAATGTACACATCGCTACACATATCATTGTAATTGTGGATACTTCTCTTTCCATCTACCTCACCTCTAATCCTCAAGCTCGAATTTGAGCCAGACATCTCCATCTACCTCAATTATGTCATTTACTTTTTCCCCAAGGTTATCTACTATTTCTCCAGTGAATCTCCCAGTCACGTTTTCACCCATTAGTTCTGTTATGTATGCCTGTGTCCACATCGAATCATTTGCAGTCTCTGTAGATACAAGATTTCCATCTCTATATGTTTCTAGTCCTGTAAATCTTAACCTATACTCATGGTTATCTATAGCTATTATGTATTTATATGCTTTGTCATATACTGTAATGAAATCTATTATATCTGACCCGCTAAGCTCACTGTTTGGATTGACAAAATAATTATATAACTCCGATTTTGTCTTTATCCTGTAGTTTATAGCATCTGTCTGTAATTTATAATTATATGCTTTATACGATAAGTTAGAGAATAACATAGCAGCTGCTATAATAAGAGATATAACAGCTATACTTATAGCTATGCTTACAGTTTCTTTTACTTCATTCTCCATAATGTTATACCACCTTTACTAATTGACTCTCACAAACTTTATACCCGTTACTGCAGAAGTATGGTCTTTATCTTGAGGCGCTGTAATATTTTTAACACTTGCACCATCATATACTAACATTGGGTGATAAACATGTGTATAGTCGAATCTATTTTGTAATATTTCCCTACTATAATCATTAGTGTTTTCTCTTACATCGGTGTAGTGCATATACAACTCATTACCTAGGCTGTCTTTATCTACGTAAATTTCAAAATGCTCAGTGTTCTTATATTTTAATATAGATGCAACAACCTCATATCCAGAGATGTCAGAGGTGCAATCAACTGAATGCTCTAACCCATTGTACATATTAAACTCTCTGTACACCTTTGTATTATTCATAGCTTGTATCTGCTTATTCCTAGTATCAGCAAAATCATCCCTCACACCTAACCCTACGGAGAAGAAAGCTAATACAGATGCAATCAACATAGCCCCTATCGCTATATATACTGTTTCCCTAAACTCACTGCCCACAAACTCACCTCCAATAAGTCCAACTGTCTCTAAAATATATCATTACTTTTGATACATTTGACGCAATAAAAAACGACACACAATTAAGTGTGTCGTTCATACTCAGTATTAATATTATTAGTTAGAACTTAACTGGTTAAATACCACACCTACTATAGTTCCTGATGCATCCTCTATCAAGTTAGCATTGAATTTTGAACCAGGATTTATATACTCTGTCATACCAGTCTTGTTAATATCCCCTATGCTTGTATAAAGCTGCACAATACCACCTTTAACAGCAAAGGTGCCTGTAAATCTGTACTTACCACTGTCTGAGTTAAATGATATAACGCCAACATCGGCATCGTCATCGACCTCTTCTTCGCCGTCGGGGATCTCGACGGTTTCGGCGTCCTCTTCGAGCGCAATCTTTAGCAGTGCATTATAGTTTACTTGACTATCATTTGTTTCACTTCCTACTGTTGTCCCTGACCATCTAATAATTGGAAGTTTAGCTAAAGTTTTTCCAGCAGACCCGTTATAAATATCAGATCCATCATAATCATATGCAGCCACTGCATCTCTTAATGCTGATGTACCTATTAGTATCGCTACAGACTTTCCTTCAAAGTTACTTAAGGCAGATTTTACTTGTGTTCCTGTTACAATCTTCTGGTCAAAATCAGTGAACTCACTTACCTGCACATTCATAAGCTGGTCCTGTACCTTGTTAACACCTTCATTAGCTGTTCCCTTACCAATAGAGAAGATGCCAAAACCTAAAGCGATTATTACCGCAAGTGCTATAAGCACTATACCTAGCATCGTACCATTACTAATCTCTTTTTCCATAATTTAATTCCTCCGTTTTAATGATTTTTTAATTTAACCTATGTAATGTTTAATTTACAATTAGATATTACTTGTTTATCAATAGTATATTATAATCTTTACTAATCGTATTCCCTCATATATTTTAATTCCACCTCATCCCCCTCCTGCACATCTGTGAATGTCAACTAGTTAATAATTTATACCCTCTTTCAGTAGTACCTTATTATTTATAATTTAATATCTAATACAATCTAATGCAATAATTCAAGTATTACTAACTTATATTAAACTTCCTCTTTTATTTTAAAGTCCTTGCATGGCTCCCAGCGCTTTTGAGAACTCTAGATATCCTAAATAACCTAATGGCGCTAGAAACTCCCCTATTACTAAGGCTCCTATAGGAATTAATGAAAGTATTCCACATAATGACCTCTTCCTATCTATGGTTGCTCTCATGGCCATATCTCTTATATCCATGATGTAATTTCTTTCTATACCTAAGTCACTAAACGCTTCTCTTAAACTTACGTCGTTTACTGTTAATTTTAACTTACCTATAAATCTTTTGAAGTCTTGTATCGGTGTTTTTGACTCAAGCCTTGCAAGCTCTAACTCTGGGTCTGATGGATAACTATGGTAGCAATACAGTAATATATCTTTATGTATTCTAGATATTTGACATAGCTGCTCTAAAGCATCTAGAGTGTCACAGTCTGTATTCATTATTATCGTCATTAATGTTTGAAGTTGTAAGAAATCATCCTCTGACTCTGTTTCTACCAACCAGGCTCTCATTTTTAATGATATGTTTGGTATCATCCACCCAATAATTCCAAGTACAAAAGCTACAGGCATATAGTACCATTTAAAATAAGCATTCTTTATAGACTTGTACTTTGTTTGTAATCTATTCTCTTGATCAATGATCTCTAAATCAGTTAAGCTTGGCATGTAAGACCTTATATATTGTTGTAACTCCTCTCCTTCTGGAGCTACACCTGCATCTGCCATCTCTATATAGTTATTATCCATCTCTAATAATGATTCTTTACTGTACATTTCCATCTCGTCTGTTGCTACTAACGATAACTGCTGTACACTATTTAACATATTCTGCTTTCCCATCTGTACAGTTGTTGCTAGAGCTACTACTGCTAGTATAAACACCCCTATGGCGTATACTATCTTTGATAAGTAAAACTCTTCTATNCTCTTTCTTGACAATGCTTTGTTTAACTTCTTGCTTACCTTCTGTCTCCTTTTGTTCTTTGGAGTTACATTATATACAAACTGCATTGTCCTATCACTATTTAACATCCTCAAGAACATCTCGTTTCTATCATCTTCTTTTATGGATTGAGATGTATTTATCCTTGCTACTACATTATAACATACTATACAAAGTATAATTATTACTGTTCTTATAATATAACCTAATGTTCCTTGGTATATTAAAGATGTTCCAGGCATAATNCCTTGAAAGAATGTTTCTATTACTTTTATTAACGGTATTGGAACTAATGTTAAGTATTCTATAGGTCCGAACTTTGACTTCTGGTATCTTATCCTTCTTAGCTCCATATTAACATCTTCACTCATATAGGTAAGTGCCTGTACAAAGTTAGATTGACCATAAGCATCAATTTCATCTCCAATGTTATTTATATCATAACATATTCGTGCTAATGTTTGTATAGGTCTAAACGGTACTTTCTCGAAGAACTCTTTTAATCTTAGCTCACCGTTTGCAGTAGTTAGTATGTTATATATTTCATCAAAGATTCCCCTTAATTCAATTCCGTATTCGGCTTCTTGTAATGCCTCTGTAACTGAACCCAGCCTCAAGTACTCTTGTCTGATTGATGATATAGACTGCCTAAGCTCCTCATAAACCTTTGTATTTATTTTATCTGTTGCTTTATCATATTTTACTGAATATATTGAGAATGCCAGGGCTGCACACATTAACACAGCCACCATATCATCAAATATCACAAAGGAACCTACTACAATTACTATTGATAGTATTACTCCCTTTACATATTGCTCAGCTGCTTTCGCATATACATCTCGTACACTATACACAGATAGTGCTTTTAAGCTGTTTGATACCCGTCGCACACCCGAACTTGTAAGGGGGAATGAATTTAACTTTGAGTATACACTTAACCACATTTTATTTTTCTTGCTAGCTGATGCCTTTTTATTACCTTGTTTGGGAGATTTAACTATTAGTANNACACCTAAAGTAAGTATGACTCCCATAAGTATTATTACACCCACACANTNCACCCCCTAATCATCCTCTATATCAAATAAACCTATACTAAATTCATCAGCTAAGTCTATCTCTTCTTGNGTTAGACGTAGTGTACCTACAGCATCTGAGAAATCAATAAGATCNTCAACTTCTCTTTCATCGCTTTCTAATGTCCTCATAACACTCTGCTCTTCTTCTACATTTACTTTAATCTGTTCCTCTAATTCACTTAATGTAGAATCTAAGTCTATCTCTACATCCTCCACGTCATCCCGAACACCCCAGTTACGTAGCATGAAGTAATCAAACTCTAACCCCAGCTCATCACCTAAGTTAGCCCTAATTTTAGCCTCTGTTTCAGGGCTGAACCTATCGTCACAAATGTAGGTGTGTGTATCTAGATCATAGTGCATAATCTGTCTAGTTGTAAATGCTATTCTATCTGTTTGTCTGTAGTAATATTCTTTCTCAAGCCTAACTTTATACTCTTCTAATGACTCTCCCTCATTTTGGTCAGGATAATCTACATTACTATCTAGCTGTACAATCTCTGTTATTTTATCTACATAACGTTTTCCGTCTGGAGTATAATCTAAGTGTATATCTACCCTAACTACATCTGTTACCTGTTTCTCTGCAGTAGACTCATTGCTGAAACCTCCGTCATTAACTAATGAGTTTCTCAAAGTTAATACCAGGTCTTTAGGAGTGTTTGCATGATGCGAAAATAAAGTAAATATGCTTGCTGTCATACCCATCTGTATCATTCTCGCCGCAATAGAATCTGTAGCAACTTCACCAACTATTGAAACTGCAGCGTCAGATTTCTTAAGAGCATCCTGTAATTCTGCAGCTGTAACTGTCTGTGTCTCTTGTACTGATAGTATGTTTCTTGTTGGATATAACTCTCTTAAGTATAACTCTGGAGCCATCTCTAATACTCTGATTGTATATCTAGGGTCTATGTAACGAATAATAGCACTCATCATTGTTGTCTTACCCGAACCTTGTCTACCTGTTACTGCACAAGTAATTTGACCCCTCATTAAGTACTCTATTAGTTTTACACAAAGATCTCCTTTTTTAGTATACTCCTTTATAATAAGGAACTCCGGAGTTACATTATCTAAGTTAAACTTTCTTACGAATATTGCCCAATACTCCGATGCTGGTGGTCTTAATGCTAGTATACGAGATTTATCGTACATTGTATTAACTAAATAACCCCTCTTAGCTGTTAGTGAACCAGGGTTGTTATACCTAATTAGTAGCTGTATTATCCTCTTTAACTCTGACTCATTTCCAAAGTTCATAAACTTTAAATGGATGTACTTACCTTGATAGTACATCCACACCGAGTTATTAGCCCTCTCCATTGTATTTTTGGCATTGTTTACAGCTGATAAAATACTTCCTGATGTTCCCATGTTGAAACCGTTTATATTCATTTCTCTAAGTGTATCTACAATACCAAAACCTTTGTATAACTGATAAACTAGGACTGCTAATATGTCTCTCTTTTCGTCCATCGTTAACTTGTAATTCTCTTCTAAATAACTCTGCTGTAGCTCGTCAACAGTTACAAAGTAGGCTGTGTCCTGTATTCTATTACTATCAGCTGCTACCCTCTCCCTAGCAAAGTTATTTTTGTCAATCCACTTAGCTAAAGCATTTTTTCCGTGCCTCTTTTTATATTTGTACATGATTATCTCAAACATTATATGGTCTGAAGGCTCGCTATCCTCATCTAATCCTAAAATCTTATCTACATAGGTGTCTATCACGTACTCGTCTATGAAATCTCTAATTAAGTCTATAACCAATATCTTGGCGCTGTCTATCCCATAAACACATTTCTTTAAGGCGTCATTTATTCTTGCCTTTCGTTTGAATAACTTCTCAAACTCCTCGTCACTATTTCCTACTATGATATCCTCTTTTACTATCTCTATCATTTCTTGTTTAACGCCCTCTAGTACTTTTTCAATTGTACTATACTCTTCGTTAAAGTCTATTTGCTTTCTTCCCCTAGCCCCTAAATACATTAATATGCACGCAACTACTATTGCTATGGTGCTTACTATTATAAGTATTGTATTCATACTCATTCTTCAGCACCCCCAGTCTCCGCACCTTCTCTAACACCTAACCTTCTTTGTGTCATTTCTTTACTTAGTTGCCTCTTAGCTACTTTTACCTTGAGTATCAAGTTTGTTAATACCTTGATATCCGACGCTACATCCGCAACTCTATAATCCGCAGTTGACATCTTTTCATAGATGTATCCTAGCTTACCAAAGTTGGTTCCATAACCTACCCAAGGATTGTACCTTATTACACTCCAATTCTTTGGTGCCTTTACACCCATCATTTGTGCCGTCTCTTTTACACTCCCCAATACATCACAGTATTTATTTATAACTACTAGCTGGGGTATCTTTCCTAGGGAGTTTAATATCCTTTCCCTTTGAGCCTTGAATTTCTCTAACTCTATTATATTCTGATTAATTACTATTATCGCTACATCAGTATTTTTTAATATAAGCCTATTAGCTGGACACTCAAGCTCTTCATTATCTATATCATAGACGATATAATCATGTGGAAATGATTGTGTTATACATTCAAGTGCTAAAATCATATCCTCTTGAGTAAAGGTTTCATTATCAGCACTGAACAATTCTAACTTAGTGTTGATTGACTTACAATAATCGCTAACCTCCTCTGGCTTCAGTGCTCCCTCTTTTATCATCCTAACCAACCTAGCAGGATTTACTGTCTTATCCTCTATACTAGTTAAGCCGAAGTATTTATACAAAGCTTCAGACTTAGGTAAGCTATGAGTTAAACATACTTTGCTTCCCCTACTAGCTAACTCTAACCCGAGCATAGAAGATACTACTGTCGTTCCAGTATTATTATAATGTGGCGATATGACTGCTATATTCATTATTTTCTACGCCTCCCCGATACCTCTTTGTTTGTTATTACTTTACTTCTGTTTATTAACTTCTCTAGAACACTCCCATTAATACCTGCTATGTCTCCCACTAAACCTGCTATCTTTTTAGCTAAGACGCTATCATTGGGAGTATCTAATGTTTTTGTTTCCTCGACGTTACCTAAATACCTATAGTACTTATCTAACATCTGTATTGTATTATTCATCTCTTTCTTGTTTACCTTACCAGTGGCTATGATAACCTCTTTACTCTCTAGTAGCTTCTTACCATCATTATCTGTTTCACCAATTTCTTTAGCTACGCTATCTGATAACATTCCCCTGTCTCTTCCCCTACACAGGATAGTTAAGTCACTGTTTTTATTGATGTAACTGTTACTTACAAAGACGTAATGCTTATAAGCTTCATGTGTTTCTTTAAGAACATCAATAGAGTTCTCATTAATTTCATAGTCTATTACTATATCTATACCGTCTATTGTTCCTACGTTAGTATCTTCACTATATAGCCTTTTGTAGGAACTATCATCAGTAATTATAGCAGTTTTACCATCTATAGATAGCCCCCTAGCTAAAGGGATTGCTATAATTCTTTTATCTACATTTCCTACTATTGATATTAGCGCCATCTACCCTCTTACCCCCTGTCTAATTTGATTAATTATCCAAGTCCATTACAACACTTGAGTTGCTTTTACTTGCTTCCCTAGCAGCCTCTTTAGCCGCTTTCTCCTCTGCCTTTTTTCTATCATCTACTTGCTTTCTATATTCTTTTCCAGCCGCACCAATCTTAGATGCAAGATGAGTTTTGTATTTTTGTATGTTTTCTTCAGTAACTTCATATTTACTATCTAGTATTGTCCTAAGTCTAATAATGTCAATTAAGGATGTGTCACCTAAAGCAGTTATATCCATACCATAGTATGTAACAGTATACTCACCGCCATCAATACCCTTTATAAGCTCATTAAGTTCATTTTCTTGTAGCCCATATAGTATATCTATATCTCTATCGCTTACATCATCGCCATCTCTTATATCTTTACCGCTTAAAACCTCTACCCATGGCATATTAGGGTCAGCCGACACTATTCTCAATGGCTCAAGTCTTATTGGATAGTACCTTAGTCCTGCCTCCTGAGACCCTCCCTCAACATACTCTATTGCATACACCTTATTAACAAAGTCTTTACTATTGCTTTTCTTACTAGGATCGATGTAAGATGCGTCAACCTTCATGGACTCGTACACATGTATATCTCTTTCATTTACCACTAATTTTATAACACCTGACTCGTTTCCAATCCAAGCTACTTGTTTATTACTCATACATAAGAAATCCTCACCATCTCTAAAAACTATTCTTACATCAACATAGTCATCTACCTCAAGTCCTATAGGTATTTCATCTACAGCTACATCTAGAAATCTCATGTCTTTTTCTAATTTAAAAGGCAGTACCATACTGCTAACCAGTGGTGTTCCTTTTACTATATTAATTAAATAATAATCACCTACTATATCTGATGGGTCTTGTACATATTGAGACGCTACCTTAGCAGGTACTTGAATAGGCTCTAAGTCCTCTTCTTTTACCTCTATTCCCGACTTAACATCATAAGCTGTCTGATAAACTGTTACCATTTCTCCAATGCTGTTTATTTCTCCATGTAGTCCTTGTATTTCAATATCTTTGTCTACTAACTTTGCCTCATAGCCTTTCTTCATTTGAACGGTGTAATACGCCCCAAAGGCTACTGCTCCAACCAATAATAATGCAAATAATGCTATTAATAATGTTTTTACTTTCATCCTACTTATACCTCCACTTTTTAAAAGTATTCTGTTATAATTTTTAACTTTATATCTTGTTTTAAAGGTGCTTTTATCATTCTATCAGCTGTAACTATTAATCTAATTATACTGTTATCTACATCTAATAGATATGCTTCACAGTATCTTACTGTGTTTACACGTCTTAATAGCTTGTATCCCCTAACATGTATTAACCACGCTACATATTCCTCAGTCTCCTCTATGTTTATATTATATGTGTACTCTATATTGCTCTTGTACTCTTCTATATCTTTATAAGTAAACTTGTTCTTATCTAATGGCTTCTCTGGCTCAAACTTTAGTGACCCATACTCCTCACCTACTAAGCTTGTTTCTAAACTTAAAGCCTCTCCATTTCTATATAATACCGTCTCATCTTTATTAAGGTAGTATAGGGCTTCTATCTTATCCGTCTCAACACCATCTTCAAAGTCTATCACTTCCATAATAACAATAGACTCTTCATTGTTATCATATTCACTGTCACTATCTATGCCTATTTTATCTTTATTGTCTGTATATTCCCTATTAGCTGTTCTAGCCCTAATAAGTAGTATAAATACAATTATACCTACTACAGCCACAACAGCTATAGACGCCCACATAACCAATCTCCTGTTTACCCTCATATATAACCCCCAAGCTTATCTATTTTTCACACCAGTTTATTTCTAGATACTTAATAATTAAATATATATACTTATTATATATTAAAAGTACTTGCACACGACTAAGCTAAAAATCCTGGAATACTACACTACTGCAGTATTCCAGGATTAGGTGTCTCATAATCATCAGGTAGAGTAGCTTTGATTGTACCATCCTGCTCCTCATCTTTAGCCTCTATAACCTTTTCTTCTGTTTCATCGCTTGGCTCATCAGCCTTGTTCTTTATATTGCTCATGTCGTTTAAGGTTATTATTCGTGATGGGTTTGCATTCACCCAGTCGAAGTACTTCTCTATACCCTCCACCCCATAAACCATTAGTGGATCTATATATTTACCATCAAGTTCTATCGAAAATTGCAAGCTCTCTCCATCTAACATCCCAAGCTTATCGTATTGCTTTACCTTTGTACCCTCTTTTACTTTTATGTCTCTTACTTTATTATAAATAGTCTTGAGTGCAGGTCCATGACTTATCACTATTTTACCTTTGTTTATACTCTCTATTGTACCGTTCCATTGACTTATTATCGTTGTATTCTCATATGCTAGTCCTTTTAACTCAATAGCAGTGTTACTTACCACATTCTCACCGGTATTTTTATCTTTGTATTCTCCAAATGCATCTGCTACTATAAATACACCTGATGTTGGCGGCTTTAACCCCCTACCTATATCCCCAATCTCTAAGTCGTTCTCTATACTCTCTAGTATCATTTGTGAATAGTTATATAACTCATCTAAATCCTCAGTGTTTTTTACTTCTATCTCTATGATACTATTTACTTTATAGCTGCTTTTTATCTCTTCATTAATAACCTCTATATCCCTTACTACTTGTAATACTTCATTTACACTTGCATCACTAGATATCTTTAATAGTAATTCCTGCTCCTTCTGCTCTTTTTCATTTTCTAACTTTATCTTTGCCTCTTGTCTCTTAAGTTCTTTCTCATTGTTTAACTCTTTTATATACTCTGCCATGTTAGAATCTAACTCTGCCCTCTTCTTCAAGTCTTGTATTTTTTCTATCTCTTCTAATGTCTCTTTAGAGTTTGCCCGATGATAACCTAATATATCTCTTAAATCATCAACTGTTTCAGCTTTAATATAATTTCTATTAAAAGTAGACACTGTAAATATTAAAGCCATTACTAATATTCCTTTCAAGCCACTTTTCAACCCAGTAATCCCCCCTTATATTAGTAAAGCTTAGGAGACTACCCATCTCCTAAGCTTTCCATATTTAGTGTGTTCCTATTACATCAACATCTACAGTAGATGTAACATTAGAGTCGTATACAGCCAATACTGTAGGTATGTTTGAAGGTAGCTCTATAGTCCTGCCATTTAAACTTATGACTCCATTATCAGCACCTTGGGTATAGTGAAGGTTCCATACACTACCAACTGCTTTAATGTCAGCTGTCATTAGTATTACCCAATCTGAATTAGCTAACTCTTCATGCGCTTGTATTATTACATTACTGTCCTTACTTATATTTTCTGTAGGATGTAAGTGTTTACCACCGGTGTATTTAGTAAATACAGCTGATGAAGGTACACCTAACTTTAGGTGCCATCTTTGAGCTTTATAGTTGAAGTCTACAACATCAACTTTATCAGCTATATTCGTTAATGTACCATTATTTATATCCACAGTATTTGTTGTTTCGTTACCTATAAACGTTCTTGCCCTCCCATTAGGGTTAAGTAATTGTAGAGTTCCTAGAGCATAGTGTGTACCTAGAGGTATATCTACCATCTTACTGACTGTCTCTGTTCCATTATCTATCTGTTGAGTGAAAGTTAATGCTACGTTTTCAGTGAAGACTCTTTCATCACTGTCGTAATTCCTTCTTTCCATCTCGTTAACCCAATCAAGATTTATTACATAGTCGAATAATCCAGATTTTTTGAAAGCTGTCCAGTTAGGATCTGTTATACTGTCTAAGCCCTCATTTTTACCTATTACATTCCAGTAATGAGTATCTGCACTTAGATTATGTATATTTATTGCTTTATAATCATCCCCAACTTCCATCCAAACGTCTACTGGATGTAGTGTACCATCCTTAGTGTTTAATGCGTAGAAGAAAGGAAGTATCTGCAATCCATCAATGTAGTTACCTTGAGTAGATATCTCAAACAGTACGCTGTAACCTGGCTTTAAGGGGTCTCCTCTCAATTGCTCAATGTTATTCTTCTCTGAAGATAGAGGTAACGGTCTAGCATCTGCGTTGTAAGCCTCCGTCCAAGCCTGAGTACCCCAGGTATTGTACATACCAGTTGCCTTAGCTACCTGCTCTCCTCGTATATCTGTCAGTAACTTTCCACTATTTGAATGCCATGATAGGTACCTCGCCTGGTCTCCTTGATAAACATCGTGTATTATACCATTTACAATCCACTCGTCTACCTTAATAGTCTTAAAGAAGTTACTAAATCTCATGTCGTCTGTATCTGAAATTAGTAAGTTACCAATTCTTCCTACCAAGTCTACATAGGTTCTCTTATATGCTCCATGGTAAGATGTCAAGTTACTGAACCTCATTGCATTTGTTACTTCTACTTTATTATCATTGTTACTTATACCATCTCTAGCGTATATATCATTTTTTCCACCAGGAGATGGTGGAGCGTTTATAGCCTCTGACTCATAATATACACTGGCCGCTGCCCTCTCATTGTTATTTAATGTACAATAGAATTTATAGTATGGATATGTAGCTCCAGTTACAGGTAACTCTATCCACTCTCCTGCTATGTACTGCTCCCATGTACCTTCATTGTAGAACAATACATCGAAGGTGAACATTATTCTCTTTTCTCGTGTCCACCTAGTTGTATCCATGTTATCTACATAACCTTTTCCACGTAGAGTTGTTGGTGTACCTATGCCATGTACATCTGATTGATAGAAATCACCATTGTTAGGGAAGTAAACCTCGAAAGCATAATCAGTATTTATGAAGTTTCCTCTTATTATTGGGTTACCATCCTCATCCTTTATTTCGTTTGTATGAACTTTATGATTTTCATCATTCTTACAAGGACTCCAACATATAGGGTTGGATGCATCGTAATGACTTCCAATATGATGAGGCTCTGTACATGTTAGAATAGTAACAGGATCGTTGCATGCAGGAACGCACTCATGTGTATTAGGTACTTCTCTACAACCGAATATTGGATTTAACTTACCACCAATTGTCTGTGGTACATTATTATAGTAGTTAGCTATAGTAGCTATTGTAGTTATAATTCCAGAATCAGTTCCATTTAAGCTTCCAAAACCAAATGACGCTGTAGATGTAACTACTGAAGGTGCTGTGTATTTAATTGTTGCTGGAGTATAACTGTAGTTGTATCTATTAGGAGGCGCTACATAATCTGGACCTGTGTAATATACACCTCCACCCCAGCTTATTGTGGCTTTACCATTACCTGTCTGTACGCCTCTCTGCATTGTGCCGGATGTGACGCCACCGATGTAACCTGAGCCTCCTCCACCGCCACCATCATCTCTATCGTTATAGTTTGGATAGTCGTTACCTCCGGCTCCTCCACCGTAGTATCCGCCCCCACCACCACCACCTCCTGATGACGATGTACCTCTTGTTTGACTTCCGCCGTATCCTAGAGAACCAGGACCGCCAGATCTAACACCTACTCCTCCTGCTCCACCACTATCTTGAGTTCCACCTACACCCCCCCATCTGAGCGTATTTCCAGAACCTGCACCGCTTCCCTTAGCTCCAGTGAGTCCACCACCATCTCCTCCTCGATGACTAGCTGAACCACCATAACCACCTCCACCACCAGCTACGATGATTCTATTAGCTAGATCTGTTCCTCCTTTACGTACGTCTGTACCACCACCACCGGAATCCTCTACTCTCAGACCAGAGCCTCCTCCGTTCCATCCACTTTGTCCTCCAACATAAATGTGTATGGTTTCATCTTGACTTAGGTCTATACTTCCTTTTGAGTAACCACCTTTACCCCCATAACCAGATGTACCTCCTTCAGCTCCCCAAACTTCTAAAGTGTAAGTTCCTGTTGAAGGAGCTGTAAATGTTTGTACTTCTCCAGTGTAATCGAACGTTGTATTTCCGCTAGCTGTGACTCTTTCGACTGGTGTTACTGTTCC
>JGI24707J26582_10001700_pt1 | contig 17112 bp, 16 predicted proteins | sample BioPla1DNA1_FD_26582 | JGI IMG/M metagenome (IMG submission 26582)
TTGCATAGAGCCCTTTGTTATACCATTTATTTACTTTGTGGTTTCTTTGTACTGCGTCAGTGAAAAGAAATAAGATGCCTTTAAATTAAAGCTCTTTCTTAGAGAGTATAGCTTTACTCACTCTTCGTCTAGGGTTCACCCCAATAATTGACGTAGAGCAGAAAAAAAGAAAACCGAAAGCCCTTGTTAATAAAGGACTTTCGGGATACTGGCTACTACTCCCACTCGCTCCCTGAAACCGTCACTTAAACAATTTTGTATACGTGATTTAGCTCGTGGTATTCATATTATCTGAATTATCGGAGAAGCGAAGGCTACCCGATTTTTTGTTGCCATGGTGTTGCCACGCTGACAAAAGTATTATACATAAAATAAAGGAGAAATTCAAGATTATAGAAATTGGCGGTAAGTATTATTAATCTCTGATTTCTACGAATGATTCCATTCCGTCAGATTTTTTAAATACTATTTGCAAACACATTGTCTATTTTTTCTCTGTCATAATCTAAAATTAAGTCGTTGAATTTTATATATAATGGTATTAATATTTCTTTCTCCTTTGAAACAATATCTGCACCCCTATCATCATAAAGATGAAAAAGTAAATCATCCTTAACATTTATAAAATATACATTTGAACTTAAACTGATAAAATGACCGAAATCAGACATAATAATACTTTTTAGTAAAACATCAAGATTTATTTCTGTTTTTTTCAAATCCCAATATAAATGACGAGCTGTATAACAAAGGTCATCATCAATTATAGTATCCCCACAAACTTCGGTTGGTTGTTTTAAGCCAATCTCATAAAGATTATCAAGTGTCAGATTCTGTGAAGGTATTTCTTCCTCTGGATAAATATCAATACGCAATATGTCAGGCTGATGTGGTAAATTTTGATATAGTGCTTTTGCTTTATCAATAGCACTACTTATATACTCATAATTAATCTCATTCTCAATATAGCTTTTAATATCTGGATTACCAATTTCAAAGCGAATTCCAAATTTAGCGTTATAAAAAATTGGGTGAATCAATTTTTCAAAGCCAATGTTATTTATTGTTTTAGTAAATTGTTCATGTAATGTCTTCATTAAATATCTCCAATTTTTATTATATAAATATTCTTCTTTCTAAAACTCCGATTGTATCCAAATCACAATATGAGGAAATGTCGTCCAATAAACTTTGCGTTATATCATAGTTCATATACATCCCCCTGATAAAGAATTGTTAAGCTGCGTTTCTTTTGTGTTTATTTATTGAGGTTTCCTCTTTTTCTTACCTCTCCCTCCTCCAATATCCAGGTCCCCTAAAATATCGCCTTCTGATAAAATGACAATAACCACAATTGTCAGTATAACAAACGAACCAAAGCTTCCATATGAAATATCCTTAAGAACAGGTCGTTCATCATGGTTAACGGTAATGCCAAAAACACAAATATCGAACAAAGATACAAGTAAACAGAAAAATCCAAAGCTGAAAAAGGTTTCACCTGTCCTGACCCAGTAAACAACTGCAACGACTAATAATGCGAAATTTATAATAGTCGCTATAGAAAGTGTAACTTTTTTAGTTTTCGAACAAATCTGCAGCATAAGATAAATTAACATCAGTATAGCGCCAGAAGGTATAGCTGCAATAATTAACTCAATAATATTTAACGATAAACCTTTTGTCAAATAATAGGCTGAAATTGAAAACCCACAACCTATAAAATTTACAATAAAACTAAAAATATAAAAAAGAGAGTGCTTTTTACCCAAAATGTGCAGTGGAATTGCCGCAGCCATAAAAGCTGCCCCAAAAATCAATCCATACCACTTCGAGCATATCAAGACAGCAACTTGGGTCGAAAGCGTTAATATTCCGAGTGATGCTACAGAGAATAGAAACACAACAAAGGTTTTAGCCTTTGTATTTATAAAATTATCAAGCATTAAAAGACCCCCTATCAGCAGCTCTATTTTTCCTTTATTTAGATTTAATAGTCCGCACAGCAAAATCACGGATATCACTGTTAGCATCAAACTGACATTCATGCAAAACCATGTCGGGTAGTTTATTCTTTTTGTACATTAGTTGAACAACACGATACCGGCAACAAGAACAGAGCGTTTGATGATATAGATACATTAAAATGTCTGTTTTTGGCTTTTGTCTAACTGAGGCCAGTGCTTCCTTGACTTCCATTGCCGCACCATGAAAATCGTCTTGGTCAGCAATTTTACGCAAATCCTTAATTGCCTTAAATAACAATTCTTCATCTTGTACCGAATAGTTTTTACATAATAAGAATATACCATTTTGTATATCCGCTTCATCCTTGATTAATGAGAGGGCATAATCATGTGCCTGCTGAGAGGGGTTATGACCTAAAATGTAAAAAGCAGTTTCACGCAAATCATGATCCTCACTTTTACTCCATTCTAAAACCAGAGATTCTGGGAATGGAAATGCCCGTCGGCGAAACCCCCACAACAATTCCGTTTTTCTACGAGTGTTCTGCTCGTTTATTGCTGCCTGAGCTAACCCCTCTAAATCATCCAAATCTGCCTTTCGGGTAAAACTCATAACAAGACCGCGGCCATGATATTCCTGACCATCCACTTCGGCTAAAACTTGTTTTAACGTTGGAATAGAACGATTATCATCATATATATGTTTATCCCAGGCCTTCGCCTTTTAGTGATATATAAATATAAACGACGATTTTCTCGCTTGTTTTTGCAGGTATTCCTCTACTCGCTTTTTACCGAACTTTTCTTTTGCGTTATCATAAAACCATTCATCAAAGAAGTAATCGGGATCTTTTGATATTAATTTATCTGAAATATCATGAACGATCCTTTTAAAGGCGTCCCATCCGTCCAGCGAAGTCAGCCAGACACAGACCCAACTAAACATGTCCCATTGATAACATATTCCTTCGTATTTTCTTTTACGAGAAAGAAAATATAACAAGTCAGCATATTTTTTATAGAGTGCATCTCGTGCATTTTGGCTTCCGTCTTTCGCATAATGGTACAAAACAGCTGTCAATTGAACAAACAGCCAGTGATCTCTGTTCACGCAAAAATATTTTTGTGTAATAGCTGACTCAAAAGCTTCTTTGTCGTCAATTAACTTGATTGCCTGGTACAGATACCAGCCCCGGTCCCCTTCACACTGTGCGTCATAAGTCGTATTATGCAGGCATCCATATAGTACAATCTCACGATATCGCTCCGGATTATCACAGGATTGCAACTCTAATAACGCGGAACCCATACCTTTAAAAAAATCACGTCTGAACTGTTCCTTTGTCAATGTTTCACCTCAATCCGAAAAATTCTTGTTATAATAATAGGGTCCGCATTGTTGCTCATGTGTGTGAACATATGCCCAATCAAAGTTTTTTCCTGTAATGATAATATCATTAAATTCATCCAACTCTGCTGCAATAATTCCATTTGAATTATTGATTATGAAACCGACTTTTTCATAGTTTAGAATCAATACAGTTTCTTCACGTTTATTATTATCAAATTCTGTTTTAGCACTATCTCCTTCAATGCAGGGAACATCTTCGTAACTAAACACATGCCATAAGTAATTGTTATATTTGCGTGTTGAAAAACAATGTTCGCGAGCACTTTTTTGTTTCTCTTTGGGAACAATTTTTTCAAACCAACAATTCATGTATTCCTGAACTTCAGATTTTGATAGTTCTGTATACTTAATTTGGTGTTTATCAAATACTTGAACAAGTTGATTCTTTATTTCTTGAAGCCATTTATTTTGCTCTTTGTTTTGTTGAATCCTGCTGTTAATCCTTTTTAAAAGTTGCCATGGCTTTGGTGGATAATAAAGCTTCTGTAGTGGTTTTTCATCAAGCATCCACGGCATTTCATCTGAAAAAAATTCCATACATAGAAAGCCCTCCGGTGTATCCACTGGAATTCTTGCGAACAAAGAATCAGAATCCATAAAAGTGAATTGATATTTGCCTACATATACTCTTGGATCCGGCCTATCATCCACGAATCCTTTTTCAGCAAGTTCTTCGATAGTCATTTCGATTTCTTCCGGCTTTTTTATATATTTCCCCTTAAAAAAATAAATGCCGGAAGTGGGATAGTATTTTTCCTTGGTCATGCCAATTGTCGATACATTACAACAATATGGATCTATACCGAATGCTTCAAAGAATCCACTTTCTTCTTCGGTTAAAGTTTCGCAAAACTTTTTATAATTTCTATAACATTGTGAATCTTTATCAGCAACGAAAAAATCATCGTAATATTCTTTGGTTGCTATAACATCAACTTCAATTTCCCATTCACCAAATATTAATCTTTTCATTTAAAATCCTCATCCCCGTTTCTTTGAAATCGCAGTTAATATTGTCATTGGCAGGCCAAATCCAACGACACAAAACAGAAACATCCACAGCCAGGGAATGTCGAATATTAAAAATTTGACATACTCAATAAACGACGGTCCATCCGATGAAAAAACAGTAAACGGTGTTCCGATAACCAAAAAAACTAAGAATAGTCCAGGACACATTAATAAACCGAAAAGAAGCCCCAAAAAAAGGAACATCCCTCCGTAAAATAAACAACCATATAAACCAGGACCAACAGACAAGATGCTTTTACGCTCTTCTTTCGTTAGCTTTTCACATTCCGCTGTTTTTGCGGCAGCAATAACGGAGCTTTCCAAATCATATTCCAATCCACCATCTTCTCTGAAATCAAGACTCGACGAAACTGTTCTGGCGCGGCGGCGATGCTTATATGGAAAAAATCCGCTATACCCATCCAAAGAATCATACATATGCAATTCTTCTTCTTTAAGAAAAACTGTACTTGCTGTATAGCTAATTCCAAGCGTTTCGAAATTTATGCTATGCTCAAAACAATCAACCATGCAAGCCATATGTTTTTCGTTACAAATAAATACCGGTTGCCCCTGTATTTCCAGCAGCTTGATGCCTTTAAGGGATGACATCTTCTTAAAATGCGGATATTCTCCTTCGTATCCTTTCTGCCTCATAATATCTGTTACCGTTTTCCGAGTATCCGTTAATACTTCGGGCGCAATGTCCAGTTCTACTTCTGCAGGATACTGTGCGGCAGCATCTTTGATTTCAGACAGGATTAGCCGCGCCAATGCTTCACTTGATGGCTTTTTTAATTCCTTTATTAACGCTTTACGTATTTTTTCTTTTTCTTTTAGATGCGCATCAGAATATTGCTGTGTTAGCTTGGCAACCGGTTCATTCCCGACACGGACGGCGAAATTAATAAACAATTTGTCTGCCAGCTTATCTCCGCTGACAGATTTATAATTTGAATCAATACTGTATATAGGGCTGAACTCACCTAAGCGCCATAAGACTTTTTCTTTTTTATTCAAAAACTCTTTTCCTAAGATATCTTTTTTCAATCCAATTGCAGTCAATAATTCACTGATTTGGTACCAAGGAGAACCGTTCCACCTATTTGAAACAGAATAATTGATTAACTGCGTTTCAAGATGTATGTTAGAAAAATCAACGGTTACTATTTCTTCTGCTTGAATGAAAGACAATCGATAACCGCTGTTAGTAATTTCAATTTCCGCATCGGTATGTTCATAGATTTCCGGTTTGAAATTATCGTTGAAAACAGGATTTTCTAAATGAAGTACCTGCCGATAAGAATTAGATTGCATCGGACAGAAACTTGCTTTCCCTGTTTTTCCGTTAACTAAACACATTTCATGATATATGATATAATCGTCAATAAACCGGCGAAGTGCTTCCTCTGTCAACTTATCAAAGCGTTTTGCAAACGCAGTCCATTCATCACACCGTGCCGTCATTGATTCCAGATGCTCTTTATTAGCGTTTTTTAAGATATCGCAGAGCTTATCATAAGACAGTTCCGGGTACGGATATATAATTTCATACAGTTCAGAAGACAGTATTCCCGCATTTTCTTCTGAAAAACTGATGAGAGTATTTATTAAGCTTTGTTTTTGCTTTTTTGTATAGGCGTTCAAATTCTTTTTGGGAAAGCCGTCCACAACGGCAACCAACAAATCATACAGGCTTGCAAGAACCTTGGTTTCCGGATCGTAATACCTCATATCGTTTCTCCTTATAAGCCGAACTTCCAATTATTCTTGTACTCTCGTTATTATTCTTTGTTGAAATCATTTTCTTGTTATATTTAATAGCGGTGGTAATTTTTTGACACTTTTTAAAATGGCATACTCTAAAATATACTGATGATTTCGATTATCAAATGTTATAATGTTCCACAATAAATTATATTTCATTTTGTGAAGCATGTCAATAAACAAATACTAATTCAAGGCGAAGGGGAAATACTAATTCAAGGCGAAGGGGACTGCAGAAACAGTCCCCTGATATATCATCGCAGTTTCATAAAACAGACAATTCTACTCATATTAAATTTGCTTTTCCATTGTGTTTTACCTCTCTTCATGATTATTTCTAACGCGCTTTCCGCGCTGTTTAGACTGCTGTATTTCCCGTGCCTGTTCAATTAGCTTATCAATTTGCTCATCACCGAAGACCTTGCGTAAAAATCTGTAATCACGGTTTTCATTTTGAAGATGTGTAAGCTCGCGTGTCAGTTCTTCGTTTTCATTTTGCATCCCACCATAGTGATATTTCATATCTTTATATGACTTCTGTAAGCTCAAATATTGATCCTTCATCTGAAAGTATTTCTGCACGAATTTCTGTACGATAGCTTTCATTTTCGTTATAAGCGGCTCGACTATTTTTTGTTTATACGATTTTGCCGACATCAATGCCGTTGGCTCCGATAGTTGAAAATCAGAATTGTTATCAAGAAGTTCTGTCACATCATTCAGCTCTTTTTCTCCTAAATCAAAATTCTCAATGCGCTTTTCCAAGGTGATCAATTCATCCTTTTTCTCAGATAGTTTGTCGTCCAACTCAGCCACTTCGGCCGCGCGCATTTCCTTTTCATAGTTCAGGACAGATAGGTGCTTTTCATGCGTTCCTTTCTGTTCCCACTCGATTCCATGCCGTTCCATGACGGCGGCAAGCTGTTCTTTTTCAAATTGCACCCACTGGTTCCATTCGGTGTCGCCGCGTGTTCCTCCATTGAATCCGAGAGTAGCAAGTGCTTTTTTCAATGACACGCGCGTCTCCAAACTACGATTGCTCCCAGTGATGAATGGTATAAAATCAATGTGCAGATGCGGCGTTGCTTCATCCATATGAAGGTGTGCGGAGAAGACTCTGAGTGAAGGATTTCTTTCCTGAAAGCTCAGATAATACTCGTTCAAGACTGTCATGGCAAGCTCTGCATGATCCCCTACAGCAGACATATCATCCTTATTACCAATCTGAATGATAATCTCATAAAACGATTTTTCCTGCTTACTATTGCTTATCTTTTCGTAATAATTATCTATCCTTCTGTCGGCGCGTGTTTGCTTTTCATTGTACTTTTTCAGAGCTTCATCGAACAATTCATGATATACTTTTTTAATGCTTTCATTGCAGTAAGAAATATTCATATGCGTTCGCTCACCATCAACATTTTCCGCCTTGAACTTGCGGCTGTTATGGTTTACAGAGCCATTTCCAAGCATAACGCTGATCGTTCTTTTCATAATATTTCCTTTCTCCGGCGCAAGCCGGGGTTCTGTTACTCTTGTCAAGAGTAACGCAAAAGCACTTTTGACAGCTGCGCCATCAAAAATGCAACCTGCAAGCAGGTTTTGCGCTCTCCGAGGGGGTGCGGGTCGCCAGTGGCGACCTCTGCCGGCTTCAGTCGGCAGAAGCACCGACCGAGCCGACAGGCGAGACAAGGCAGCCCTTTGAAAAGGGCTCCCTACACCCCGCCTAAACTTTTACTGCGTGTCGATCTGTGTCGATGGTGACGGTGTTTTAGACACCGCACCTACTATCGTAAACATCGACACGACCGTCACACATCGTCACGATGTCAATTCGGTTTCCTTAATTAGGGAAACCTTTCTGCCATCATGACAGCGCCTGTTCTCGTACCGAATACCGTATTCGTTGAACAGTCGCGCAGCATTGACATTCAGCTTCAAGGTCAAAACATTTGCTTTCATATCAACGCCGAGAAAAGTAACCAACTCCGATGGTGTTCCGTTCCACTTTGGATTGTCATCCGTTATGTGTTTTGCTATAGCTTCAAGCAATGGCTCCGGTGACTCTTTCCAAAGTTCTGTTTCTGTTCGTTCAAGCGTCCAGATTAGCTTTTCAGGATCACGGACAAGGTACAGCTTCTGATCCTGTTGGTCTCTACCGGACACATCAAGTGTGGCTGAATTGCTTGTACGTTTTTCTTTCTGAAGAAGAAAAGCCCCATCTGCTGCACCGAGCAAACCGTTTGTACCGGAGATCATATCGAATCGATCGTCCGACTGCTGTTTACGAGTATGGTGAACAAGCAGCAAGCAGATGCCGTAGCTGTCCGCAAACTTTTTCAGCCGGTTAATGATCTCATAATCATTGGAATAGCTGTAGCTGTCTCCACCGACTTCCCGTACCTTTTGCAGTGTGTCAATGATTATCAGCGTGGTGTCGGGATGTTCCTGCATAAAACCTTGAAGCTGTTCATCCAGCCCGTTTCCGAGCTGACCTGCCGAAACAGAAAAGAACAAATTCTCCGTACCTTCCGTTCCGAACATTTTATACAGTCGAGTTTGCAGGCGTTTGTAATCGTCCTCGAGTGCAAGATAAAGCACGGTTCCTTTTCGGACGGAATAATTCCACAGTTCCGTTCCGGTGCTGATATGATAGGCAAGCTGGGCCATCAGAAAACTCTTACCGAGCTTTGGCGCACCTACGAATAAGTACGTGCCCGGATAAAGAAACCCATCAATCAGCGGAGCCTTGCCGGGATAAACCGTATCGTATAATTCCGTCATAGATACGGTTTTCAAATATGAAGGATCCATCTGACGATAGAATTCCTGTTGCATTTTCAAAATATTTTCTTTGTAGTCATTGAAGTCTTCCGAATTTTCGGGTATACTATTGATATGAGATTTGAGTGACTGCCCATCATCTGCGCCAACAGATGTGTTAAGGGCGGTCATTTCTTTTTTATCCGTCATTCATTTTTCTCCTTCATTCCTTCAAGCGTGATTGTAATCAGCTCAATCAGATCGAGCAGTTCATCATCCACACTCTCTCCGGCACTGATTCGCTCAAGCTGAGAAAGAACATCGACAAGCTGATTCCTCAACGCTTTATATACGCGCGGATTGCCTTGTACCACCACATCACGATTCAAAAGCCGACGAGTGATATAATCCTGCTTTGTCAGGCCGGACAGTTGTACAAACGTTTCAATCTGTTTGTCCTCCTCCGGTGATACCCGGAAAGCTACGGTTTTGTTTCTCCAACGATTGTGTTCATCTCGATTCTTTGCTGACATTTTCATATCCTCCTTTACGAATATCATTTAGTGTTTCGGCCATTTTACTTTGCGTTGATGGGAATAAGTGTGCATACCGATAAGTAATATCAATGCTTTCATGTCCGACACGATCAGCGATTGCTACGGCGGAATACCCCTTTTGAATTAAAAGAGATACATGCGAGTGCCGAAGATCATGAATCCGTATGCGCTTGACACCAGCTGCTTCTGCGCCTCGTTCCATTTCATGACTGAGATAACTCTTAGTTACTTCAAAAATTCTGGCATTGGGCTCGATTTTATACAGGCGATGGATATACTCTTGCATTTCTTCTATCAAGAATCGCGGCATCGCAATTATGCGATTGCTTTTTTCGGTTTTGGGAGTTGTAATTACATCCCGACCTTTAATTCTCTGATACGATTTCGTGATAGATACTATACCTTTTTCAAAATTGAAGTCAGCAGGTGTCAGAGCAAGAAGTTCACCTTCACGGATTCCACACCAGTAAAGCATTTCAAAAGCATAGAAAGACCGTGGCTTGTCCATCATCACATCAGCAAATTTTGCGTATTCATCCTCTGTCCAGAACAGCATTTCCTTATTACGGGCTTTACCCATATTGCCAACCTTTGCTGCAGGATTAAAGGATAATCCGTAGTATTTTACTGCATGATTGAAAATGGCACTCAATTGGTTGTGGATTGTTTTCAAATACACTGGAGAATATAGCTTTTCGGTTTTGTCTTTTGCGTTCAACATTTCATTCTGCCAAGCAATAATATCCTTTGGCTGTATTTCACTGATTTTCCTTTCACCGAAATACGGTAACACCTTGGTTTTGAAAATATGCTCTTTGGTTAGCCATGTGTTCTCTTTCACACGATTTTTTAAATCTGTCGAATAGATTTCCAGAAAGCTCTCAAAAGTCATATCCAAATCTGAATTGACTTTATTAAGCTGTTCTCGCTCCCATGCCTGTGCCTCACGCTTCGTCTGAAAGCCTCTTTTTTGCGTCTGCTTGCGTTCTCCTTTCCAATCGGTAAAGCGGTATACCGCCCGCCATGTGTTTGATTTTGCATCCTTATAGATGGCCATGATTAATCTCTCCTTTCTGTTTTTTGGTTTTCTGATGCGCCATAACACAATCTTTCAGTAAAATACTTCTTATTGATTCTACCTGAAATAGTGATAATGCCTTTTTGCTCCAACTCGTCATTCAGTTTGCGTACAATTTTGTAAGCATACGATTTTGATATGCCAAGTTCTTCTGCAACATCATCAACGCGCATAAAGCTATTACTTGCCATCTGGTTTCCTCCCTTCATTATTTGATTTTGTTGTAACATGCGGCTAACGCCGTTCTACCCGGTCCAATTCCAGCAGGCAACCCTTTTCAGCGCTGTGCTGTCCCTGCTTTTCAGCAAGGCGCTCGCTTCCTTTCGGAAGGTCATCGCGGTTTGTATTGTCTGGACGGTTATTTAATTAAACTAAGCGTATTTGCTTAGTGTTTATCATTATACTAAACTATTTTGTTTATGTCAAGGGGTTTTTGAAAAAATATTTAACTTTTTTGTTTTACTTTATCTTGACAATATATAAACATATATGCTATAATCGGTATACAATGAAATTGTACCGATTACAAGGTTCTGTCAAGTTAAAAAGGGTGGAGATTTTCGAAGAAAATACTACCCGATCTTGACAGGTTCTTATAATTCAGACGATCAACAAGATAGGAGCGTGCAAGCTATGGCAATCGGTGAAAGAATTCGCTTTTTTCGTAATCTGAAAGGTATGACACAGAAGTATTTAGGTATTCTGGTTGGATTCCCGGAAAAAACAGCCGATATTCGTATGGCTCAATATGAATCGGGGACAAGAACGCCGAAAGAAGATTTAACAAATACATTAGCAGAGGTGCTGGAAGTATCTCCGCTTGCATTGTCTGTACCTGACATCGACAGCGAACAAGGGCTGATGCATACATTGTTTGCTTTGGAAGATTTATATGGGTTCAAAATTGAGCCAACGGAAAACGGTGTTGTCCTTAAGATGGAAAACAGCAAGATGGTATCTGGTTCTGTTTTGCAAATGATGACCGCCTGGGCAGAACAAGCTGAAAAATATCGTAGCGGCGAAATTACAAAAGACCAATACGATGAGTGGCGATATAACTTCCCGAAGAATGACATTACCGGTCATTGGACAAAGGTACCTTCTCAAAAGTTCAGCGATGCAATGGTGGAGAAGTTCAAAGACAAGCTGAAAGATCTGTAAAACAATTTTCAGAAAACTCCTTTCACCCTATGTTGTAAAAATCAATGAAAAAAACGGGGTCTGCTTGAAAAATATTCAAAAATTTTTCTCACTATTTTGGGTGTGACTTTCATGAAACCTCTTACACTTCTTAGTTGGACAAAATTGAGATAAAAATTCGGGATCTTTCAAGCAATTTTTTTAGTGAAGCGGAAAATTCGCTACCGAAGAAGTAAGTAATTTTTATGTTTTCAAGTAATGATACGAATGAGGAGGTTGAGATTGAATGAGAAAAGAAACAAAACGAATACCGGATAAAAAATATCGTATTATCAAAATTAGCGAACAGGCTATATTTGAGTTTTTATATGAGTCTTTCATTGACAATCAAAACATATTTTTTGATGTTTCGGATAAAAACACCTCCGGAGAGTCATCCATTGTGACTGCATTTGATATTGATTGGAACACAAAAGAATTTATATGTGTTGCTCGAAATGAATTTGGTAACGATGAGCAGTTACAATTTCCGGACATTGACATAAAAGTACTGCTTTCAAAGTTGAAAGACACAACGCCCTCTCTGTACCAGGGTGAACGTTTTATTGAGTTATCGGAACAGCAAATTGCAGATATACAAAACGGCAAATCAAGTGACTATACCAAGTAATCACTTTTGCTATAAAACGCAAAAAGAGCTAACTGACTTCAAAAATCAGTTAGCTCTTTTTCTATAAATAATTCAGATGTTGCCAAAACGTTGCCAAACGCCTTTTTTGAAACTGAAAAATCCAGTCATATCAAGGCTTTGTGGCGTTTTTACTATCACTCCCACTCGCTAAAAACATTATCGCATTAAACAAATCTGTTTAGGAGTTTTCGCACGATTTGATATCAATTAGTTTCAATTATCCAATATGTATGGGCTAGCTGAACTAATGTTATCATTTTGTTATCACGGAAATGTTATCATGTTTTGGGCGAAGAAGCAATTACTTTCTATAGAAAAATTGACTTACAATCGCCATGAAACCCAAATGTATTCATTCTCTTAAACTCTTTAATCTTCCTTATTTGAGATTGCACAAAAAGCATTTTAGCAATTTATCAAAACTTTACTTTTTTTAGCCAGCTTTTCATCTCCGTATCACGTAACCCAGCGTTACCTCCGCCATACTTTCCAAGATTCAATGTATCCATTATTCTACCATCTTCCAAATAGATTACCTTATCAGCATGTACAGCCACATTTGCATCATGTGTAACCAACAAAACCGTTGTTCCTTTTTTGTTGATATTATCTATAATGCTTAATACATCTCTTGTTGTAGATGAATTAAGCGCTCCTGTTAACTCGTCGCCAAATAAAACATCCGGGTGATTTATCATCGCTCTACAAATTGCTGCTCGTTGGAGTTGTCCTCCCGATACTTTATGTATATCATTTTCCGCAATGGATGAAATCCCCATTTCTTCCATAAGTGACAACGCTTCCCTGATTATTTCGGAGCGTTTGATTTTTCCTAACTGAAATGCAGGGTATACTATGTTATCAATAATAGAAAGATTCTTCAGAAAACTAGTCTTTTGAAAAACAAATCCCATTCTCTCTAATCTAAGCTCTTGCATTTGCTTATCAGTCAAATCTGCCATATCAACACCATCAAAACATATTCTTCCTGCTGACGGCTTATCCATTCCACTGATACAATACAATAGCGTTGATTTACCACAGCCTGATTGCCCCATAATAGCAATGAATTCCCCATTATCAATTTGCAAATCCACATCCGAAAGAACACTATTTGAACTATAACTCTTACACAATCCTTTTGTTTCTAATATGCTCATATCTTTCCTCCCTTACTGATTAAAGTATCCGGTTATATCAATCTTTTTAACTTTTAAACAAACACCCAGGTTGATTACAACAAGAATAATCACCAAGCTGACCGGAACCCAAATGCAACTAATTGTTATATCTGAAAAAGAAATACTTGTTATTCCTAATCCAAGCAGAGAGAACAATGCACTAACAACTGTTTCTCCCAAAACTTCTGTCAAAATAACACCTAGAATTACGCCTGTACCTCCAAGTAAAAGCATTGGATAAAGTTCCTGAATACAAATTGCCTTTATAGGAATACCCATAGCAATTTTTTCTACCAGAGCGTGCATAGTTCTTGCCAGTCTTAATTCCATATACAATAGCACTATAAAAATAGTTATAATCATGCCTATTATAATAATCAGATAAACAGCTTGACTAAAGCGAACCGTAACGCCTCCCAATGTTTGCTCAAGGAAACTATCCATACTCTTTATACTGTATCCACTACCTAATTCTGACTTCAAACTATTAGAAATCCCCTCAGCCGATACATCATTTGACAACTCTAATTGATACGTATATTTTTCGGATAATTCACCTTCAAAATCATATATCGCTTTTGCGGTTTTCCCTCCACTTGTAACATCCTGATAGATACCACATACTTCCATACAATATGTTTGATTATCACTTATAATATTTACCTTATCTCCTACCCCTTTTCCTAATTCATCTGCAAGAAGGTAAGATAATGCAATATGGTTTTCCGCAGATGGATTCGTGCCACTAATGTAAACTATTCCCTTTCCAGCAGATGAACCTGTATCAACGTGTACTCCAACTAATTCGTCTGTACTGCTAAACGCTTGCAAACGTACTCGCCGTAATACATCAATATTCTGAATATGCCCATTTTCTATTTCTTCACTAAGTACATGAGAAAGCTCTTCGTTTCTCTTTTCTAACTCCTCACCCTGCATAACCTCTACGAGCAAATCACAAATTGGGCTTCCCATATAGGTAACAAAATCTTCAGCTTGCATCGTTTGTAATGAACGTATTGGCACCATAACCAAAAACGTGATTATCAGCATTAAAACAAACACAATACCATACCCATTTCGAACCTCTTGCATACCGATTAGAGCATTTATAGGTAATTTTCTAGACTTATATAATCCACTCTTTACTTTGACTTTTTTATTAAAACCATCATCCAAAACAAGTAAATCGATAATTGTTTTTGTTCTGATTTGTTTTAATATCTTCTTTACAAACAACAAGATAATTCCATATATTACCGCAACAGAGATAATAGCCAATAATATGTTTTGAATTTCAAGAGGTTGCTCTCCGAAAAATCTGCTTATATGACTTGTAAATCTTGGCAATAATTGCAAAGATAATAAAAAACCAACAACACAAGCTATCAGCATTAATATTCTAATCTTTGTCAAATAAAGGGTTTCTATCCCTTTTTCCGGAATACCAATGGCCTTCATCGTACCTATTTCTACTACATCATCTTCCATCTCAGCCAGTATTACATATCGCAAACACATAATAGCTACAATAAGCAACATCGCTCCTGCAAGAACAAATACCATAGCAGTTAAAATATCCGTCAATGCACTTAACAAAAATATAGCTGTATAAGTAATAGCCTGACCGTTCTTAGGCAATTCCATAGCACTTTGTTCATATGCAGTCTGGTAAGCTGATGCAAGCGAACTATCTGTAAAATATGTTTCAATAAGATATTCTGTCTCACCTGCATTCCCAAATAAAGAAGCAAAGTCTGTATCGCTTATAAGAAATCTTGTTGATGAGCACATTGTTGAATTCATCTGTCCATCATATACATATGTTACAACTTGAAACTCTTTTTCAACATCATTCAGATTAAGGGTTACTTTATCTCCAAGTGAAATATCATATTGGTCAAGAATAATTATCGGAATCCCGATTTCTCCCTCTTTCAGTTTTATTGGTTCTCTTTTTTCATTAAGCAAAACATCATACTCATTATTTTGCTTAACAAAACTAATATCCAAACGACAATCTTCAAGTGTATAAGAATCATTCTCTTTAGTAACTAAGATATTTTCTCCATATACAGTAATCATTGACACTGTTTGCCAATATGTTACGCCTTCAAAACTCTCATTAAACTCATCGATATCCGTCTGTTCTATGGTTCCCATATGCATTTGCAAGAAGTGTGGCGGTTTTGCTGTTTCATACATTGATGTTATAGACGAAAAAAGTTGCGATAACATTAACACCACAGAAGCAGCTATTGTCACTGACAAACACATAAAAACAAATAGAATACTATTTTTCCAAGCTCGTTTACGAAAATCCTTTATTAATAACTTGATATGCAACTTCATTTAAGCCTTCCTTTCCAGTTCCCTTACCGAACTCAAAAACACCAAAAAAATTGAGGTTAGACAAAGTAACCCACCAGAAATTATCACCATATACGCAGAGCCTCTTCCTACACTTATACTCATACTTGCAGAAATACCGTCTGCCAATATTCCGGACAATCCATACGCTACTACATACCCTAATTGTGATAAAAATCCTATCAATCCCCATGCACGCCCCTGCTTTTCATCCGGAATATTTATTCTAGTCAAATAATCCAAACAATTATTGGCAAATGGTAGCATGGCAAAAAACAGAAATCCCATCACACACATCACATATATATTTTGCTTTATTCCAAACATAGCCATTGTTATTCCGGCAAAGAAAAGTGAAACACTCAACGTTTTAACATATCCTTTTTTTAGCCCCTTAACACCTAATATCAGACTTGAAACTAACATACCACTGGCACAAATCGTTTCCATAATTCCTAGTGTTGTACTATCAGTAAAATCAAGCACCATAGGTTCTGCCAGAATCTGAAATGTTCCCATAAAACAAGTCATAATACTGGAAACAATAATTAAAACAATAATTCCCCGCTTTGTAGTAATCGCTTTCCACCCTTCCTTAAAACTACTCAAAAAGGTCTCTTGTTTCATAGTACTTTGAGTAACAATTCCTCGTTTCACAATGCCTGTCACAATTACTGTTATAATAAAAGTGAAAATATCTATAACAAGTAATAACTTAATATCACTTACCGCTAATAGCATTCCCGCCAACATTGGAGATATAAGATACCTTGCACTACCCGCTAAACTGACCATGCCACTTGCTTTGGAATATTCCTCCTTTGTTAAAATATCTGTTACGGTTGCCCTATATGAAGGTTCTAACAGTGCAGAAAAAATTGAACTAATTGATACTCCTATACATATCTGTAACAAAGAAGCCTGTCCGCCAAGCATACACAACAGAATATATAGAACTCCAATTCCTGATAATCCATCCCCAACCATCATCAACATCCTTCTATCATAACGGTCTGCTAACACGCCCGCAGGAACAGAAAGTATCAAAGTCGGAAGAAATGCAAGTAAAGATACCAATGCCATACTTGCCGCACTTCCTGTCTGATTAAATACGTATACAGCCAAACCAAAACTTGTTAAACCGCCTCCTATAGATGAAATAAGTTCACCCAACCA
>JGI24707J26582_10001704_pt1 | contig 17080 bp, 13 predicted proteins | sample BioPla1DNA1_FD_26582 | JGI IMG/M metagenome (IMG submission 26582)
AAGTACCGGGCAGAGATCACCATCCTGGCCCAGGTCAGGTCAGGGGAAATGGACGCGGAAGAATTCAGCACGGTGGTGGAGTTTGAACTCTAGCCGCCGCGATGAAGGGGGATGAGCGGTGAAAATTCGCAGTATAACGGTGGTGCTTTTGGCTGTCCTCACCCTGCTCCTTGTGCTGGACGCCTGGTATAGGCCTGAAGATCCAAGCCCCCGCCAGCCGTCCGTGGAGTTGGAGTTCCGACCGATCCCGCCCATGGACCCCCAAGCCAGTAGGACTGAAGTGTTCCGCAGGCCCCAAGGCGAGCTGACTTCCCTGGTGCTCCAGGGAGGTTTGGGCGTGGTGAAGCTGAAATCCGGCGCCGGGGAGGAACTGGTGGTTTCCGCCACCATTACCGCTGAACGGGAAGGGGATTTGGCAGCCTTTGAGGTGGTGGAAGCCGCCTCCCACTCTGAGCTCAGCTATGAGTTGGTAAATACAGGCCTGGGACACAGTGGGGAGGTGGGCTTAAGCTTCGAAGCGGAAGTGCCCTCGGGCATGGAAGTGACGGTGCAGTATGATTACGGCTTTGTGGAAGTGGAGGATTTTGTGGGCTTTTTGAAGCTGGTTACCCGCTTCTCCACCGTATCCGTACAGGGACTCCAGGGCACGCTGCAGGTCGATAACCAGTTTGGCGATGTTGGCTTGCGCAACATAGCCGGTCCCCTTACCCTGGAAAGCGCCTTTTCCAGCAGCCGGGTGCAGTTGCTGCCTGTGGATGGCGGCTACGACTTTCGGATCGAGGTGAGCAACGGTTCTCTTGCGGGAAATGCCCCTGTGGAGCGGGATGTACAGAGGAACATGACCACTGCACGGGGAAAACACGGCGAGGGGCTGCACCCTGTGGTGATCAAGTCTGATTTTGGATCGGTCAAAGTGGATCTAGCTTCCAGTTCCCGTTAGCTTGGGCTTGTTTGGCAACAAGAAAAGGAACGTGCGGCGCACGTTCCTTCCTTGCTCTTGGCCGTAGTTATTCGCTGAGGAAGCCAAGCTCCTTGAGTTTCTGTTTGGCTGCCTCCAGATCCTCCGGGGCCACCATGATCACAGGCCCCGTGCAGCCCATACCCGTCTCGGCGTAGATGTTCTCCTTCCAGAGCGCTTCCGCGGCGCTTTCGATCTCCAGCACGTCGATGCCGGTGATCTCCTGGTCCACAGGTTTCGCCGGCGGCTTTTGCACCGCCTGCGGGCCTTCCTGTTCCAGCAGTTTGGCCTGGGCCAGTTCTGCCGCGACGATCTGGGGAAGTTTGGCTTTGGCCATTTCCCCGGCGAACTCGATGGCGCCGGCGATGACCGGGGCGCCGGAGGCCCGGGACACGATGTTGATGATCTGCTGGAAGCCTTCACCGACACCGGGGCCGTATCCGTAGCCGATGGACTCGATGCCGCCGCCGGTGTTCAGGGCGGAAAGCATCTTAACGAGGATATTCCCCGTGAGGGAGTCGGTGACCAGCACATCACAGGAACCGGCCAGAACATCGTTACCCCGCATAATCGCCTGGCCATCGGTCCGGCTGGACCTTGCCCAGTTGATGGTGTAGCCCTCTTTTTCCAGTTCCCGCAGGGAGCGTTCGGTGGTGAGCGCCCCGTCCACGTTCAAGATGCCCACCGTGGGCCGCTCTAACCCCAAGGCCTTGGCCACCGCGATGCCCAGCACCGCGTTTTTGTGCATGGCCTTGGTCCGGTTGCTGGCGGACATACCGGTGGTGGAGGCGATGAGCATTTCCCTGCCGCTGGCGGGGGCCACAACGCGTCCGATGGTGGTCACGCCCAGGGGGAAGTTGTAGTGCATGGTGACGCAGGCGTCGATCTGCCCCGTGGTCAGCAGTTCTTGCATGACCTTGTGCTGTTCATCTTCGGTGTTAGCTTCCATAACCGTCAGGGAGGTTTCGCACTTGGGTCCTATAGCCACCACCCTTAGGCCGCGGCTGCGCTTCTGGGCCAGTTCTGCACCCTTGAGCACCTCTTCCAGACCGTGTTCGCTTCCGAGGAGGGTGACACCCACCGTGACCACTTCCTCCGGCTCCACGGTGCGGGCCCCTTCTTTACCCGGGTTCGCCTCCAGGAGGAAGGAAATCCCGTCGAACAGGTTGGTCAGGCGGCCCAAGAAAAGGCTGCCCTTGCCCACGATCATGACCCTCCGCATCTGGCCGCTGAGGATGCCTTCCCGGGCAAAGCCCACGTAGGGAACCCCGGAGGGAATGTGTCCTTGGGTGGGAGCCCAGCCCTTGAGGCCGTGCTTTTGCACGAAGCTGTCCAGTTCCGTGCGCTGCAGGACGCCCTGCTTCACGCCGAGGGCTGCGATCATTTTGTAGTTGGCCAGGGGCACATCACCGGCGCCCGCGGGGGAGGTGATCTCAGGGTTTTGCATTTCCACACTAAATTTGTCCACATCGGTGATGGTCAGGCCCACCGCACTCAAGGGATCGGTCACCAGGGAGGTGACCACCGCCTGGGGCGAAGAACCTGTGCCGATGCGGTGGCGTCCGATGCTGTCGGTGCGGATGATGGGGCTGATGCCGTCATCGGCGCTGATCAGCACAGCAAAGGAGCCCAGTACATCTTCCAGGACAGGCACATCTTTCTTAATGTGATCCCGGCAGTTCATGCCCAGCTTGGCTACGGCACCGCCCCCCAGGACCACAACGTGCTTGTAGATGCCGGATTTCACCAAAGCCGCGGCGTTGACAATGCCGTGGGCTGGTCCGGCGCAGAAGGAGCGGGTGTCGGAACCGGTGGCGTTGATGCAGCCGCACACTTCGCCGATGGACTTGGCGAAGTTGCCGCCGCCCCGCTGGTTCATATCGCCGCAGGCCTCTTCGGAGGTTTCGATAATGTACTCCACAATGGCGGGATCAAGCCCGTTCTTCCACAAGAGGTGCCGCAGGGCCCATGCTCCGCTGGCTTTGGCCGCCAGGTTCTCAAACATCACATCGGCCTTGAGGTTTACATCCCACTCGTGGGCCTGCTTCACGCAGCCCACGATCTCGCCCTGGAATTCCAGGGGTACCGCGGTCTTCTTGTCCAGAAGCTCCTGGATATCCGCGAGGGGCTGGGCTTTCCCCAAAACGGCCAGGTCTTGCTCTGTAAAGAGAGGATGGCTGGCGAGCTTTTCCACCATGGCCTGGGCGAAGCCCTCTTCCAGGACTACCAAGTTGAAGGCGTCGGCGATCTTCATCATGGCGATCAGTTCGTCCAAGGGGAAGATCTCGCCAAAGCGCCCCTCCCTTTTGGCCTCCACCGGGTTGGCGTACCACGGCTGGGGGATTTCCGCCAGCTCTTCCGGTGTNAGGTTGCCGATATACACCTGGTTGGGCGGATAGGCCACCACTTCCTCAAAGGGCCGCAGGGCTTCCTTGGCCGCGGTGAGTAGAGGCGAAGCGGGGTTCTTGTCCCGCTCAATCATAAGTGTTGTGCCGTGGGTTAGAACCATATCCGGTGCATGGAAGAGGCAGTAGCTGGCTGCCTTAATGACAGGATTGGTCAAGCAATTCACCTCCACAGGATCAAGGGGTCCCATGGGCGGGACCCCTTGTGTTAGTCTTCAAAGACGTGCTGCTCTGTAACGGGTGTGGTCAGGGCCTGCAGCGCCTTTTCCACCAGCTTCTTCCGTAAGTTAAACTCCTCTTGGGCAGTGAGTTTCGGGTTCCCTAAGGGGTGGGGGATGGCCACCGCTGGAACGATGCGGTTGGCTCCCACAGTGAGGGAAATGGGTGTCACTGTGCACACATGCACAACAGCGATGCCTTTCCGTTCGATTTCCTTGACCATCGTTGCGCCGCAACGAGTACAGGTCCCTCAGGTGCTGGTGAGGATGACAGCCTGCACGCCTTCATTGACCAGCTCCGCGGCGATTTCCGCCGCGTACTTCTTGGCATTGGCCACCGATGTCCCGTTGCCCACGGTGGAGTAGAAATAGGGGAAGAGCCTGCCGATTCTGCCCTCTTTCTCCAGCTGGCGCAGGGCATCCACGGGCACCACCCGGTTGGGGTTGTCATTGGCGTAGACAGGGTCATAGCCCCCGTGGGCCGTTTCAAAGGCATCGGCGGTGAGGGCTTCCACACCTGCAATGCTGTATTTCCCATAGCGGGAAGCGCTGGATGCTTCAATGCGGTCGGGGTTGCCCTTGGGGACAATGCCGCCGCTGGTGACCAGGGCCACTGTTACCTTGCTCAAATCGGCAATGGCCGCCGCAGGCTCCACCCGATCGAAGTGGGGGATGGGATACTCGGTCTCAAAGGGCTCGCCCTTGATCTTCTTGAGCAGAAGCTCAATGGCCCGCTCCGATCCCCGCTTTTCCACAAAGACGTTCCTGCGGATACCGCGGCTTAGATAGCCCTCTTCCGCCGGTGGACCGATGGGTTCGCCATTGGCCAGCTTGCCGGCGAGCTTGCCCATCGCGGGCAGCGCGGTGCGCATGCTGGCGGCGGAGTTGCCTGTTTCGATGATATACAGATATTGGCGGTAGGTCTCCACACCTGGGTTTTCCGGGTACATGCCCGAGACGGCTGGAATGCCCATGTCGTGGGCGATTTTGCCCACCATACCACAGGCCATCCCGTAGCGCCCAGCATTGAAGGCCGGGCCGGCAATTACCACATGGGGGGAGAACTCTTCCAGCATCTGGCGCACGGCTAGGCTTGCTTCCTCCAGGTTTTCGTTGAAGTAGCCGTCACCGCAGATGATGGTACCCACGATCTGGCAGTTCTCGGGCAGGTGGGCTTGGAGTCCCAGACCCGGTCCCACAGCCTTAGCCACGCTTTGGGGTGGAGTATCGGCCTTATCTTCGCCGCCAATTTGCCCAAAGAACTGGTTAAGATAGAGAACTATGCGCTTTGTTTCCAAATTCTACCCCCCATTCCGTTCGCGGTAGGTGGCGACCTCCTTGATAATTTCATCTACATCTAGAACCATTTCCATCATGCTGATCTGCTCTTCCCAGACGTCTTCCGGGATGATGTCCTTCAGTTCGAAAATATGGTAAACGGGGAGTCCTAACTGAACTCCTGTCAATGGACCGGCGAAGGTAGGATCTCCGGTTGTCACTGTTTCGGCGGCGAGGCCGGAAGCCTCCGCTTCTGCTCCGCCTAAAACCACAACCACGTTATCCTTACCATGCNTTTCAACCAACTCGAGCACGCGAGTTTGGTTCTCCATGTCCATTGCTCCTGCGGCCGTTCAGACAAAGCATTCGGTGGTGGAAAAGCCGATGATGGCNCCGGTATCCTTGAGGCATTCCTCAATGGCTGGCCCGGGGATGCCATCGCGGTCACCGATAATGGCCACGTATTTGCCTTTGAGATCGACCATGGACCGATTCCTCCTTCTGATGTTTTAGTATTCGCGAGCCGTCAACCTGTTGAAACCAAGCTCGTTGGTGGCCCCGATGATGGCCTGCAGTTCCACGGTGATGGAACCGTCGGGATTGCGGTTTCCTTTGAAGCCGCCGGCAATCACTTCCACAGGATCGATGCTGCCGATCACCCTGTCCATGGGGGGCAGAGTTACCAGGGCATTGGCGTTGCCGCCGCTGACAATGGCATCCGCCAGCGGGCTGCCATCCGCCAAGGACTGGGATGTGCCGTCCTGACCCGCATATTCATCGGTGATCAGGACAGTTTTGATCCCTTTCTGCTCGATCTTCGTGCAGTTCATGATCAAGTCTGTGTCGGGGTTGCCGAAACCTTCTTCGCTGATGATGACCCCATCTACACCCAGGTATTCCACGAGCTTGGCCGCAAGATCGCTGGACCTTTGCTTGTCAAGCAGGGTCACGTTCTCGTTGGTAATTACGCAGCCCACAAAGCAGAGGTCTGTGCCGTGGCGCTTCAGCAGGTCGTGAATGACCGGGTTGTTCAAGTGGTGGTAGGTTGTGTTCTTGTCACAGGCGGAAACACAGTTGCCGCTGACAATGGCCCCGTCCATCACTTCCGTTGGCTGCATGAAGGTGGGCACCATGTTTTTCACGTCGACGCCGTAGTAATAGGTGTCGTGGAGCAGGCCCTGGCTCTGCAGCATGTAGACGTAGGCGACCTTGGGCAGATCTGGATAGCGCCTGTGGTATTCGTGCAGGGGCAAAAGCTCGTAGGTGGCGGTCTCATCTGGCGTCAAGGCGCGCGCCGCTTCCCCGAGGTAGTTGGCGGCCCGCAGGCCCATTTTCCGCAGCGCCGCTTCATGCTGGTGGGGAGTGACCCCGGCAACCGGCTCCGCCACAATAACCAGGTTATGCAGCTGGGAAAAGGGGGTCAGCTCGGCGCCTGGTCCCTGCATATCGATGATGCCCTCTTGGTAGCCCACGATCCGGCCTGTGGTGACCACGCTCACGCCCTTGAGCACATGGGTGCGGCCTACACCTGCTGGAAACATCTTGCTCACCAATCCGGGGAAGATGCCCCCCTCCTGGTCCGGCTTGACCCTGGGCTCGATGACGTCTTTCACCGGCATGATCCGCACGGACTCGCCGGGGTGGGCGATCTCGATGCTCACCGACTGCAGGTGCTCGTCCTGGAGCAGCAGCTGGGTGAGTTCCTCCTTGTTGACGTAGAGGGTTTTGTCCTTCACCTCTGTGCGGGGACCGAACTGCAGATCCTCGATGAAGATAGTACCTAAGGTAAACTGCACACACTCACCTCCTTTGGCAAGCTTTAGCCGAGCAACTCCAAGATCTTCTTTTCCACATCCTCAGCTGTGAACTCGCCGCTCAGTTCCGCCTTTTTCTCGCCATCATAATAAAAGGCGATGACTGGCAGCGACATCACACCTTGAGAAATGGCCAAGCGCATGGCCTTGGAAGTATCCAAGGAATAGAACTTCATCTTGTCTCCGTACTTCTCTGCAAGGCGCTCTATGTGGGGCATAAGTGCCAGGCAGGGCTTGCAGCGGGGACCCCAAAAATCCACCACGACCCAGCCGGTGGAATTGGGAACATGTTCTTCCCAAGTTTCTTTATCTAAGGCGATCACTTTTCAACCTCCTTTGCCTTAGTTCTTAAGTTCGCACGTAACATATTACACAATCGCCGAGGGGAATCCTGCTTGCGGAAAAGCCTTTTGTGCCTATTTTCCCGAGCTTTTCCGGGGTGATGAATATCGATTTAGGGCTGAACATCCCGGGGCAAAAGGCGCAAGTTTTCGCCCCCTCTTTCCGAAATTCGCAAGAAAGCGGCCCCTTCCCCCGGTGGTATGAGAACACACAACTGTCAAATACTAGCTAGGAAAAATGAAAGTGGAGGTTCGAGCATGAAAAAATACCACACCATGGACGGCAATGAAGCCGCCGCCCATGTGGCCTACGCCTTTACCGAAGTTTGCGCCATCTATCCCATCACCCCATCCTCGCCCATGGCGGAGCTGGTGGATCTGTGGAGCGCCCACGGCCGCAAAAACCTCTTCGACCAGGTGGTGGAAGTGGTGGAGATGCAGTCGGAAATCGGCGCGGCTGGGGCCCTCCACGGCTCCCTGGCCGCCGGGGCCCTGACCACCACCTTCACCGCCTCCCAGGGGCTTTTGCTCATGATTCCCAACTTGTACAAGATCGCGGGTGAACTGCTGCCCGGCGTGATCCATGTGAGCGCCAGGGCCATTGCCGCCCACGCCCTCTCCATCTTCGGGGATCACCAGGATGTCATGGCCTGCCGCCAGACGGGGGTGGCCATGTTGGCCAGCTCCAATGTGCAGGAAGTGATGGACCTGGCCTGCATCGCCCACCTAGCTGCCCTTAAGGCTAGTGTGCCCTTTCTCCACTTTTTCGATGGATTCCGTACTTCCCATGAATACCAAAAAATCGAAACGGTGGAATACGACTTAATGGCCCAGCTTCTAGATCTAGAGGCCCTGGAGAGATTTCGCAGGCGGGGCCTGAATCCTGAGCGTCCCGTCACCCGGGGCAGCGCCCAGAACCCCGACATCTACTTCCAGGGCAGGGAGGCGGCCAACCCCTTCTACGCAGCGGTCCCCGGTATTGTCCAGGAATACATGGATCGCTTCCACACCCTCACCCGCCGGCGCTACGGGCTCTTTGACTACTACGGCCATCCCCAGGCGGAGGAGGTTGTGGTGGCCATGGGTTCGGTCTGCGATACCCTAGAGAGCACCGTGGACCACCTGCGCAAGCAGGGCCGCCGGGTGGGTGTGGTGAAGGTGCGTCTGTACAGACCCTTTTCCGAGAGCCATTTCCTGGAGGCTCTGCCGCCAACGGTCCGCAAGATCGCCGTTTTGGACAGGACGAAAGAGCCCGGTTCCCCCGGGGAGCCCCTGTATTTGGATGTGGTCAAGGCTTGCCAGGCGCTGGAGAGCCGGCCTACGGTGGTGGGGGGCAGGTACGGTTTGGGCTCCAAGGACACCACGCCTGCGCAGATCGCCGCCGTGTTCCACAACCTCCAGCAGGATCAGCCCAAGGATCGCTTCACCATCGGGATCAACGACGACCTCAGCTTCACTTCCCTGCCGGTGGGGGAGCCTTTGGACATCACCCCGGAGGGCACCATCGCCTGCAAATTCTGGGGCTTGGGCTCCGATGGTACCGTGGGGGCCAACCAGGAAGCCATCCGGATCATCGGCGACCACACCGACCTCCATGTGCAGGCCTACTTTTACTACGACAGCAAAAAGTCTGGGGGCACCACCGTTTCCCACCTGCGCTTCGGAAAAGAGCCCCTTAAGGCGCCCTACCTGGTGGACCATCCGGACTACATCGCCTGCCACAACAAAGCCTTTGTGCACAATTACGACCTGCTCAAGGGGATCAAACCAGGCGGTATCTTCGTGCTCAACTGCCCCTGGGAAGGCAGGGAGCTGGAGGAGAACCTCCCCGCGGCCACCAAAAGGACCCTGGCCCGGAAAAAGGTGCGCTTTTACACCATCGATGCCATCAAGATCGCCGGGGAACTGGGGCTGGGCAACCGCATCAACATGGTGATGCAGGCGGTCTTCTTTAAACTGGCTCAGGTGATCCCGGTGGAGGAGGCCTTAAGCTATCTGAAATCCTCGGTGGAGACGCTCTACGGGCGCAAAGGTAAAGAGATTGTGGAGATGAACGTAGCCGCCATCGACCGGGGAGCAGCCGAACTCAAGGAAATCAAGGTTCCCCCTGAATGGGCAGAGCTGCCGGAGGAGGACGAAGGGGCAGACCTTGTGGGCGCGCCTCCCTTCGTGGCAGAGATCCAGGTGCCCATGCAGCGTATGGAGGGGGATGACCTGCCCGTGAGCGCCTTGGCCCGCTTCGCCGATGGAACCTTCCCCAACGGCACTACAGCCTATGAAAAGCGGGGTATCGCCGTGACTATCCCCCAGTGGCAGCTGGAAAAGTGCATCCAGTGCAATCAGTGTTCCTTTGTCTGTCCCCACGCGGTGATCCGCCCCTATCTCTTGGACGGGGAAGAGCTGGCCAGGGCACCAAAGAGCTTCCATACCAAACCGGCGGTGGGCAAGGGGCTGGAGGGACTGGGCTACCGGATTCAGTTGAGCCCCTTGGACTGCACCGGCTGCGGCAACTGCGCCGATGTGTGCCCCGCGCCCGGGAAGGCTCTGATCATGCAGCCCGCGGACCAGGAGATTGCCGTCCAGCGGGAAAACTGGCTGTTTGCGCAGACGGTTAGCAATAAGGCNCNTNTGGTGGACTGGCGGACTTTGAAGAACAGCCAGTTTCGCCAGCCCCTCTTTGAGTTCCACGGGGCCTGCCCCGGCTGCGGCGAAACGCCCTATCTGCGCCTGCTCACCCAACTTTTCGGTGAGCAGATGATCATCGCCAACGCCACGGGCTGCTCCTCCATCTACTCCGCCAGCGCGCCCTCCTTCCCCTACACGGTGACGCCGGAAGGGAAGGGACCGGCCTGGGCCAACTCCCTCTTCGAGGACAACGCAGAGTTCGGCTTGGGGATGCGTTTAGCCACCAAGCAGCTGCGCCAACAGGTGGCGTCTTTGGTAGAGGAGCTTTTGACCAAACGGGTGAGCCCGGAGCTGAAGGCGGCTGGGGAAAAGTGGCTGCAGGATCGGGAGGATACCATAGCTTCCGCCCAGGCCAGCCGGGAACTTCTGCGCCTTTTGGAGCGGGAGGTGGATGTGGATCCCCTGGTGGAGGAGATCCTGCAGAGAAGGGAGCACCTGGCGAAAAAATCACAGTGGATCATCGGGGGAGATGGCTGGGCGTATGATATCGGTTTCGGCGGGTTGGACCATGTGCTGGCCCTGGGCGACGATGTGAACATCCTGGTTCTGGATACGGAAGTATACTCCAACACCGGCGGTCAATCTTCCAAGGCCACGCCCAAGGCCGCCGTGGCCAAATTCGCCGCTTCGGGCAAGCGGGTGGGGAAAAAGGATCTGGGGCTCATGGCCATGACCTACGGCTACGTCTATGTGGCCCAGGTCGCCATGGGGGCCAACATGAACCACACCATCCGCACCATCCTGGAGGCGGAAAGCTACCCGGGTCCTTCCCTGATCATTGCCTATTCACCCTGCATCAACCACGGCATCCGCACCGGGATGGGCACCAGCATCATGCAGGAAAAAAGGGCGGTGGAGGCGGGCTACTGGCATCTCTACAGGTACAACCCGCTGCTGAAGGCCCAAGGGAAAAACCCCTTCAGCCTGGATTCCAAAGATCCAACCGGCTCCTTCCGGGATTTCCTCTTGAGCGAGATCCGCTATTCTTCCCTGGGGAGAGCTTTCCCAGAGGAGGCGGAGAAGCTTTTTAGCGCTGCCCAGGAGGATGCCCTGGGGCGTCTGGCGGCCTACCGCCGCCTGGCGGAGGCCCCATCCTAAAAAGCAAAACAGGGAGTGCCCTGGCCGGGCCAGGACACTCCCTCATTTTTGGTTGTGATTTACCCAATCCCGGGCCAGTTTCACAAAATCTGTGCTGGGAATGGGAACCTTAGCTATCCCCTCCTCCCTGTCAATATTGGCCCAGGCCGCAGTGGAGTGCTCCTCAATGGGCCGAACTCTGATCTTTAAACCTTTTCGTTTCTGGGCGGACATAGACTCCCCCCTTGCCGTTAGTGTGCGGGAAAGGGTAGGTCCTTATCAGGATTTTCTCTGCCAAATAGAGGGATGGACGGGCAGGCGTCAAATAATGCCCTTGGAGAGGAGGATTGCCGTGCCTGTTACTTTTAATGGCAACGAACTTCTACAGTTGATTCATGAACTGGTGTCCATCCCCAGTCCCTCGGGGTTCACGGACCGCATCATCGCGCACATCAGGGATAAGCTGGAAAGCGTAGGTATCGCCTGTACCCAGAACCGCAAGGGCGGGTTAATTGCCACGCTGCCGGGGAAAAACCAAGCTGAGCAGCGCATGCTATCGGCCCATGTGGATACGCTGGGGGCCATGGTCAAGGAGATCAAAAGCAGCGGACGGCTCCGCCTGGCTCTGATCGGCGGTTCCCAGTGGGCGCATCTGGAGGGGGAGTACTGCCAGATCTTCACCGCCAGCGGGGAAAGCTACTCCGGGACCATCTTGATGCACCAGACCTCGGTGCATGTGTACAAGGATGCCGGTAAGGCGGAGCGCAGCCAGGAGAACATGGAGGTCCGCCTCGATGCCAAGGTTTCCAGCGCCGAAGATGTGGAGCGTTTAGGTATCCAAGTGGGCGATTTTGTGGCCTTTGACCCCAGGACGGAGATCCTGCCCAACGGCTTTATCAAATCCCGGCATCTGGACGATAAGGCGGGAGCCGGGGTCCTGCTCTACCTGCTCCAGGAAATCCAGGAAAACCAGCTGGAGCTGCCCTACACCACCCACGTCCTCTTCTCTAACTACGAGGAGATCGGCCATGGCGGCAGTTCCAGCATTCCCCCTGAGGTTGTGGAATACCTGGTGGTGGATATGGGGGTCATCGGCGATGGGCAGAAGGGCGATGAATACTCGGTCTCCATCTGCGCCATGGATAGCTCCGGCCCCTATGACCTTAGGCTGCGGCAGCATCTAGTGGAGCTGGCCCAGGAACATCAGCTGGGGTATAAGCTGGATATCTTCCCCTTTTACGCCTCCGATGCCAGTGCTGCCCTGCGGGCAGGGCACGATTTGGTGCACGGCCTGGTGGGTCCCGGCATCGATGCCTCCCACGCCTTTGAGCGCACCCATGTAGATGCGCTGATCAACACGGCCAAGCTGGTCTATCACTACCTGTTCTCGCCCATGTGCTAAGCGCCTGAAACTTCCGCAAAAAAGCAGGGTGTTCCTCACCGGACACCCTGCTCTGCTTTTTCCAGAACCTGTTCCCTTAAGTAGTCTTCCAGAACCTGCCGCACCGGCACACCGAGCTTGTGGATTTCCCCGGCTGCCAGCATGGGGTAGCTGGACTCTGGGGTGGTTAGAAAGTCGCTGGTGGCGATNCGGTAAGTCTTGCTTGTATCCACGAGGCGGGGCCCCTCGAAAAAGTCGCTGGAGCGGAGGGACTTGATCTCCAGCAGCTCCGCCATCTGGGCCCCGGTGAGGGTAACCACCACCACCTGGTTGCCGAAGGGCTCCACCGCGAACACATCCCGCCGGGTGACCGCACCCCGGGGGAGACCCGCACGCACGCCGCCGCCGTTGTAGAGGGCCGCATCTGCCCCCGTGAACTCCTGAAGTGCCCTGGTCAGGAGGATGCCCATCCCGTTTTTCACATAGCCGAAGCGGGAGTAGCCGATGACCTCATCCAGCTGGGCGGCGAAGAGGTCCTCAAAATGCTGGTCCAGTTCCACAAAGCGGGGGTGGGGAGGAGTGCTGGCCTCGATGCGCAGAAGCTCTCCCTGGGCAGGATAGCCTTCCTCCAGGTTGATCACTACCCTACCGAGGTATTCGCCGTTGGCACCGGCCTGGCAGATCAGGGTGTCCCCGATCCGCACCGGCCTGCTGAGCACCGTGTGGGTGTGGCCGCCGATAATCACCTTGATCCCCGGCACCTGTTGGGCCAGGAGCAGATCCTCCCCGTAACCTAGGTGGGAGAGGACCAGGCAGATATCAAAGGCACCGGCCTGCTCTTCCAGGAGCTGCCCGAGGGCAGCAGCGGGATCGGCGAAGGTGAGTCCCGCCACATGCTCGGGGAAGGACATGCGGGGCGTAGCGGGCGTAGCTACCCCCGTGATGAGCACCCGGACATCCCCCACCTGCTTGAGGAAAAAGGGAGCTGCCAGGTGGGTACCGTCTTGCTGCAGCACGTTCACCGCTACCCAGGGTACCCCAGCCTGGAGCGAACGGTGCACGGCCTCCAGGCCGAAGTCGAAATCATGATTACCCAAGGCGATGGCATCCAGGCCCAGCTCCAGCACTGCCGCTTCTTCCGCCTTTCCCTGCAGCAGGTTGGAGATGGCGGTGCCGGAGAAAAGGTCGCCCGCATCCACCCAGAGCAGATCGGGATGGAGCTCCCGCTGCTCCGCCAGGAGGGTGGCCAGGCGGGCCAGGGACTGGCCGTGGAGGTCGTTGGTGTGCAGGATCACCAGCTGATCCTGCCCCTGAGCTGAAGGGCTGAACAGCGCGGCGAAAAGGAGCAGCAGGCAGATGGCCAACGTCTTTTTCATTGTTTCACCTTCTTTTAGCTGGGGATTTCCAGACGCAAAGCCTCTCCAGANGCCAATGTAACCGGTTGCCCAAAATGGTAAAAAGATAGAGACTCCCCCGCCAACAGCTGGTATTCCACCTGGCCAGGAAGGACTGTGATCTGCAGGCGTGCCCCCCTGAACTTCACCTTGAAGCTGTAGCGCTGCCATTTGTCCGGCAGGAAGGGCCTAAAGCTCAACTGCCCGCCGAAGGTGCGCATGCCGGCAAAGCCGTTGACAATGCCCATCCAGGATCCGGCCATGCAGGCGGTGTGCAGTCCCTGCCAGGCATTGCGGTTGTAGTCATCGAGATCGAGGCGCACCGTCTGCAGGAAGTAGTTGTAGGCAAACTCCCTGTAGCCGATCTCCGCGGCGATGATGCTGTAGATGGCCGGGGAGAGGGACGAGTCATGGGTGGTCTTGGGCTCGTAGTAGTCGAAATTGGCTTTCTTTTCCTCCAGGGTAAACTGATCGCCCAGGAGGAACATGAGCAGAATCACATCCGCCTGCTTGATCACCTGGTAGCGCCAGATCACCAAGGGGTGCCAGTTGGCCACCAAGGGGATCTCCTCTTCTGGGATGGAATCGATATCGATGGGATCCTTGTACAGGAACGAATCATCCTGGGGNTGGATCCCCAGCTCCTCGTGGAAGGGCAGGTACATGTTGTCGGCGCACTTCTGCCAGAGGGCAAACTCCTCATCTTGGAGCTGGAGCCTGTCCTTGAGTTCGGCATACCTTTCCGGATATTTCTCGGCCAAGATGTCCCGGGCCTTCAGGGCATACCCCAGGTTGAACTGGGCCATGTAGTTGGTGTAGCAGTTGTTGTTCACGCCCGGCTTGTACTCATCGGGCCCGCACACTTCGTTGATGCAGTACTTGCCGCCCCGGGCTTCCAGGAACACGCCCCGGCTGGCCCAGCAGCGGGCGGTCTCAAAGAGGATCTCCGCGCCCATCTCCGCCAGGAAATCCCAATCCTCTGTTGCTTCCACGTACTTGTGGATGGCATAGGCCACCGCCGCGTTGATATGGTACTGGACCGTGGAGCCCAAAAAGTTCCCTGAGGCCTCCTGGCCGTTGATGGTGCGCCAGGCGAAAAGCGCCCCCCTATCCCGCATGCGCTTGGCGTTTTCCCGGGCCGCATCCAAGATGCTGTAGCGGTATTCGAGGAGTTTGCGGGCGATGTCCGGCCGGCTGTAGAGGAAGAAGGGGATGATGTAAGTTTCGGTGTCCCAGAAATAGTGGCCCTCATAGTGCTCGCCGCTTAAGCCCTTGGCCGCGATATTGGTCCTCCCATCCCGGCCGGTGGACTGCAGAAGCTGCAGGGCATTGAACCGCACGCCCTGCTGCAGGGCGAGATCCCCCTCGATTTCCACATCGGCATCCTCCCAGAATCTGCTCAAGAACTCCACATGGTCATTTTTGGCCCGCGCGTAGCCGAGTTCCGCACTCCTCTGCACCAAACGCTGCACAAAGCTGCCCAGGTGCTCCTGGGCCACATCCCGGGAGGTGGCCATGGCCACATATTTCTCCAGCGTGTAAGTTTGACCCGGCTCCGCCTGGAAGCGGACCACAAAGTCCAGACACTCGCTGCCGGCTGAGCCCATGATGGAGGCGGCAGGCTCAGCCGCATGGCTGACTGCGCAGGCCACGGCGATCTGGCTTTTTTTGGTTTTGGAGATGATCAGCCCGCTTTCGTTGGTGTGGGTTGTGGAGAGCACCTCCAAAGCCGGTTCCCGGAGATGATGGTAATTGCGCACCGCGCCGTTCACCTGGGAGCGGATGGTGATCTGACCGGACCAACCCAGGGGTGTAACGGTGCAGCGCTGGTAGGCTAGGTGTTTTTCCACCTGGGAGATGAACCGCTCAAAGGTCAGTTTGACCCGCCTGCCCTTGGGGCTGCACCAGACCAGTTCCCGGCGGAGAACCCCTTCTTTGAGGTCCAGCACCCGGACGTACTGCTCTAGTTGGCCCTGGAGCATGGAAAACTCCTCGTGCTCCACGAGGATCTTCAGCCCCTTCCAGTCGGTGACGTTGATCATGGTCTGGTAGTTCTGGGGCTGTTTGGCCATGAACTCGCCATAGATGATGGGCTCTGTTTCATAGATCCCATTGATGTAGATGCCGGGCGTGGAGGGGATGTGGCTGGGCAGCCCTTCTTCAAAGGTTCCCCTCATGCCCAGATAGCCATTGCCTAAGGAAAAAATCGCTTCACTGCGGTGATTATGCTCCGGACGGAACTCCGTCTCCACCACCTGCCAGGGGTGGAAGGCGTAGATCGCCTGCCGGTTTTGATGAAACTTGCGCATGAACTAGTCTCCTTCTACTCATTGTCCGTTTTTCTATTTGGCGACTTGGGCCCATAATCCTCCTAATAATACCAGGCGTTTCAGGGCATGCTGATTCGAGAGGAAGCTTGGAGGATGGTGACCTGAAGTGAAGATCTTGATGTTGTCCTGGGAGTATCCTCCCAAGGTAGTGGGCGGTCTAGCCAGGGCAGTGGCCGATTTGTCGCAGGCTCTGGCCGCCTTGGGCCATGAAGTTGCGGTGGTAACCACCGATGCGCCCCAGTGTGAGCAGAGTGCATACCAAGCGGGGGTCCGGGTGTTCAGGGTGAATCAGTTCCTGCCCAAGGCCCTGGATTTTTTAGGGGAGGTGTATCTGCAGAACTGCCACCTGACGCAAAAGGGAATTGAGCTTTTGAACCAGGGCGGTTTCGATCTTATTCACGCCCACGATTGGCTGGTGGCACCCAGCGCCAAGGTGCTCAAGCACGCCTTTCAGATTCCCTTGGTCTGCACGATTCACGCCACCGAGTGGGGCCGCAACAGCGGGCTGCATAACGATCTGCAGCGGCACATCAGTGACCTGGAGTGGTGGCTCACCTACGAGTCCTACCGGGTGATCTGCTGCAGCGAGTCAATGCGCGCTGAGCTTCGCAGGATCTTTCAGGTCCCTGAGGATAAGCTTACTGTGATTCCCAACGGAGTCCGCCCGGAAACCTTTGCCAGCGTGCACCGGGATCTGGATCAGTGGCGGCGCCAGTGGGCCGCGCCTGAAGAGGAGATGGTGCTCTATGTGGGGCGGCATGTCTTTGAAAAAGGGGTGGATCTGCTCCTGGCCGCAGCTCCCAAGGTGCTGGCCCACCGTCCCCAGGCCAAGTTCATCATCGCCGGGGATGGGCCCTGCCATAATGACCTGAAGAGGCAGGCCTGGGAGCTGGGTTTGGGCGAAAAGGTCCTGTTTGCAGGNTATGTGGATGATCTCACCCGGAACAGCTTGTACCACTTGGCCGATGCGGCGGTGTTCCCCAGCCGCTATGAGCCCTTCGGCCTGGTGGCCCTGGAGGCCATGGCGGGGGGCGCGCCGGTCATCGTGAGCGATGTGGGCGGCTTTGCCGAAACGGTGCGCCACGAAGTGAACGGGCTCACCTTCTATGCAGGCAATGCCAACTCGCTCGCGGACTGCATCATCCGCCTGCTGAACGACAAGCCACTGGCCCGCCGGCTTGTGGAGCGGGCCGCGCGGG
>JGI24707J26582_10001706_pt1 | contig 17066 bp, 14 predicted proteins | sample BioPla1DNA1_FD_26582 | JGI IMG/M metagenome (IMG submission 26582)
TTTTTTTGTATAATTCTACTTGTGGCAAAATAGACAACATATGTTCTAAAAACATATTTTGTTCCGTGGCTAATAAAACTTTTTCCCTTGTTTCTTCATGAACAACATCATACATAGTATTGTCAATTTGTAAAATATCTTTTGAATCTATCTCGGCTTTTAGTATATGTACATCCCTTGAAACACCGCTAAAGAAAACATTTTTCTCTTCATTGGGTAATATTTCAACCTTCTTTATATCGATTAGTTCTTCATCTCCATAAAGGGAAACCGGAATATTTTTTGCTTTATTACTAAAATTTTTAACTTTAACTAAAACTGCTATTTGTTTATCTTCTATTGAATGGGACAATAAAGTAATTCCGCAGTTATCGGTTGCTTGCCCCAATTTTATATAGTTAATGTCTAAACCCTTCATAGGAAGATTATTATCAGAAAACAAATACACCTTTCCATTCTTTTGCTTATACAATGTCCTAACTAGTTCTATCGTACTTTCTTTATCGGCCCTACTGTTTAATACTTTTATGTCTTTAATCTTATTTGTTATTAGATGTTTGTCTGTGGATTGATTGATTAGTATATGGGGATTCTTACCCATAACTACAACCGATATTATGGCATTTGGTTCCATGGTTTTAATCAGTTGATACATTTTTTCCTTTGCTTTTTCAAAGCGGTTAGGTTCTTCATCCTCAGCCTGCATATCCACAGACTGATCAAGAATTAAGATGTAATTTCCAGATTTATTAACTTCACCTGCTATATAGGGTTTTGATAAAGCTAGAATAAGAAGTGCTGCTATTATTAATTGAATAAAAAGCAAGATATTCTTTTTAAGTTTTTGCCAGGGATTATATACTTCTTGACTACTTAGGGCCTGTTCCCATAAAAAAAGACTTGGGACCTCTATCTCTTCGTATTTTTGCCTTAAAATATACATTAATATAATGATAGGTATTAAAAGAAACCCCAAAAACCCCCAGGGATTATAAAAATTCATATTTGCACCTCTTTTAATTAATATGCTACACGAAGTCGCCTATTTATTCTAATGAAGAAAAGTATTCTTCTACTAAATCTTTAATGCCATAGGGAATGCTATCGTCTCCTAAAAATTTGATGGCATTCTTTTTATACTCATGATATACCTCTTGGTATGGGATAGACTCTCCCCTTTTCCCAATCGTTTTTTCATCTTTTTGATGGATAGTGCCTGTTTCATTTTTTTCCCCATCTACCTGTGCTTTATAATCCTGTTTATCTGTTGCTTCTCTCTTATAAATATTTTCATTGGGAATATGTCCCTGGCCCTGGCCTTGACCTTGGCCTTGACTTTGTCCTTGGCTTTGTCCTTGGCCTTTACCTTGTCCTTGGCCTTCTCCCTTACCATCCTCTGGATTTCCATTTTGGTTGTATTCCTGGGATTCTTGTTGAATATCGTCACCTTGAGAACTGTTGGAGATATATTTTCTAATTTTATCTATTGATTCCCTTAACTCTTTATTTTCCAAAGCAAGATTTTCTAATTCCCTAGATAAATTCTCATACTCCTTCTGCAAATCATTAAGATTTCCACTATTTAATGCTTCTTCATAATCCATAAGGGCCTGTTTTAGGGATGGATTGTTTTCTAAATCTTTAGCTGCTTGCTTTAATCCATTTGCCAGTTGATGAATTTGTTCCTCATTGAAATTTTTGATTTCTTTATTTAATTTTTCAAGGGCCCTTTTGATTTCTTCAATATTCCCTTGCTGCAGTTTATCCCCTAATTCTCTTGTTGATTCATGTTTTGATAGATTTTCTCCTACCTTATTTAATTCCCTTTGGACTGAGTCCTTGGAAATTTTTTTTAATTCTTTTGTGGCTTTTTGGTTTGTTCTTATAATATCTTCTTCGTTTTTGACTTTCTTTAAATTAGATTTTAGCTTTTCAAGTTCTTCATTAAGCATTTTTACCTGTTTAGGGGTTAACTTTGTATCTTTTTTCAAGTTCTCTTGTATTTTTTCCACTTTCTTTGTTTCTTCTATAATCCTCTGTTTTACTTCTAACTCATACTTTAATCTGTCTTTTACGGGACTAGGTACAAAACCCGTAAGAATTACACCGATTATCATTATTCCTAATATCTTTATTTTTTTCCTTGGAAATAAGATAGGATAGTTTTTTCTAAAATTTGAGTTTTGGGCATGGCAAATAGCGTCCTCAACCATAATCCTTTCCATGGGGCCTAAAGAATTCCCTCCTGTTTGAAATATTTCAAAAGCAGTGATAAATCTTTCTTTAAACCCTAAACTATCCCCTTTTTCTGCCACATCTTCAATATTAGGAATTCTAAATAAGAGGGCTATGGAGCCTGTTATTAATAAAAGAAAAAGTATAAACAAAAGCTTTGCAGGTATATTTTGAATCAAAATAAATTTTGACACTATGATAATACCCATACCTACTCCCATAGATACAATAGTAGAAATAAACATAAAATGAATCCATTTTTCTAAAATCATTTTTATCCTTAAAGGTCTCAATGCCTTATATAAATCCTTCAAATTCCTCACCTGCTTTTAGAATTTCGTTTTCCCATTACCGGTTGAATTCTAATAACACTTAAAAAAAGTAAAATAATAGTTATAACCCCGTCAAATATTAGGTTAACTAGCCAGGGCGCAATATTTAGGCTACTGGGATTATTGTATACGCTAAATATTTCCCCTATAATATCAAATCCTAGTTGTTCCTGTACAATTGATAAAAAGCCTACAAAGGGGTTAGCCCCCATAATCAAAAGAGACTCCCCGTAGCTTAATCTTGTGCTTCTAATTATATAAGAATACTGTTGAAAAACAGCCCAGGTTATAACCGTTGCAATAGTCAGGGTGAGGACAAATAGATAAGCGATAACCGTAGAGGTTGTAGTCTTCTTAAAATAGGTTGAACAAAATATCCCGACACTTCCTATCATTATAGCCGTAGCTATAAAAAATAAAAATAAGATTACAATATTACCTAAAGAAACCCCTCCGAACATAAAAACAATGCTAAATATAGGGGTGGATGCTAAGATAAGTAAAATAATTTGGCTAATTGATGACATGAGCTTACCAATTATAATAGAAAATGGAGATTGTTTGGTGATTAGTAAAAGATCTAGGGTCTGCCTTTCCCTTTCCCCACTTATGCTACCTGAAGTTAGGGCGGGGACCAATAAAACTATTAGTCCCAATTGACATCCTGCTATAAGAGAATAAACCGTTAAGGCCTCTCGGGGATCAAAACCATTAGTGTGGGATGCAACATTACTTATTAATAAAATCATCCCTCCAAAACCTGCTAATATCAATAAGTATATTATTAATAATGTTGGGGCCTTCCAAGTTCTAAGTTTTGTTTTTAGTTCACGTCGAAGCACAGGGTTAATCATTATCTTATTCCCCTCCCTTGGTAATCTTCATAAAGATGTCTTCTAAATTTCCTTCTTTTTCACCGAATAAGATAACAGGGACATCTTTTTGTACAATTTGTTTTAGAAGCATAAAGAGCTTATTGTCATCGCCATCAAATTCAAATTCTACTTCCTCCGCCTTTTGTGTAATTTCTTGAATATCAGGCTGTTCTTTTAAAATAACTATTAATTCTTCTATTTTTCCCGATGTTTTTATCTTGATATATCTTTTTTGTGATATTTCTTTCATTATATCGGCTACACTACCAAGGGCTACAATTTTTCCCCTCTCAATAATGCCAATAATATTACATAACTCAGCTAACTCAGGTAGTATATGTGAGCTTATGATTATAGTTTTACCTAAGGTCTTTAATTGTTTTAGCACTTCCTTCATTTCTACCCTTGCCCTAGGGTCCAGACCAGAGGCAGGTTCATCTAAAATAAGTATGTCAGGGTCATGAACCAAACTCCTTGCAAGGCATAATCTTTGCTTCATTCCTCTAGATAAGGTATCTACATAGGCATTTTTCTTATGGGACAAATCAACAAGCTCTAATAAATTATCGATGATGCCTGTTCTTTCACTATAAGGAACTTTATACATTCCTGCATAAAAATCCATATATTCGTCTACCTTTAAATTATCATATACTCCGAAAAAATCTGGCATATATCCTATACTTTCCCTGAGCTTTCTTGGATGGGCTGTGACATCAATCCCCTTAATGAACACTTTACCTGATGTAGAATTTAAAAGTCCTGCCATAATACGCATGGTAGTTGTTTTACCTGCCCCATTGGGACCTACAAACCCAAATATTTCACCGTCACTAATAGAAAGAGATAAATCATCTACTGCAGTAAACTTTCCATATTGTTTAACTAAATTTACTATTTCAAGCATTAGTATTTATCTCCTTTCATACGAAATTTAGGTATTTCAACATTTTCACCCTTTTGGTTATCTATAGAAATATCAAGACCTATTTGTATAGTTCCTTCCATACTTATATAACTTGAGGTGTCTTCTTTATAGGTTAAACTACTTAATTCTTCCCATGCTCCAGTTTTATAATTATAAATTTGGGCGCTGTCTACATTTGGGCTTTTATTAAACTGTATTTGAAATTCATTTAGATTAATATCTGTGTCTGTAGTAAATACTATATCCAGCCTTCCACTGCCATGCATATAAATGGATTGGTCATAATCATCTATATAAAATCCGGCATTAGATGTAATATAGGGTTTTATAAAGCCATATGGGATTTCGATATTTTCCATTTTAGAATAATCCAAACCCAAAGGAATAGTAAATAGATTTTGTGAATAACCATTTATTTCATCACCGTTGACTTCTATATCCTTTAAAAAGGGTTTTTCACTAAATCCATAGAGCATAATAGGGGTATTGGCATCCGTTTCACCTAAAAACATTCCTGATATATTTTGTAATGCTACTGGCTGGGGAATGGTATACCCCTTAGTATCATAGTAATCATTATAATTTTGGAAAATTTGCCTTCTTTGAACTATCCTTTGAATTTCCTCTTTTGATAATTTTTTACCCCAAACCTCTTCAAGATTTTTGGTATCATAAGTCCGCCCAAAAATACTATCTACGGCTTGATATCTATTTTGTGGTTTAGAAACTATTTCTTTTTCAATAGTAGCTATTTCATTGTTTTTAATTGTATCTATAAAATAATAATTATTGCCTGCAACCAATATACAGGTTTCAAGAGCAAATCCCATCTTGTTTTCAATGGTACCTACTAATTTATTATCTTTAAAAACCAAGGAGGAAGTAATTGGGCCTTCAAATTCTATACTTTGACTTCCTATAATGGAATTCATTGTCCAGCTTTGTTGATTGTAAAAAGTGAACTGGTCTTTTTCTCCTGTTTGTATCTTTGCGGAAATTACTTCCTTCTTCTTGGTACCGTCTCCCCTGTCATATCCATAATGATTAGAACCATTCATCATTCCTACTTTTGCTTTTATATCCCTATCCAATGTGATTTTTGCTTCTCCTGTATTAGGAATAAAAATACCCAAGGTATGATCAATTGTTCCTAAGGTTTCCCCGGGATTTATAGTCACTAATCCAATACTACTGGATATGGGATAACGAAACGAAGTTTTAGAACTTAATAAATAAATAACAGTAGAAAATCCAATTGCAATAATAGGAATAATCAACCATCCATACTCCCTTTTATCCTTAGTTTTTAATATCAAGTATAATATTGGTCCTGCAACAAATATGTAAATCAATAGCAATATCGTAACAAATATTAATAAACCATTTTGCTGAGGATGAGGAAATAACCTCAATGTATATGGATTAAAGTATGTATATTTTCTTTGATATGTTCCGTTTATATCCCCTGNTTGAAAGAAAGTAGGAATATAATTCATATACAATTCGGTGAGCATATATCTGTTGCCATCCCATTGGGCCATAGGGTTTAAACCTAAGTCAAAATGATGGATGACAATACTTCCTTGTCCCTTTCTAACTAAAGTGCTAATAGGCTTTCCTTCTGAAAACAAAATTCCTTCGCCATCGTTTATGTTTAAGTCAGCTACCTCAAGGGGAATGGTGGGCTCAAATTTCACCCCACTAAGTACCTCCATATATTCAAAATCACTAACCTTATAAGTTCCTTGATGGGTAGCATTAATGATATTTGAATCAATACCTTTTAAAACCTTAGAAGCATTAATTCCCGTTCCTAGAATAAGCATACCCCCATTGTGTATCCATCTACTAATTGCTTCATTTTGCTCTCTATTTAGTCTTGTTGTATCATAGTTATTGATAACAATGACTTCAAAGTTTTCAAGGATACCCAAATCCTCAGGAAATGAATAATCTTCTAATTCTATAAAGCGATTTCCGATTATTTTAGTTCGCGTAGAATCAATTCCTAAGTTCTTTATGTAGTTTATACTTTCGGTATCCTCCGATAATACCCCCAAAAACCCTTCTTCCGGACTAAAAGGTGTGGCAAAAATTTTTTTCTGTGATACTTCTTTATTTCCTGATACAAGGACAACCTCAAAGTTCCTTTGCATATTGATAGTGTCAATGTTCATACTGACCCTTTTAGTGGCTCCCTCAGGGATTTTGATTTCCCTAGAATAGATTATATAATCAAGAGTATTACCATAATCTTGTTTTAATATTTTTAGTTGAATCTCCCCATCAAAATCCTTTGTATTATTGGTGATTTCTACATTTATAGGGGTTGTTCCCCCTATTTTGTATTTGTTATTAAACCCGATTTCCCCTTTGATATCAAAGCCATCTCTTTCTGCCCCCGATGCGAAAAATGGAAGGAATGCACCTAAAATAAGGGAGGCAATAAGCAAAAGAGCAAGAATAGCTGCTATTTTTTTATATCGTTTTTTCCACTTTTGTCCATGAAACATATATATCCTCCTCAATATGAGATTTAAAGAACCTCTATATTAAACGTAATTTTTTCTATTTTGTTTCACATTTTTCGATAAAAATAATGTCTTTTTCTATACAGGTTTTAAGATCAATCTTTCTTGAAAAAACACCTTTATCAAACTCAATGTATGCAATGCCATCCTGTAGTTTTTGGATTTTTCCCCTTCCATATTTACTATGGATAATAGTAGTTCCTATACTAAATTCATTCACCGAAGTCTTCAAACCCATTTCTTCTATAAAACGAGAGGGCTTTACCTCTTCCTCGTAACGTTTCTTTATTATAGAAATTGTAAGATGGCTCTTTGCCCTTGTTAATCCCACATAAAAAAGTCTTCGTTCTTCTTCTAGCTCACTTAGGGAACTGCTCTTGTTATGGGGGATAATCCCTTCAACTGCACCGGCTATGCAAACTGCCTCAAACTCTAACCCTTTTGCCCCATGCATAGTTGATAAGGTCACTGCATTTTTCCCTTCTATTTTTTTCTTTTTCCCTTCTTTAATTTCTTCTTTGATAGTCTGAATATGGCTGAGCATGTCTTTATAATCATCAAAATACTTAGAACCTTCTACTATTTCTTCCAATATTTCCTTTAAACCTTTTACCCCGATATTTCTATACTGGGCGTATTGATAAATATAACCATCATAGTCAATATTTTTTCTTATATAGGCAATGGCCTCCTTTGGGTTCTTTCTCCCCAACCTCGCCAGATGGTATTTAAGTTCTTCTAATTTTTCAAGTTGCCACGGCTGTATATTGGGAAATCTATATAACTTTTCAAATAAACTGCCACCTTTTTTTTTCGCCTCAAAGATAATTCCCTTGCTTATATATCTTTTAGGTTTATTTATAATCCGTTCTAGGCTTTCATTATCTCTTATGTCTTTAGATAGTTTTATATAGGATATTAAGTCCTTGGCAATCCAATGGTCATATACATTAGGAATTTCATCTCTTAGATAAAAAGGGATGTTTAAGTCCATCATAATATCCACTAAAGCCCTCGCTTGTATATTTGTCCTAAATATAATGNCTATTTCTAAAAGGTCTATCCCCTTCTTGATACAATCATTTATCCATTTTGCAATATTAAGGGCTTCTTCTTCGCCATCTTCTGAGTTAATAAATAAAGGTTTTTCTCCAACTCCATTGATAGTTTCTATTTGCTTTTTATACCTTTTTTTATTATTTAAAATAACCTTATTGCTGCTACCTACAATCTCTTTAGTGGAGCGATAATTAATGTTTAGAATTATTCTTCCTGTATTTTCAAAGTCCTGTGGAAAATGAAGCAAAAACTCTGGCCTTGCACCCCTAAATTTATAAATACTCTGGTCATCATCACCCACAATAAATAAATTGTTATTAGGTAAACTTAAAAGCTTTATAATTTCATATTGAACCCTGTTAATATCTTGGAATTCATCAATTAAAATATATGAATATCTTCTTCTCCATAAATCCAGTATTTTTTCATTGGTTATAAGCAAAATATAACATTGATAGAGCATGTCATCAAAATCAATTTTTTCATTTCTTTTTTTATAGTTTTCGTAATGGGTAATCACCTTCCTAAACTGCTCTGAGGGCAAGACCATGGAATTATAATAAGTCAAATCAATTAAGTCATTTTTAATAAGACTGATTTCATTTTGTAGTTCCCCTAGAAATTCCTGCTCATCTTCGTATTCAATTTCAAGCTCTTCTACTATTTTTTTTAATATAAACCTTTTTTCATCTTCCCTTAGAACCTGCTCTACTAAGTAACCACACGCACTTCTTATAATTCTAAAAAAACAGAATGGAATGTGCCAAAAGTTATATTTTTGCCCCTAGGGTTTTCGTCTTTAAACATCTTAGCAAATCTTAATTTCATTTCATCTGCTGCAACCTTTGTGAAAGTAATAACTAATATGCTTCTAGAATCAATACCATAATAATTTAATAATCCATTGGCGATTGGAGATTTTGAATCCTCTTTGATTTTACCAATGTTATCCTGGGTTATACCCGGTGGCACCTTCTTTGTATTATAACTTAGTCCATAAGTTATAAGATAATGAAGCCTGTGCATAATAACATGGGTTTTGCCAGAGCCTGGACCTGCAATAACCATTTGTGGTCCTTCCCCACTTAAAACAGCCCTTCTTTGGTTATGATTTAGATGTTTATATTGACTTTCTATAATTTCATTTCTAACTTTTATAAATTCTTCTGTTAAATTTCTCGCTCCCATAATTTCTCCTATATTTTGTACAATTCTTTACTATTAATTATATCATATCTGCAAATATCACCATGCTTAAATTATAAAAGGCACCAAGAAAGCCAATTTATATCCTATGTTTTTTCATAAATATCTCCTCCAATTATCGATATTATATCATATAAATCTTTCCTTTCAGTATTCTTACGTTTTTTTTCCTTATAGTTCCTTTGTTTATGGACTTTTTGGAAAAAATAAACTATAATATATTATATCAATTTACAATGCATCTGTTTTAAAAGGAAGGTTTTTTATGAAAATACCCTTTTTCCTCAGTCTTTTTATAATATTTCTCGTATTCTTTAATATTAAAATAAAAAAGTCTAATAGGGATGCGGAAGACTCAAAAAAGAAGTTTCTAGAAAAAGAGAGACAATCAATGTTCGTAAGAAAAAAATCCCTTGAAAATCTAGACTATATTAATATATCTCTTGAGGGGCTCCCTTTAATAAATGAAAAAGAGCTATCTACCTATGCCCAAAAACAAGCATATCACTATCAAGAGATGGCCCTTCAGCTCATCCTAAAACCTATGCTTGATTTAAGCAGCACTAGCAATACGGATCTAAAGCTTCAATACGGTCCTGCTAATTTAGAGGCATTGATTTCTTATGAACAAAATTATCTTCTCCTTCTTAAGACCATGCTTAATTGGGGCAAATTTCTATCTGAAGCAAATAAAATCGAAGATTCTATAAAAGTATTAGAAAAAGGCATCGAAATTGGTTCGGATTTAAGCCAAAACTATATACTACTATCAGAGTTGTATCATAAAACCCATCAAAAGCATAAATTAATTCAACTAAAAGAAGTAGCATATAAGAATTTCAGTCAAAATGTAATGTTTAAAAAAGTAATTCAACATATTGACAATATATTAGAATAGGAGCATTTCCATGAATATTGGGATTTTTACTGATACTTATTTTCCACAGGTAAATGGGGTTGTCACATCCATCAGGACTCTTGAAAGGGAACTAAACAAACGGGGACATAAAGTATATATCTTTACTGTTTCCCATCCTAATTCAAAAAGAGTCCTTCCTAGGGTTTTTAGACTTCCTANCACCCCTTTTGTTTTACTCCCTTCCCATAGGGTAGGGATTTTGTATTCTTCCAGGGCAGTAGGGATTGTAAAACAAATCCACTTAGATGTTATCCATACCCAAACGGAGTTTTCCCTTGGGCTATTTGGAAAAATGATTTCCAAAAAATTGGACATCCCCATGGTACATACCTATCATACCATGTATGAGGACTATGTTCATTATGTCTCTAGGGGTAAATTAACCCAGTTCACCCCTAAAATGGCTCGCTCTTTAAGTAGAATCTTCTGCAATAGATGTGATAAGGTTGTTGCCCCAACGAATAAGGTAAGGGACTTGCTTTTTGAGTATGGTGTTAAAAAACCTATAGAGGTCATTCCTACAGGCATTAATTTAGAGCCCTTTAGAAAGGAAAACTTTGATAAAATTGAAATACAAGGACTTAAAAATGAATATGGATTAAAAGAATCGGATCCTGTTATTTTATTTATAGGGCGGATTGCCAAAGAAAAGAGTATTGATGTAGTGATTCATGAAATGCCTACTCTTCTTAAAAAACTTCCTAATGCAAAATTTATGGTTGTAGGGGATGGCCCTATGAAAAAAGAATTAGAAAAGCTGTGTAAAACTCTAAATATTGAAAAATCCGTAATTTTTGCTGGGGAACAACCCTGGGATACCATCGGTAAATTCTATCAGCTAGGAGACGTATTCATAAGCGCCTCAGTTACCGAAACCCAAGGACTTACCTTTGCTGAGGCAATGGCTGCTAAAATTCCCGTAGTAGCAAAACAAGATAAAAGTCTTGAAGGAATTATAGAGGATAAAGTAAATGGAAGGCTATTTACCCAAAATGATGAGCTCTCATCAATATTATTTGAATTGTTAACGGATAAGCCCCTTCGTGAAAACCTAGCACAAAATGCAATCAAAACTGTCGAACCCTTTTCCTCTGATTATTTTGGGGAAAGATTAGAACAGGTTTATCAATCGCTTTTAAAAAAATAAACAATTAAAAATAGCGTGCATTATGCACGCTATTTTGTCATAGTTGATTTGTATTTTGCCACATTTATTAGATGTTCGTCATAGGTTTCTGCAAAATGATGCTGCCGACTCCCATAGGCACTCACAACATAATAATAATATGAATGGGATATAGGATTAAGTGCTGCTTGTATAGATTCATTCTTCGGAACACAAATAGGTGTTGGTGGGAGTCCTTCTACAATATATGTATTATATGGAGATTGCACCTTCAGATCTTCATAAGATAATCTGGATTTATGTTCCCCTAAGGCATAAATCACCGTGGCATCGATTTGCAGCTTCATATTATTGCTCAATCTATTATAGATTACCCCTGCAATCATAGGTCTTTCACTATCTTCTGCTGCTTCTTTTTCTATCATAGATGCAATGGTTATAATTTCTATGGGGCTTTTATCTATGTCTTTATATTTCCTATAATCGGTTTTTATCCATTCTTTATAGGGCCCCGTCAAAATAGCAATTGTTTCTTTTGGGGAGCTTGGGGCTGGGAGACTGTATTCCCCTTCGAACACAATCCCTTCCAAACTAATGTTGTTATTTTCCATATAAATAAATAATTCATCTTCAGGTACAACTTGAGCATCCTCTAGTTTTTTTGCGATATTCCCTACTTTATCCCCTGGATTCACTTTAATTTTTATTTCTTTTCTTATTTCGTTATCTTTTGCATTTTTCTCATCGGGCATTACAATAACTTTAAAAGTTTGAACTGCGGCAGGTTCATTTTTAAATACTGCTATTTGATAAACTTGATAAACCGTTACCCAGCCAAAACTTGCCCCTATAATAGAAAGGCCAAGCATTATCCACAAATAGTAATTTATTGCCCATTGTTTTAAATTTCTCATTGTTCCCCCTAAAATAATCTCTTTTGATATATTTATAGCTTTCAAATCCTAATAATATAATTCTCCATTTGTCTAATTTTTCCTTTTATTTGTTTCTAATCTCTACAATACCCATAAAAAAAAGGAAACAACCAAACATTCTGCGTAATATTAAGGACTCTAAGCAAATGGCGGTACAAGAACCAATGATTGCTCCAAATATCCCACCTCCTATTAATAATAAAAGTAATTCTTTTTTGACCCTTTTATTTTTAATATGAATGATAAGGGCAGCTATTGCAGTTGGGATAAAATATATGAGGTTAATGCCTTGAGCAGCATGTTGTGACATGCCCATAAAAATAGTTAAGGATGGTATCAAAACCGTACCCCCGCCAATCCCCATTCCACTAATAAGTCCGGATAATAAGCCAATAATAATCAAAATCATCCTATTATCATCCTTATGGAAGCGGCTATCATAAATAATCCAAATATCCTATGAAGCCATTTTGATGATATTCTACTTAAAAGTTTTGCCCCTAAAATCCCCCCAATTATTCCCCCTATAGCTACATATAAAAGTGACTTCCACTGAATAGCTTGGGATCTTGAATACACAAAAGTGCTTATAATAGATAAGGGTAAAATCACTGCAATGGCAGTTGCATGGGATTCATGCTCTTTGACTTTCAGTATCCTTTGCATAGCAGGAACAACGATGGTCCCGCCACCTGCCCCGAAAAGGCCATTGACTATACCTGTTACTAAACCTACAGCGATAATTTTATACTTATTTTTATTCAAAGGGTTTCCTCCTAGGTCCTTGCTTTTAAGATTTATCTGTGATTGCCGATATCCTATCCTCTAAGCCATAAAGGCAGAAAGGAAGAAGAAAACAGTTCATACATTTTGGTCTTCTAGCTGTGCATATGGCTCTACCATGGGCAATAATTTGGGTATTGTATCTAATCCAATGGTCTTTAGGTAGTATTTCCATTAAATCAAATTCTATTTTTGTCGGGTCTGTATTGTCGGTGAGCCCAAGTCTATGTGAAACCCTTTTTACATGGGTATCAACAACAATACTAGGAATACCATATATATTTCCCAAGATTACATTGGCAGTTTTTCTGCCTACCCCTGCTAACTTAACCAATTTGTCAATCTCATTTGGAACTTCTCCATGGTATTTTTCTAGTAGCTCCCTAGTACAAAGTATAATATTTCTTGCCTTATTCCTATAAAATCCTGTGGAATGTATATCTTTCTCCAATTCTCTTATATCTGCTTCGGCAAAATCTAGAACCGATTGATATTTCCTAAACAAATCCTTTGTAACTATGTTTACTCTATCATCCGTACACTGGGCACTGAGTATTGTTGCAATAAGGAGTTGCCAAGGTGTTTCATAGTTTAGATAGCATTTAATATCTTTGGGGTAGTATTCGTCTAAAAGATTTAAAATGTTTTTTGATTTAATTTTTATATCCATCTAGCCACCTCATATATCTGGGAAATATTTGAATTAAATTACCATTATTTCCTAGGAAATAGTATCATTATTTGGGAAATAATGTTCATTATATAATTACTTTGTAAAAGGCTGAATGTCCTAAAATATTATCTTTTAGGTAGTAATCAAACAGAATAGCTGTAGGTTTCTTCCCTATATCTGCTAAATCCCCACCGGTTTCAATACTTTTAATCCATCCTGTAAAATCTATGGGAAATACCTCTAAATGAACCCTACGGCTTATATCTTTTGGAGAATAGCCTACTAATTTAGGAAGATACTCCCTAATGTTTCCTTCATTTCGATAAAACTCTCTTATTCTTGTCTTATAATCATCATAACTAGAAGACATCCAGCTAGGAAATCTTTTGACCTTTTCAATCAGGTACATATCAAATTTCAGCAGTTCCTTAAAAATTTCTTCATTATATCCCACTGACTTTATAAAAAACTCAAGCAAAATTGTGTATAAATCCGTTTTATTATGCTGGATATGATGAAAACCCAGCCTTTCCCAGTGTTTTGCCAAGGCTTCGTAGAAATCAAAAGGTGTATCAAAAAATCTAATAATATAACTTATACTGTAATAAAACCGTTGTGAATTGTAATATATCTCAAGCATTTCTTCTATCATCTTCAGTCTTAGCATTTCCTCATAATTTAATTCTTTTGTAAACAATATTTCATAAGGAGCCTTGTTTTTGTGCTTCAAACCGTATTCATTTTCCTTATTTTTCATTTCTGTTCCTTTTAACACTTTTAAAAATCCTAATTGAATCTTTTCAGGGAGTAAATAGTATACTTCATTAAAAGATTGTCTAAAAGAATTGTAATCTTCCCCAGGAAGTCCGGCAATTAAGTCTAAATGTTGATGGATATTCTTATTTTTCTTAATCTTTTTTACCGCCCATTTTAATTTATTAAAATCCATTTTTCTGTCGATTATCCCTAGGACATGTTCATTGGTTGATTGGACTCCTATTTCAAACTGGAATAAACCGGGCCTAGCTTTACTCAAAAAATCAATCGTCTTCTCATCTAAGATATCCGCTGAGATTTCAAAATGAAAGTTTGTTTTGCCATTGTCATTGTTAATTAAGAACTGCCATATGGCTAAAGCATGGCTTTTACTACAGTTAAATGTCCTATCTACAAATTTAACTTGTTTAACCTTGGCATCTAGAAATTTTCTTAAATCAAAGTACACCCTTTCAAGGGATAAAAACCTGACCCCTGTTTCCCTTGATGATAAGCAGTATTGGCATCGATAGGGACATCCTCTGGTACTTTCATAATATAAAATTTGGTTTTTCATCTTGTCAAAATCTTTATAAACAAAGGGTAGCTCATCCAAACTTACAGATTTTCTTTTTTTGGTTTTAACTATTTCTCCATCTAATCGATATATTATTCCATCTATTTCATCAAGGGATTTTCCCTTATTCGTAAAATAGCCTATCAATTCATTAAAAGTTTTTTCTCCTTCTCCATAGACAATAATATCTATTTCTTTGTGATTTTTCATTTGGACTATTCCGTCATAGGATACCTCTGGACCTCCTAGAATAATAGTCACAGCCGGAAGTATCCTCTTAATACTTTTAATCAAGTCCATTGTTTTTTCTATATTCCATATATAACAGGAAAACCCCAATATATCCGGTCTAAGCTTATATATTTCTCTTAATATATAGTCCTCTTGGTGATTGATTGTATATTCAGCAATTTTAATATCATCCTTATGGCTTGTACAATAAGCCTTAATACTTCTAAGGGCTAAGGAGGTATGTAGATATTTAGCATTTAATGTAGATAATATAATATTCATATAGATTCTCCAATCTTCCTGTTTTCCCTATTATATAACAAATCCTTAAACGGGAAAAGCGTGCAAAATTGCACGCCCTATAATCCAAATGCCTAATTGGATTAATCTATTCATGAATGATTACCATAGTCCCTTGGGGGATATTCTCATAAAACCATTTAGCATCTTCCTCTAAAAATCTTATGCACCCATGACTGGCGGGTTTGCCTATCTTCCTGAGCTCAGAATCTATAATATTCCAACGCTTATCCCGGGGTATACCATGAAATAGATATTGANCAAGAAATCTTACCCAATATGTTGCCCCCTCATTAAAACGCTCAGAGAAAAAATTGGGACCCCTGTCTTGAATATAAAAAGTGCCCAAAAGAGTTGGCTGATCAGGACGTCCCCCAGATGCAGGCATTCTTCTTATTATTTTCTTTCCTTTATGAATAAATACTTCGTGCTTTTCTTTTAATACTACCTCTACCCATACTATATCATCCTCTAAGGGCATGGTCGTAAACTTAAGTATGTAGGGGTCAGTTTTTTCTCCATGCTTTGAAACCCCCTGTATACTGATTTCGTACTCCTGCTCGGGATCTAATATGGTATGGGGGAGAAATTCCAATTTATCTTCCTTTACCTTTACTTTTTGCTGTACTCCATCAATGGTTACAATGGCTTGTGACAGTTCTTCATCTGCCTGTGCTGTGATTCTAGGATAAAGGGCAATCCATAATCCCGATTGTTTTGGGGTGGTTTTTATGATTTTTGGTTTAGATGTTGTACGTATTTGTTTTTTAAAATCCTCTTTTGTAGCATAACCACATTGGGACTTCATTCCTTTTTTTAGTAAAATTAAATAATTGGCCTCATTTTTCATCCTTTCCTTGGGGTATAGGTTCCACCGACTGTAATCTATATAATTACCCCTGCTTTCAATTTTCTCTGGCTTCAATTCAAATTCTATATCTGATTGTATGTATTTATTAATATTTTTAGGGTCCATGGGAGTATTAAATTGCAATATTAAAGGGCCTTCTGTAGGAATATTATTTTCATTTTCTATCTTTAAAAGCTTAGGCTCTGCTTGAAATTGGATAGCCACCGATGCAGACTTATGGAAAATAGGAATACTTGATTTTGCCCCCTTTATTGTAAAAAATACTTTTTGTCCTTTTAAATTGCCTATTTCTTTTAGCTTAACTTTTAAAACATTAGAGCTCTCCCATTTTAAATCGCATTGAAAGTTAGAATTAGGTGTAAAAGATTTTATCTTTATATTCTTTTCCATACCAAATTGATTCATGGGAATTAAAAAATTAATTCTAATGGTTGCAATATCCTCATTAACATCTACAAGGACCAGGTTATATCGTTGAAAAAATAATAAAATACCTGCCAAAATGAGTATCACCAAAAATATATTGATGTGTTTTCTTAAATCAGCGACAAAAACCATTCCTAGACCTCCTATAGATTGTTCATAACTACATCTATTAATTTATTTATATGTCCATGGCAAATTATATAGTACAAGAGAAAAAACACAAAAAACCACCGTATTAGAAACTTCTAATACGGTGGTTTTTAAATGCGAAAAGTAGACAAACAGGCGCCAGAAAATAAAAAA
>JGI24707J26582_10001708_pt1 | contig 17060 bp, 18 predicted proteins | sample BioPla1DNA1_FD_26582 | JGI IMG/M metagenome (IMG submission 26582)
TAATAGGTCATACTCCTTGGTGCCATGTCAACTTGCACACCGTCGATAAAGACTTTGTACGCAGTTAAATCTGCTTTAAGCCCGTCCTTTTCAAATATAATATGACCCTCATCATCGATATTCGCCAAATGATTACTATCTACACGGCGTAAAATTGCATTCACTCTAAGCATGATTTCCTTAGATGAAAATGGCTTCACAACATAATCATCAACNCCTGCCTCAAATCCTAATATCTTGTCATATTCTTCGCCACGAGCAGACAACATAATTACTGGTGTGTTNGCATTTTTNCGTATCTCTTTTACTGCTGAAAAGCCATCAAGCTTGGGCATCATAATATCCATAATGATTATATCAAATTCATTATTTGAGCAGAGTTCGACTGCTTCGGCGCCATCTGCCGCTTCAGTTACTTCATAACCTTCAAATATGGCATAGCGCTTCAGCACTGCTCGAAGTCCTGCCTCATCATCGCATATAAGGATTCTAGCCATACTTTTACACCTCCCACACTTGTTATAATTAATTATACCATGAATTGAACTGCGTGCAAGTGGGATTCTTATTAGGTAATTTTAAAAAGCTGCTAAGTTTAAATCTAGCAGCTTTTTAAAATTTAATACCTTTTCTTGTACCTTGCGACGAATACCATTGCGGCAATTAATAATACTGATAACACCACGACTATTACAATACCTCTTGTGTCAAGTGAAGTGCCATTTTTACTCGAATGTAGTTGCATATTGCCGCTGCCGCCATTTGCACCTTTTCTCTNAGGAGAAAANCNATTCTTCCCTGCTTGCTGCGGTTCATCTTGCGAACGGCTCGCTATTGCTGCTATTTGCTCTATCTGATCCGCCGTCAAGCCTAAACTAATTAAATTTTCCTTGACATCATCAGTAATCTCGCCGCTTGATTGTCGAACTACTTCCATTGCCTTCGCAATTAGTTCTTTATCCATGCCATCTAATAGGTTAGCCGCACTTGATGGTATGCGTTCATCTTCCTTGCTCCCCTCTTGTAATGAATTCCTGTCGCCTCCGCCCATCATGCTACCTAGATCGGATAGATTTAAATCTCCTGATGAAATTAGCTTATCCGAGTTTTCTTTTTGTTCTTCCGTGGTGGAGGAAATTGTGCCGTCAAGTTGGGATTGAACACTTTCCGCTCTAAGGTTTCCTAGAGTAATGAAAGATGATATAGCATTTTCATACTCTTGAAATGAGCAGAATGCCGTTTTATCTTTTTCAACATAGCTGCTAATTAAATTATCAAGTGAAGTAATTTTTTCCTCAAATTTCCCATCAGAAAAGTAGTTAGTGATAAGTTCTTGCAAATAATCATGATATTTATCTAGGTATTCTGAATTTTGTAATAACTTATCTATCAATGGGCGACTGGACATTTCAACATTACTCACTGGAGTATCAATTGGGAAATTAATCACTGATGAAGCGTTACCGCTTTGGAAACCACCCCATGCTAGATTATAGTCCCATGGAAGAATGGTAATTTGCCCATTGTGTTCATATAAATAGTAATTTTGGGCCATATTCGAACTATAGCTATCAAGGTTAACTACAATTGTATGAGCCGCTAGATAGCGAAGTATCTTGTCTACATCAAAATATTTCTCTAATTCTTCCCCTTCAGAAAGTTTTTCTAATGCTTTTATGACACGCTTGAATTCCTTTTTTGTTCCTTTGCCGACTACATTATCAAAAATCGAACTATAACTCTCGATCTTATCATCTGTATACTCTAAACTGCCTCCGGAGCCTCCACTTCCCCCCTCGCCCATTTGTGGAGAATCGCTATCCGGCTTTTGTGGAGAATCACCATCCGGCATTTGTGGAGAATCTCCATCAGGCTTTTGTGGAAAGTCACCATCCGGCATTTGTGGAGAATCACCATCCGGCATTTGTGGGGAATCGTCCATGCCATGTTGCCCTGCTTCCATCTGTGTATTTTTAACATTGTATAATGCTCCTGATACATCATTGTAAACTCGGTCTTTATAGCTTGTTCCGTATAGCTCAATAGCAAAATACAGTCCCCAATCTTCGCCATTCACCATAATATCGGCAAATCCGAATTCTGGTGCATCAACACCAATCTCCCGCATCAGATCGTATGAAACATATTCTTTCATATAGGTTTTGTCACCGATCATATTGTTCACAACTAAAGTATCAAGACCGAAACAGGTTTGATTTTTTATATATTCATCAAATTTAATGCGAAAGCTATAACGATCACTATCCGAATTTACCACTTGCGTTAAACTTGAATTACCTTTAGGACGTATGCCGACGGATTTAAACATAGTATCGTTCACTACAACATCTACCATAATATACTCTTCGTTAATAGCATTGTCTAGCATTCCCTGCCAATCACTTTCATCAGCTATAATCTCAATTGATATAATCTCATTACCGAATATCTCGGACGAATATTCTGCCTTTTTACTGCTTGTTTCATTTAAGGCACTTACATTGCCCAACACTAAAATAAGGATACTGGTAATTAGCGCAAATATTGTAGTGGCAACTACTACTATATGGATTTTTTTACTTTCTATCATGCTAACACCTCACAGATTATCTAAACAGTGTAGTCGCCATTGTAGCTAACAAGGCACGCATTCTTGACACCATTTATTGCAAGTAACTCATTTAAAAGTTTTGCTGACATATCAATTAACCGCACCTCAATAGTAAGTTCGATTCCATTTTGTGAAACAGTCTTTGCTTTAATTAAGCTTTTCTTAGTCACTGATTTTATCTTTTCCATGCTGTCAATTTCCGCCTTATCATTGTCCAGATTTAATACGATTATATATGGGGTGTCATTACTCTTTCTATTAACAAAGATAAGCAGAATTATCCCTATAAATATTGCTCCAATAATTCCCAATGGGATCAGCCCTGCGCCTATTACAATTCCCTCCGATATAGCCCAAAATAAAAATGCTATATCTAGCGGTTCTTTAACCGCTGTCCTGAACCTAACTATCGATAATGCGCCGACCATGCCGAGTGACAGAATGATATTTGCCGTTATCGCATAAATAATCACTGTCGTTATTAACGTCATTGCCAATATCGAAACACCGAATGATGAACTGTACATTACACCACTGAATGTTTTTTTATATACAAATGAAATAAATAGACCTATTGCAAATGATAATAATAATGCAATTAATAAATCTAATACTGAAAATTCAATAGCCTTTTCTAAAAAGCTTGATTTAAAAACATCTTTAAAAGTCATAACTTCCTCCAAATTAAATTATTCTTGCTATTGCATATTTCGAAAATGATGTGCTTCTTCTGTTAGATAACGATACCATTCCACGGATAATCTCCGGTAAATAGTTATCATACTTTACCTCAAGGATATACGCATTTGTAATCGGTATAGAAATAGATTCTGGTGACAAAAAGTTATGTGGATTTAGATCGGTACGTATATCATAATCTAGAGTTACACGCACATTGCCGGCGGGATAAACATAGGGTTCTCTCCAATATTCAACTATGTTCTTTGGACGTAATTGTTGGTACAGTATTTTCGTATACAATTCCATGCATAGCGGATTGTCAATTTGCTTCAAAATCTCAATATCACCGTTTAACAAACATTCGCATTGCTGCTTGGTTATCTTAGCTTTTTCCTTAAAGCAAATGCCATTCCTTTTACTTTTCTTTTCCAATCCGATATAGCCGGTATTTTCATTATAGTACCTTAATCGGAATTTCTCACGATTATCAACTCCATCATTTTTTTCTCTAAGCGCTTTGTCACTATAATTGTCAAAGTAAAGACTCCTGACTCTATATCCATTTCCCTCAATCGCATTTTTATCTAAACTTGCTACATGGGGAAGCCTCGATCTAATTTGCAGCATATCAGCATAATTAATATAATGTTTTAGTTCATGCCGCCCTTTAAGTTTTTTCATTTTTTCACCCCTTCGCTCTGGAATGTTTTTATAATAAACCCTCTAACTGAAGGATATTTGTAATCTATCTGAAGTTCATCTGACTTTTTTCGCTGTATTGTGAAAATTGCATTGTCTTAATCTTCATTTTGAAGGCGCTGAACACAAGAATCCCTGAATGTTATAACATTCAGGGATTCTTATTAATTATATAAAGACTAAATTAATACCTTATGGTACACTTTTTTACCTTTTCTAATGATGATGAATCCATCATTATTGAAGTCCGACTTCTTGACTATATGCCTTGCATCATTGATTTTGACATCATCAATAGAGACACCGCCCTGTTGGACTAATCTCCTAGCTTCACCATTAGACGTGCAAAGATTCAACAATACTAATAGGTTGAGTAAACCGATTTCATCGTCTGTAAAATCCGATTCTTCAAGCTTGGTTGATGGCATATTCTTGTCGTGAGTGCCTGATTGGAAGATAGCCCTTGCAGCATCTAGGGCCTTTTGCGCCTCCTCCTCACCGTGGACAAGCTTCGTTAGCTCAAATGCTAATATTTCCTTAGCTTTATTAAGCTCGCTGCCTTGCCAGCTTTCCATTCTTTCAATTTCCTCAATAGGAATAAAAGTGATAAGCTTTAAGCTGTTAATAACATCTTCATCAGCGACATTTCTCCAATATTGGAAGAACTCATAAGGTGAAGTTTTCTCAGCATCAAGCCAGACGGCACCTTTTTCGGTTTTACCCATCTTGTTACCCTCCTTTGTTGCAAGGAGCGTGAACGTCATTCCGTAAACTTCTTCTTTGCGCATCTTCCTAACAAGATTGACACCTGCAATAATATTAGACCACTGATCATCTCCACCTAGTTGCATTGTGCAATCATATTTATCGAACAACTGTAAGAAATCGTAACTTTGCATTAACATGTAATTGAGTTCAAAAAAAGATAATCCCGTGCCTAATCTAGCTTTATAGCATTCTGCGGCAAGCATTTTATTTACTGAGAAATGCACACCAATTTCACGAATAAAATCAATGTAATTAAGCTCTTTTAGCCAGTCGCCATTCCTAGCAACAATCGCCTTGCCATCAGAAAAATCTAGGAACCGTGACATTTGACGCTTAAAGCATTCGGCATTATGCTCGATTTGCTCGTTCGACATCATCTGACGCATATCTGTTTTGCCGGATGGGTCACCTATCATTGTTGTGCCCGTACCTAGTAAAACTATCGGGCGATGCCCAGCCTTTTGCAAATGCGACATCACCATCAATTGGAGGAAATGCCCCACGTGGAGGCTGTCGGCAGTTGCATCAAATCCAATATAGAAACTAATTTGCTCTTTGCTTTCCAGTCTTTCCTTGATTTTTTCCTCGTTCGTCGATTGGGCAATTAAGCCACGTCTTTTCAGTTCTTCAAATACAGTCATCTTTTATATTCCTTCCTCTTTTTTATCTTTTCTCACGCTAATTAATAATTCTCGGGCATTTTTAAGCATTAAATCTGTATGGTTATCCCCCGCCATAATTCTAGCAATTTCATATTGTCTGCTGTCGAAATCAAGCGGCGATACCTCAGTATATGTTCTATTCCCTACTACATTTTTTTCAATTAACATATGTTTATCTGCCATAATTGCAATTTGTACAAGATGTGTCACACATAATACTTGCCGATTCTCTGCTATTTCCGCAAGTTTTTTACCGACTTTTTGCGCTGCTTTTCCACTAATTCCGGTATCTATTTCATCAAATACTAGTGATGGAATATCATCTTTATCGGCAAGAACACTCTTTAAAGCAAGCATTATTCTTGATAGCTCCCCGCCCGATGCTATCTTGCTAATCGGTTTCGGCGGTTCTCCAATATTCGCTGAAATTAAGAATTCTGCAGTATCGATCCCGCTAGACGTTAACTTCCCTTCAATAAGCTGAACATCAAGCTTCACATTCGGCATATCAAGATATTTTAGTTCCTGCGTTACTGAATCAACAAATTTCTTAGCTGCCTTTAATCTTAATTCATGTAGTTCATATGCCTGGTTTGTAACCTCTGCTAAAATTTCATCTTTTCTTTGCTCCAATTGTTCGATAACATCATCAAATGATTCTAATTCATCAAGTTCTGCTTTACATTTTTCAAGGTATGGAATGCATTCGTTAATAGTCATTCCATACTTCCGCTGAATTCGCTTCAAAGATGCTAATCTATCTTCCAATTGGGTTAGCTTATCGGGATTAATATCTATATCATATAAATATCCGGCGATCTCGCTGTGCAAATCGTCAAGTTCAATAGATATGCTCGACATACGTTCGTAAATTTCATTTATTTCAGGCGAATATGATGAAATTGCCTCCAATGCATTCAATGCATTTTCAGTTAATTCGCTTGCTCCGAATTGTTCGTCATCTCCCGATATAGCAATCTTTGCCTCATTCAAGCGGTTAAATATATCGGCAGAATTCCGGTAAAGCTTTAGTTCTTGCTCCAATTCATTATCTTCATTCTCTCTTAAAGATAGTTCCTCAAGTTCTCTCACTTGATATGTGAGCATTTCGTGTCGTTGGCTTTTCTCAATTTCTGATAATGCTAAGCTTTTTATCTTCCTTGCTACATCTTGCAATTTGCGAAAGTTTTCACGATAATTTTCAAGTTTTGGCGTTATTTCACCAAAGTTATCAAGGATTTCTAAGTGTCTGTCCGCCATTAAAAGTATCTGATTATCGTGCTGCCCATGTATATTTACTAAACCATCTGTAATATCTCTTAAAATCGTATTTGTAGCAGGCTTGCCGCAGACTCTTGCTGTGCTGCGCCCGTCTATGCTGATTTCACGAGATATAATCAATTCATCTTCCTCAAGTTCAAATCCTAAGTTAGATAGTTTTTCTTTTATATTATCGGGGATATTGATGAATAATGCGGTTACAATCGCCTTTTTAGAGCCTGTCCTGACAATATCTTTAGTCATTCTCTGCCCTAATATAGCATTAATTCCGTTAATTAAAATAGACTTACCTGCGCCCGTTTCTCCGGTAAAAACATTAAGTTTTTCACCGAATTCGATCGTTGCTTTCTCAATTACAGCAAGATTCTCTATATAAAGTTCCGATAGCATTTATTTCACCTGCCCTAAAACTGTTAAGTACAATTCCTTTACAAGCAAATTCGCTGAATTCTCATTCCTCATAAGCACAAATATAGTATCATCGCCAGCAATCGTGCCAACTACATTATCAATCTCCATAGCATCGAACACTGCACATGCCGCATTGGCAAGCCCCGTACGGCACTTAATGGCAATAGTGTTGCCAGAATAGTCGATTTTTAAAACTGCTTCAGTAAAAATACTTTCAAACTTAATGGAGCTTATTGAAGTGTCGGTTGCGGATTGCACATAACGGTATACTCCATCATGCAAAGTTTTTATAAGTTTTAGTTCCTTTATATCACGGGATACAGTCGCCTGGGTGACATTGAATCCATTTTCCTGCAAAAGTCGCTGGAGCTCCTCCTGCGTTTCTACCTCATACTCTGTGATGAGAGCTAATATTTTTTTGTGTCGCTTGGCTTTCATCTTCACTCCCCCAAATAAACTTATTTAAATGGTCGCATCAATTTCTCGTTAATTGCTTTATAAAAATTGCTACCGTTAATATCAATTAACTCAATGAATTTTTCTGATTTCGTTATAACAATTTCTTTATCATCACTCATCTTCATTGTATTCTCGCCGTCAATGCTGATATATATATCTTCATCATCTCTTGCATTACAAGTCAGTGTGAGGGTCTTATTTGCAGAAAAAATCATAGTTCTAGCAAATAAGGAATGTGCACATAGTTGCGTAACTTCTATACATTCCATATCAGGTTCAATTATTGGTCCACCCGCCGATAAAGCATATGCGGTTGACCCCGTCGGAGTGCTGAATATTATCCCATCAGCACGTATGCTGCTAACAGTAATGCCATTGCTTGCAACCTCGAAATCTGGCAATTTAGCAAATGGACTTTTGAACACTACAATGTCGTTCAACGCATTGAAATCTTTACTGCTATTTGGCGAATTTATTTTAGCTGATAGTAGCATTCTCTTTTCGACAACATATTCCCCCGTCTTTAAGCGGTCTAATTTTTCAAGTTCGTCGCTTTCTAGCGATGCCATAAAGCCAAGTGTACCGGTATTGATGCCTAGTAGCGGCTTATTATAGCAATATGCGAATTGAGCTGAATGAAGAATCGTGCCATCACCACCTATAACGATGATAACGTCGCACTGCTCAACATTCTTATTAAAATCGTCGAAAGATATACCCTCAATATTATTATAGTATTTCTTGTAAGAAGAATCAATATATACTGAAAATCCTAGTTCTAATAGTTTGTCAACAGTTTCCTTTGCACATATTAGTGCATTCTCACGTGTCATATTCGGATGTAACGCAACTTTCATGCTAATCCACCACCCTTTTATAAAATTGTGTCCAGCCCTAATCTATGTTCCATTCTTTTATCGTGGCTTTTACATTTTTAAATATAGATCCCTTATCTAGACCATGAATCTTTAACGCCTGTTCAACGGTTGACTGCTTAACAAATCCCGTTACAGCATATATTTTATATAGTTCTTTTTTTAATTGGTACCCCAGCCCCTCGGCAACCGATCCTTTTTCCATGCCTTCTTCTATAAAAATTACACCATCATAGCCTTTAGCTATGTTGACAATCTCTTGCTCAATAGGATGTATTTTAATCATCTTCAGAATATCGACATCTATACCCTCGTTGCGCAACTCATTTACTGCGGCAATGGCATTGCTATAAATCCTGCCGTAAGTTATAACAAGAATTCTCGAATTGTCTGTTCTGTCAATGTGGTAGTATTGCCCCTTTTTACATATGTTCAATTTTTTGTCGCTGCATTTTCCACGTGGGTATCTCAATGCAACCACTCCGCCAAAATCATATAATGCCGACTCGATACACCACTCAAGTTCACTATATGACGATGGTGACAGAATTGTCACATTAGGCATTGCGGATAGGAAGGATACATCAAACAAACCTTGATGTGTTTCGCCATCTTCGCCCACAATTCCCGCACGGTCAATGGCTAGTACGATATGCGTATTATCTATAGCTGCATCGTGCAATACTTGATCATATGCTCGCTGCAAAAATGAGGAATACACTGCGAATACCGGCTTCATTCCCATTGAGGATAAACCAGCTGCGAATGTTACTCCATGTTGCTCGGCTATCCCAACATCGAAGAACCGTTTTTTATGACGGCAATAGAAAAATTGAAGTCCCGTGCCATATTTCATAGCAGCGGTAATTGCGCATATCTTCTTATCTTTATCGGCTAAATCAGCCAACTTTTTACCGAATACATTTGAGAAATTATCCTGAAGNGATGCATTGACGTCCATGTCCGTGCTGCACTTAGATAGCCCATGATATGCGCCAGGGTTTTCCTCAGCTTTCGGCAGGCCTTTTCCTTTTATAGTGTTCGCATGTACAACGACAGGCCTTTTAAGCCGTTTTGCAACTTCCAATGTTTTGATGACTTCAGCAATATTATGCCCATCAACAGGACCTAAGTAAATAAATCCAAAATTCTCGAATATATTGCTATGGTATAACATCTCTTTAATGCCAGTTTTCGCCGCATGGATAAATCTATTTACGCCTTTACCGATTATAGGCGTCTTGGTTAAAGTCTTTTTCACTGCTGCCTTCGTCTTAAAATAGCTCGGTTTAGAACGTATATGAGCTAGATATCGTGCGAATGCTCCAACATTTTTGGAGATAGACATATCATTGTGATTAAGTAATATAATAAGATTTTCATCGCTTTTTCCTGCATTGTTGAGTCCCTCGTATGCTAATCCTCCCGTCAGTGCGCCATCACCTATTACCGCAATAACACTATTGTCATTCCCTTGTAGGCGCATAGCGGTTGCAAGCCCAAAAGCAGCGGAAATCGATGTGCTACTGTGTCCAGATATGAACGAATCATGTTCAGATTCGCACGGCTTCGGAAAGCCGGAAATTCCATCAAGCTGCCTTAATGTATTGAATTTATCAAGCCTACCAGTTAGGATTTTATGCGTATATGATTGATGCCCAACATCCCATACAATCTTATCGTGTGGAGATGAAAATACGCTATGTAAAGCGACAGTAAGCTCTACCGTCCCAAGATTTGATGCTAAGTGCCCGCCTGTTTTACCAACTGATTCTATGAGAAATGAGCGAATCTCATCGCATAGATGCTTTTTTTGCTCAAGCGTTAGCCCTTTAATGTCTTGAGGTAACTTCAATTTATTGATGAAATTACTTTCTTGCATAAAGTCTAATTCCCCTTTAAAACTAATGTATAGGAAATACCATTGCTATTAAGATGCCTAGCAGCGCACCTGCTAGAACTTCTAGCGGGGTATGCCCAAGCAATTCTTTTAATTCCTTCTTCTCTATATCATTTAGTTCATAGATTTCTTCCTCGTCATCATTTAGAGGACGATAGAATTTCTTTTTTATCTTATTAATTTCCCTTGCGTGTGTTCCTGCCGCTCTACGTACTCCCATTGCATCGTACATAACGATCATTGCTAATATAAACGATATTGCAAATTCAGGAGAATTAAATCCCGCTATCCTTGACATAGCAATTGCATTTGAACATACTAATGCGGAATGAGCGCTCGGCATACCACCAGCACCAAAAAGCCGCTCAAGGCTAAGTTTTTTGTACGCAAAAAGATGGATTAAAGTTTTTATCAACTGAGCACAAAACCATGAAGTTATGGCAACAAAAAGCGCATAGTTGTATGAAATCTCAAGTAATTTGCTCATGTAATCCTCCACGAAATAGACTTGTATTAATTGTTTCTTACTAGGAGTTCTTTTGTGAAGCTTGTTAGAAAATCGCTATTAGGGAACTCGGCTAAAATTTCAAGTGCCTCGTCCGTTGCAGACTTCGCCATTTCTTTTGCTTTTTGGGCACCGAATAGGGTTATATAAGTCGTTTTTCCCATCTCGGCATCGCTGCCGATCGGTTTACCAAGAACATTCTCATCCCCATCAACATCTAAAATATCATCAATAATTTGAAAGGCTAGTCCAAGTTTTTGCCCAAATAATCCGGCCTTTTCACATAACTCTTTATCAGCACCAGCGACAATACAGCCAATTTTGCAACTCATGCTAATAAGCGCCCCCGTTTTAAGCTCGTGTATCTTACTCAGTGTATCTATTGGAATGCTCTTTCCTTCACTTTCAAGATCTATGACTTGTCCACCGCACATCCCGAATACACCGGAGGATTTGGCAAGTGTCAAAATGATTTCGTTCGCCGTATCGGCAGATATTCCGCCATCTTTAGCATGTTGCGCTATAACTTCAAAAGCTTTTATTGATAGCGCATCACCTGCTAATAGGGCGATATCTTCGCCGAATACAATATGGCAAGACTTTTCCCCACGTCTGAAATCGTCATCATCCATACAGGGTAAATCATCATGTATCAATGAAAAAGTATGAATCATCTCAATGGCGCATGCAGGAATAAGCGCCGAATCTCCGCCGCCCAACATTCGGCAAAATTCAAGTGCTAATATCGGCCTAATTCGCTTCCCACCGATTGAAATGCTGTATCTCATTGCATTTATTACACTCTCTTGCATACAAGATTCTTCTTCTATTAATGTCAAGAGTCTGTTATTTATTGTCGTAATATAATCTTGTAATATCTTGCTATTCTTCTTACTCATTGTCATTCCCATTCTGCTCCTTATTCTCGCCAAGTGTTGTAATTTTCATCTGCGCCTTTTCAAGCTGTCCCTTACACTTCAGAGCTAGTTTTGTTCCTTCTTCATATAATTTCATCGACTGTTCTAATGACAATTCGCCACTTTCCATCTCTTTTACTATTTCTTCTAATCTTAGCATTGATGCTTCAAATGTCATTTTACTCTCCCCTTTGTCCATCTTTGGATAGCTCAATATTTGCTACTGTTGCGTGGACTTTTCCTTCACTTAATCGGATAGATATATTATCCCCAACATCTAATTCACTAGATGATCGTATTATCTTATTGTCTTTATATGTTATAGCAAATCCCCTTGAAAGCACATTAAGAGGACTCATTGCCTCAATTACATTGATGTTTTCTTTAAGTTTCGCTATATCGGATTTTATCCTTTGCGATATACTTTCATTCAATCGTGAGTTCAATGCACTAAGTTGTTGTGCATGCAATTTTATCATATTCTGTGGCGATTTTGCCGCCAATTTTGCCGATGCACTACCAAGAATGTTTCTATATACGTGCAACTTGCTTGTAGTATAATTATAAATAATTTGGCTCATCTTATATATGTTGTTTTCTAAATTAGTTTTATCGGGTACTGCCAATTCAGCCGCTGCAGATGGTGTTGGTGCTCGTAAATCAGCAACGAAATCAGCAATAGTGAAGTCGGTTTCATGACCGACCGCCGAAATAATAGGAATACTGCTTTCATATATTTGCCTAGCTACAAGTTCATCATTAAATGCCCATAAATCCTCAATTGAGCCACCACCACGACCAAGGATAATTAAGTCCGAATCCGTATCCTGTGCAAGTGCTATCGATTCGCATATTGATTTTGGCGCTGCGTCACCTTGAACAAGTGTCGGTATAAGATATACCGCCGTAATTGGGAATCGCCTCCCTAAAATGCTGAGCATATCTTGCAATGCTGCACCTGTTTTAGCCGTGATTAGACAAATCTTCATCGGCATTTTCGGTATGGCGAGCTTATGCGCTGGGTCGAACAACCCCTCTTTATCTAGACTTTCTTTAAGTTGCTCATATGCTAGATATAGTGCGCCAATGCCATCAGGCTGCATATCTTCAACGTAAATTTGATAAATCCCATCCCGCTCAAAAACTTGAACACTACCACGCACAATTACGCTTAGCCCATTTTCGGGCAGAAATTTAACTGATGAGGCATATCTATTGAACATTATCGCCCTTACAGAACCCCCACTATCCTTTAAAGTAAAGTAAAAATGTCCAGTTTTCTGATGGTTAGTAAAATTCGATATTTCGCCCTTTATCATTAAATTATGTAGTTGCTTGTCCATTTTCAACTTACGTGAAATATAATTGTTGAGCTGGGTCACAGTAACTACAATCGGTTTACTCATCTTGAATCTTTCCTTTTTCATTACAATCCCTAGAATAAGCGCCAAGTACACCATTGATAAAGCTAACATCGGCATCATCGGAATACTTTTTAGATAATAAAACAGCTTCACTTATCGCTACATTCATTGGCATTGATTCATCATATAAAATTTCATATAAAGCTAATCGCAAAATAGCAAGACTGCTCGTCGGTATCCTTGCTATGGTGCGTGTTCTACTATAATTGCTGATAATTTCATCAAGTGCGTCGGATTTTATAACAACATCTTTGAATAGTTTCTTAGCTGCTTCATTTAATTTCATGTCATCTATTTCACTTGCTGCGGCTATAACTTCCTCCGGATCAATCTTATTCAATATCTGCGCAAATATTAACGTGAATGCAGCTTCACGCATTTCTCTCCTAGTCATATGTTTCTCCCAAATTTTATTTATAATTCCTAATTTACCCATACAGCGCATTTGTACGCCCATATTTCGGCAATAAATAGCAGGAAATCACACAAATCAAAAATACCATTAAAGAAATCAAACCCCCCAAATAAAAATTAGGAGGGTTATTTAAAATTATTTTGCTTCAGAATGCGTAATTGCTACTCCTGCGATTATAACATTAACCTTAGATACAGCAATTCCGGCCATGCTCTGTACTGCTTGCTTGACACTTTTCTGTATATTTTCGGCAACAGTTGTTACTTTGTATCCCTTTTTTACATTAACACTTATACTAATTTGCGCAACATCATTGAATAGAGTGACTTTAATGGCGCCCTCTTTTTTAGTTTTAGATATCATTTCTTTAACTGAACGCTGAATCGGCGCCATTTCTTCGACACCTTCAATCTCAACAGTTGCAAGTTTTGCGATTGTTGCAATAACTTCTTCAGAAATTTTTAAACTACCTTGCTGCCTATTAACTTGATTTTCCATCATGTACTCTCTCCTTTATACAGGCATGGCACATGGTATTTAATCTTACATTGTGCCCAAATATATTTTGCGTATAATACTATCTTTCTTTATCTTATTATACCACAAAATCTAAAAGACACAACTATTTTACCTCAAGAATTGTAATAAATTCAGAATCTACTGAAACCTCTCCTAGTAATGCATCTTTTATTTGCGCCGCTTGGGCTGGTTCAAGTCCTTCTGTGCGGACAATTATATTGGCCGATGTGCCATCAAGATACACTAGACAGTCTTCAAATCCTTGTGCTTTAATCAATGTTTCAATCTTATTTTCACTTTCAATTAACGTAGATAAATTTACCGCATCAGAAGTCATTATAGCTAATTCGTCCTTGGTTAAATCTCCACCTTTAAAGAAACTTTGCAATGTTTCAACTGCTTCATCTCGACTTTTCATTTTATCTAATCTTGCCTGTGCAAAGTACTCGTCGCCTCCGCTATCTTTTTTCTCGTCGTCCACCGCTCCAGATACAAATTGAGCATCGCCGTAATTCGATTCAGTATTTTCTAATTTGCCTGTTTCAACAAGATCCCCTGCTCCTTGAGAAAAAACATAGTTTAAGTATATTGCTATACCTAAAATAAGCGTAAGAGATGCTAGTATGATTTGCTTTTTCCCGATTATCATATTTATCCTTCTTTTCATTACCATAACCTCCAATAAAGATTAATTTGTCACATAGATTTGCGTTGTAGATATATCAAACAGCTTCGATACTGCTTCCAGTATTTTTTGCTGTATATAGGGATTGTCACTGCCCTTACAAACAATTAAGACACCCCTCACTCTAGGTTCTAGGATAGTTTGCACAAGGGCATCTTTCTTGCCCGTTTTCCCCTCGACAAGAATATATTTATTTTCACTTTGGCTTTTCTGCTGTTCTTTTTCAATACCGCTTTCATTATATTGTTGTTGACTATCACTCTGGCTTTTTTCTTCCGATGCAAATATGTATTCTGCGGTACTTTCTAATGTTACCATAACTGATATATCTTCTAATCCTTCAATGTTTTTTAATATTTTAGTTAGCTTTTTCTCCAGTTCCTCATGGTACTCATCAGCTTTATATTCTATTCTAGTATCTTCAATTTGGGCAGTCTTTTCCTCCTTTTTAGGAAATATAAAATCGGATAAGAATATGAGTGCAACACCGACAAGCCCCAATGTAACGATAATTTTTATACCTTTTTCACCTGTAAGGTTCTTAATAATATCACTTTTTGAGAATATGNCTTTTTTGCTATCCATCGCTTTCCACCTCCAGAATATCTACCTGAATTTCAGTATCTTCACCGACCTCCTTTTTAATAGCGGCTTTTACCGCTCCAGTATCAGCTTTATTACTAATTAAAACTCGAACTTCATTAATAGATATGCTGTATTCCTTAGATATATCCACATTTACTAAAATTTTATCAACTTCGATGCCTTTTTCCTCTAGCAATTTAACAAGGGATGTTTCAAGATTCATAGTAAAATGCGACTTCAAATATGAATTTGCCTGCTCCTCTATCCTCGCATACTCGACACTCTCAACTAATTCACCAGTTGCACTAACGGGGAAGCTAATTTCTCCCCTTGCGAAAGGAGATATTATGCCAAGAATGAATACTAGCGATACTAATACACGAATTTGCTTTTCATATGTTCCGCTAGGTATCATCATTTTATATATTGCTAGTCCAATACCTGCTAAACAGAGTGTTGTAATCAATTCCTTGAATGTGTCCATCGCATACACTTCCTATCCATTTACATTTCTACGTTGCTGTTTGCCCCGTCATTAGCATAATTGTTGTTGATATTATAAGCATTAATGTTGTGCTAACTAATAGCGCAATAATTATCGACAATGTCGCTGAACTACTTTTAAATAGACTTGACAATTTCGTTGTTCCGAATATATCTGACACAATGCCCGCTAATGAAATGGCGCCCTTTATCATAATTACATATATTATCGTTGGCAACATTGTCATCGCTCCAGCAATTATGCCGAATCCACCAATGCTAGCTTTCAGAATGCCCATACTCCCCTGCACGGTATTGAGCGCCTCGGACAATGCTCCCCCGACGACTGGAACAAATGCACTTATAGCGAATTTAGTTGCTTTTAGCGCTAATGTATCGGTAGCAGTTCCGACGAAGCTTTGCACTGTTAAAAGACCGACGAATATCGTCATTATAATGCCCAGCCCCCACATTGTAATGCTTTTAATAGCATTTGCTAGGCTGATTAGATTGAGTTCGGGCATTATTGAACCAACTATTGATAAAGCTAGGAAACTCCCGATCATTGGTACGAATATAGTTGATGTCATTTGCGAAATTATTTGTGCCGCACCAAAAACTATCGTATTATATACTGTTGCCGACGTAATATTCCCGCCAACCGCCAATACGCTTGAGAAAATCGGTACATATAATAACATGAAGTCGCTCCCATCGTGGAGTGTTTGCGTTGCCTGAAATATGCAATCACCAATTTGCACTGTTAGAATTGTCGATGATGCTATAACTCCCACAATGCCGAATGTATCGCTTAGGCTTGATCTTGGCACTGTATCCTGCATGCTTTCAAGTAGTGAACACAGTATCACTACACCTATTAGTGATGCTAGTAGTTTGACGGGTAGGGTGATTCTATTTTTCGCCATTGTGAATAAATCGTGAAGCAATTTACTTGGTGATAATGACATTAAGCCTGCCGAATCATCTGCGGATATGCTATTCTCATTTAAGTAATCTCTTGCCTGCTCGGGGATCGCCTCCCCTAACTCGTCCATACCCTCAATATCTTGAATATCCATGCCATCATCATGTTGATATGCATCAACAGTCAGGGGCAATGCAATATGTAATATAAGTATTAAAAGCAAGGATAGTGCTTTCTTCATTTAAACTTCCCCCC
>JGI24707J26582_10001711_pt1 | contig 17043 bp, 9 predicted proteins | sample BioPla1DNA1_FD_26582 | JGI IMG/M metagenome (IMG submission 26582)
AATAACAACAATAACAACAGAAACAGGGAAAATTGTAACCAGGAAAGAGAAAATAACAGATAGTAGGCTAATTTGCCGAAACAGGCTGGTTGCTTAAAAAGGGCCGTCCTCAAAAGGACGGTTCTTTTTCTAAATATTGCTTTAATATTTGCCATATACTATACTTAAGTGCATATTCATATTTTTTGAAAGGGGGAGTTTATTGTGTCTAAGAGGAAAAGACGCTTAGGCGACCGCTACGATGGCAGACTATTAAGNACCCTTGACCCCTTCTATAAGATCATTCCTTATATCATGAAAACCCGTGTAGACGCACAGAATTTTTTTGAAGATAAAATTGAGATCAGTAATACTGAGAAATTCATTATCAAAAAAAGAAAAGAAACGGGTGAAAGAGTCAGCTTCTTCCATGTAGTTATTGCCGCTATGGTAAGGACTATTGCCCAAAAACCGGCCCTTAATAGATTCGTCGCTGGGCAAAGGATCTATGCCCGCAATGAAATCCTGATATCCTTTGCCATGAAAAAGGAATTTCGAGAGGATAGTGCCGAGACAACTCTAAAAGTGAAATTTAGCCCTTCTGACACATTTATGGATGTGGTAAGAAAGGTTAATGAAGCAATAGAAGAAAACAAAAGTCCCGAAACAAAAAATGATACCGATAAGCTTGCAAAGCTTATTATGGCTATTCCCGGACAGTTGGTGAGATTTCTTGTCTGGCTGTTAAGAAGCCTTGATTATATTGGCCTGATGCCTAAAATTATAAATAAGCTCAGTCCATTTCACACAAGTGTTTTCATAACCGATTTAGGTTCCATTGGAATACAGCCGGTATACCATCATCTCTATGATTTTGGAACCACCAGTGCATTTATAGCCTTTGGAATCAAAATGAAGGAAAAGGTGATCAACTCAAATAATGAGATCGAAAACAAGAAATATGTTCGAATCTGTGTTGTTACTGATGAAAGAATAGCTGACGGACATTTTTTTGCAAACACCTTCAAACTTTATCGCAGACTCATTAAAAACCCCGATGTATTGGACCTTCCTCCAGAAGAGGTGGCCGAAGATATTGAGTAAAGTAGCTATATATTTACCCTTTTCCAAAAGGTCGGTGTAAACAGTATAAGCAAGGGAAATATTTCGAGCCTTCCAAAGAGCATTGTAAAGGAAAGAACAATCTTGCTTAAAACTGAATAATCTGCATAACTGCCCATGGGCCCTACTACTCCAAGTCCGGGGCCTATATTATTTATTGATGACAACACCGCAGAAAAGTTGGATATTAAATCAAACCCGTCCAGTGAGATGATTAGAAATGATATTGAGAATATGACCATATGGNTAAATAAATAACTCTTCACACCGGAAACNACACTGTCATCAACAGTCTTTCCATTATATTTGATTGTGTTAACCGATCTTGGGTGTATTACTTTTCTGATTTCATGCTTTATGCTCTTAAACAGGAGTAAGCACCGGGCACTCTTAAATCCTCCTGCCGTCGAGCCTGCACTGCCACCAACAAACATTAGCAATAATAAAATTGTTTTGCTGAAGGAGGGCCATAAATCAAAATTAGCAGTTGAAAAGCCGGTGGTCGAAATGATGGTAGTTACCTGGAACGAGGCATGTCTTAAGCTCGCCCCTATAGTATTGAAAATTGTTGTTCCGCATAAATTCCAGGTTATAAGGATAATGGCCGCTAATACAGTAAAGAAGTAAAAGCGAAGCTCCTCATCCTTAAATACACTTTTCAAATTACCCTTCAAGCTTTGATAGTAGAGCGTGAAATTTACCCCGAACAGGAACATAAATATTGTAATAATAATCTCATAGTAAACATTATTGTAGGCTCCCACACTCAGATTTCTATTAGAAAATCCGCCTGTTCCAGCCGTCGAAAAGGTATGAATTAAAGTATCATAAAGGGGCATCTTTCCCAGTAGAAGAAACACAACCATTATAAGTGTTAGTCCAATATACATAAGATAAAGGATTTTTGAGCTTTTCCCTATTCTCGGAACAAGCTTACCGGGATCAGGGCCAGGGCTTTCTGCCTTCATAATATGAACAGTATTTGCACCNGCAGCGGGCAGTACCGCCAACATCATAACCAGAACTCCCATTCCTCCAACCCAATTAGTAAAGCTTCTCCAAAACAGAATGCCCTTTGGAAGGCTTTCAACCTCACCAAGAATGGTCGAGCCGGTTGTAGTAAAGCCTGATACTGTTTCAAAAAAAGCATCTGCAAATGAAGGTATTGCTCCGCTAATAACAAAAGGCAGGGCACCAAAAATAGATACCAGTATCCATCCTAAGGATACTATTGCAAAGCCGTCCCTGGTATAAAAATTCTTGTTTTTTATAGGTATCCGGCTCATTAATAGTCCCAGCACTGCAAGAATAATTATGGTAATTAAAAAAGACATGGTGTCACTCTGCTTATGAATTATAGAAACCACCATGGNTGGCAGCATACAGGCGGACTCCACCATAAGCAGATACCCTAATGTTTTAAGAATCATTCTGACATTCATACTAATCCCTCACAGATATGACCACCTGGTTAAAATCATGGATTTGCTTCTCTACTGCTACGACAATTACTTTGTCTCCCCGCTTAATAACATCATCGCCGTGAGGTATAATAATTTCGTTTTTCCTTGCAATGGCACCGATTATTACACCGTCAACCAGCTTAAGGTTTCTAAGAGGTATATCGAGAAAGCTGGTGGATTCAATGGCTGTAAACTCCAATAGTTCCGCCTTTTCTTCCACTATTTTGTATACTGNTTCTGCAGGATTACCAACAGCATTACTAAGCCCTCTGACATATCTTAAGATATAATTAGTGGTAATCAGCGTGGGGTTGAGGATACTGTCCACACCCATATCGTGGAATATAGAAGGATAATTAATTCTGGTGATTTTAGCTATCACCTTTTTCACACCGCTTTGCTTTGCCACAATAGCAGAAATGAGATTTTCTTCATCACGGCCTGTCAGGGAAATAAAAGCATCCATTTCGCTGAGGTTTTCTGAATCAAGGAGAATTTTATCAGTACCGTCACCGTTAATTATTAAAACATCAGGCAGTAGTTCTGCCAATTCCACACAGCGGTCACTGTCTACCTCAATGATCTTTGNCCTCATGTCATAATATTTTAGAGCATCAGCCAGATAATAGGCAATTCTGCCCCCGCCCACCACCATGACGGTTTTAATTTTTTGAGTATATTTCCCGATTCGTTTGCAAAAGTCAAAGACATCGTTGGGTTTCCCAATAATATTGAGGTCATCGCCGGCATGTATCTCATAATCACCATTAGGGATAATAATTTCCTCTCCCCGTTTAACTACACCAATAAGAATGTTCTTCATGACCTTATCAGGCATATCCTTCAGTGGTATTCCAACCAAAGACATATCTTGAGTTGCCTTTATTTCAACAAATTCTATTCGTCCTTTAGCAAAATGTTCAACATCAGAAGCAGATGGAAACCTCAATAGTCTGGTAATTTCACGGGCGGCAGCCTGCTCAGGATTTATTACCAGGTCCAGTCCCAAATCCTCTTTTAAAACCGAAAGCTCATCAGCATATTCCGGGTCTCTTATACGAGCAATTGTATGTGCCNCCCCAAGCTTTCTGCCTGTAAGTGCACATACCATATTCATCTCATCGCTGGAGGTCGCAGCTATCAGCAAATCTGCATCTTTTATTCCCGCCTCCTGAAGAACCTTTGTGCTTAAACCATTCCCTTTAATACACATTACATCCAGAGCCTCATCGGCTTTCCTTAATGCTTCGGGATCTTTGTCAATAATGGTTACATCATGATTCTCTTTTGACAAATGCTCGGCCAAGGTGTGTCCTACCTTACCGTCACCGATTATAATAATCTGCATTTTCATCCTTCTTTTCTGAAATAATTATTCGGCTTCCGTATTTGTTACCATATTATTTTGTTAATAACCAGTTGTCAATAAGATTATAGTTAAATAACTCAAGCTAAGAAATTTCGAGTATCCTTTGGCTTCTGAAAAGATAGATGAACCTTTCCTTTACCTTCTTACCTGTAATGGTCTCTAAAGCCCGTTTATAATAGTCCATTTGTAGCTTATATTTTTTTATTACCACATCTTCTTTACCATCTTTAACACTATCGGTCTTATAATCCACCAGAACCAATTCACCGTTATCCTCAAAGTAACAATCTATTACACCCTGAAGAAGCACCGTTTCCCCTTTAAGATTATTCTCTTCTTTATCCACAATAATCTCTTCTACAGGTATCTGCATATTAAATGGTACTTCCCTGTTCAATCTGTCGGCCTTAATCATCCTTATTCCAAGCCGTGAGTTTAGTAAACCATTAATCATGCTTATATCAACACTATCAGCCTGAACCTGCGACAGTAGATCCTTACCAACCATATTCCTGATATGATCCTCAATAACACTGGAATAATCAAGTTCCTTTCCGGCTTCAAAACCTGAACGTTCTGCAACCCCTCTAATTGCTGAAAAATCCAAGGACTGCATAACAAAGTGAATAATGCTTCCCTTTTGTGCAGGAGTAAGATCCTTCTTCCCCTCTAAAAACAAGGGAGTTTTTATGCTTGGTGAGAAAAGCCCTGGAAGAGGTGCACTCTCATCCTGAGATTGGATAGCAAACCAGCGTTTTAGCTCAGTTACAGATACCTTGGCAGGAATCTTCGAGGCGGCAATATATTTATATTCCCATGAAAGCCTTCGATGGATTTCATCCTTAACCCCTGTTTCCCTTTCCTCTACAACAATTTCTTTGTTTTCATCAATCAAATTCATAAAATCAAAGTCCTGAACCTGCTCTTCTTCCTTATTAATGCCAATATCATTACTATTGTACAATCTTACATTCCAGCATGATTCATCATCGATTAATGCTCCGTTAAAGTCGCTTACTTGATAAAGCGTTCTTAAATCATCAGAGCTTTTATGTCTAAAGACTGCAGGGCAAATCCAGTCTAAGAATGTTCTGCCCTTTATAACCTCATAATCCGGGATTTTATCTCCTTTACTTCCGGCTGCCAGGCTCCACTTCTTCAATGATTTTTCTGCATCATTAACCGTCCCCGTAATAATTAGCTTTTCCCGGGCTCGGGTTAGAGCTACATATAATATACGCATCTCTTCTGACAGGGTTTCTCTTGTGGTTTTTTCCTTGAGAGCCTCTTTTGCTGCCGTTGACCATGAAAGCCTTTTTTCAAGATCAACCAAATCAGGGCCAAAGCCTAAATCCTGATGTAAAAGTATGCTCCTGTTAGTATCCTGTAAGTTGAACCTTTTACCACAGCCCGAAAGAAAAACTATCGGAAATTCTAAGCCCTTGCTCTTGTGGATACTCATAATTCTGACCACATTATCATTTTCCCCTAGAATTTTGGCACTTCCCAAATCAGTTTTACTGGTTTTCAGCCTGTCTATAAATGTAATAAAATTGAACAAACCTTTATAGCTTGTTTCCTCAAACTGCTTGGCCCTATCCAGCAAAATTCGCAGATTTGCCTGACGTTGCTCTCCGGCAGGCATTGCTCCCACAGTCGTATAATAACCCGTCTCATCATAGAGCATATTAATAAGCTGACCTATGGGTAAATATCTTGAAGCCTCTCTCCATCCGGCAAGGCTTTGCAGAAACTTCTCAGCCCTTTCATTTCCTGAGTCAGCCTGCTTTTTAATACCGTAGTACAGGTTGCTTCCCCTGTTGGCAAGCCTTATATCCGTTAATTCATCTGTGGNGAAGGAGAAAATGGGTGAGCGCAGCACTGAAAGCAGGGGGATATCCTGAAGAGGATTATCAATAATCTGCAAAAGGGAGAGCATAACCTCTATTTCCACTGTTTTGAAAAAGCCCTCTCCGGCATCTGCAAATACCGGAATGCCGTTCAATGCAAGCTCCTCAGAAAATACATCAGACCAATTTTTTGTGGTCCTCAATAATATCACTATATCCCTGTAATCGGCTCTACGATATTCTTTTCTTTCCTTGTCATAAACCGAATACACCCTTCCCTCTTGGTCAGGATTCAATAGTGCTTTTATTCTTTGAGCTACCATGCGGGCTTCGCTTTGAATCTTGTCAAGTATCTCTTCATCTATTTCAGAGTTGCTTTCATTTTCGGTGTTTTTGCTCACATCTGACTCATCATTTTCTGAGCTCTTCATCTCCATAAGAAGAATCTCTGTTGCACCGGCACAAGCAGCCTTATCAGTTATATTTTCATCATAGCTTGCACCTAGATTCAGCTCCTCCTTTTCTGTATAATCAAGCTCACCAGCATTTTTAGACATAATCTGCCTGAACAGATAGTTTACTGCATCAATTACTGTTCTGCGGCTTCGGAAGTTTTTAAACAGGAGAATCTTCCTAAATAATTCACCTGGTTCTTCTGAATATTTATTGTATTTATCCATGAAAATCTCTGGTCTGGCCTGTCTGAACTTATAAATGCTCTGCTTGACATCGCCCACCATAAATATATTGGGCTTATTCTCATCTACTCTAGAAACCATATTAATTATTATTTCCTGAACAAGGTTACTGTCCTGATACTCATCCACCATAATCTCATGGAACTTTTCTCTGTAAGCCAGGGCTATGTCAGAGGGTTTAATTGAACCATCTTCACCTCTTATGGTCAGTATTTCAAGGCAATAATGCTCCAGGTCATTAAAATCCATCACTGATTTTTTCTTTTTCTTTTCTGAATAGAGGTTAGATAGCCCTATAGCTAATTCCGAAAGGCATTTCATCTGGGGATACAGTCCTCGCACATCTCTTAATAGCTCCGCCGAGCAATCGGAAATAATGTTGTCCTTGAGCTTCTTAATCCGTTTTTTAACTTCCTCTCTTATTGCCTTTGCCTCTTCCTGCTTATCCTTGTCAACATCCTTGGCCGCAGCTTTTAAGCGAGAAAATCCAATGCTTTTTATACCCTCATAAAGCATATCCCATTTATTTGCTAAGCTATTATTCTCAATTATGCTCAAAAGGCCCACTATGTTTTCTAAATCCTCCCGGTACATTGGAAGATATGCTTCTAATCCCCAGGCATTCTCTATTATCCCTATTGACCTTTCAAGCATGTCCTTCATGCCCTTTAGATCAATTTCTGCACTTTCTAATAACACCTTCCCCCAGATGGTGTCTCCAAAGTCATCAAATCCCTTTGCCAGTAAACTTTCTGTATGCTCCCTGAGCCATTCCTCCGGCCAGGGACTGCTTTGAATAAATGTGTGCAGCTCCAAAACCATGTCCATAAGTCTCTGGTCGTCTCTATTTCCGCCATAGCTCTCTAAAAGACGCATGAAGTCGTCATTATCCTCTTTTTCATATTGAGCTTCGAAGAGATCATTTAACGCCTCAAGCTTCATGAGCGTACTTTCTGTTTCATCAGCAACTCTGAAATTAGGATCTATATCAATAACGTGAAAGTTTGCTTGTATTACATCTTTACAGAATGAGTGTATTGTAGTTATGCTGGCCTTTCCGAGAAGTGCCATCTGCCTGTGGATCGGACTTAAGTCAGGGTTCTCGTCTAAAACCTTCGAGACTGCCTGTGAAATCTTTTCCCTCATTTCAGATGCGGCAGCATTAGTGAATGTCATTATTAGCAGCTCATCAATATCAACAGGATTTTCTTTATCTGTTATTTTCCTTATGATACGCTCAACTAGAACCGCTGTTTTACCGGCTCCTGCCGCTGCGGCCACCAGGAGATTGGAGCCCCTGGCCGTTATGGCATCTGATTGTTCCTTGGTCCACTTTACACTACTCATACTTTTCTTCCTCCAACCTTTCCCATACCTCCTGATTAGTCTTATCCAGTAAGAGCTTGTATGAGTTTTCTTTTCTGCTTGTATCGAATTGACATACCGAATGGAAGCTGCAATAGGTACATGCGGTTAAGCTCTTTTTCCTATAAGGCTTGATATCCACATTCCCACTTGCTATTTCAGAGCCTATTTTCTTCAATAATCCTCGAATATACTTTCTTAAGAGCTTTAATTGCTTCTCAGTGGCTCCTGATGTATAGGCACCAATTTCACCGCTTTTATTGATTGATGCCGGTATTATTTTAGATGAGCCATCAATTGTATTATCCATAGCCTTGATTACCTTGACATCGGCCATCAAAAGCCCCTTCATCTTGAGGCTCTTCATTATGGCAGCCTCTATTTGCTCAGGTGTAAGGCTCCTGTCCTCCTTTATCAGCGGGTCGTCAACTTTAAAATACAACATGCCTGCCGGCAACACAGTTCCCTTTCCGTTTTGCTCCTCGTTCTCCCAGATGGCGTCCATGTATGTTATAAGCTGAATTTGCAGCCCGTAATAAACATCAGATAGTTTAAAATCCTTGGCCCCTGATTTATAATCTATGATACTAAGATATGTCATATCATCCGTTTCGAAGCAATCCACCCTGTCAATCCTACCCTGCAGTTCAATTCTATTATTTTCATCCAAATGCAAAACAATAGGAGAATACTTTTCGCCCGCTCCAAAGCCTACCTCATATTCAATGGGGTCAAAGCTGCTTGCCCGAATATGTTGTGCAATAAGCCAGATTGATCTTGTTACTACTCGTTTAAGTCTTAAGGCCAGCATGGTATATCGTCTGGAAGAAGCCATCCCGGCCCCGTTCATACTTGTGAGAATAGCATCAACGATTTTGGATACCTCATTCTTACACCATTCCTTGTCAAAACTTCTCCAGGTTACATCTCCCTGTGACACTCTTTTAGAAAACTCTTCTATTATTGCATGCATAAATGTTCCTGTGTCAGGAGCACTCATGCGATATATTTTTCGCTCCTTTGCCCCAAGGCCATATTGAATAAAAAAGGCATAGGGACAAGAAGAGTATTTTTCAAGCTTTGAAACACTGGACTTTATGGGATTCCCATATAAGAGCTTGATCTTTTCCTCACTGATTTTTTCTGCCTCATTCTTTTGTACAAGAGCCTTCTTAACCCTTTCGCAATACTCCCGCCAGCCGTCCTGACTGTAAAACCAGGCATAAACATCCTCCCATATCGGGTGGAATATGTCTTTATCAATCCTCAGCCTAAAGGCATTTATCATCTTATTAAATGAGGGTTTTTTAGCTGATATAAGCTCCATATCAAATTCCTTATCATCGGATATGATGATATTGCTTTCAGTCTTAATCTTTGGGAAAAGCTTCATTAACCGCGGTACTATCATGGATGGTCGCAGGGTTTTTCCCTCACTGTTACCGATTGGCCAGCTAATTCTTAGATATTCTCCGGCAGTGGTAAGGCTCTGATAAACAAGATATTGCTCATCAAATGCCTGGGCTTGCGTGTCCCCTGCCAGCTCGATTTTCATGTCCTTTAGAATCCTGCGGTCCTGATCTGACAAGACCCCTTCAGAAATAGACGTAGAGGGGAAAACTCCGTCATTAACCCCTAATATGTACAATGCCTTTATTTCATGGTTTTTTGAGCGATCTATACTTCCTACAAGAACCTGGTCCAATGCTGCCGGGATTGTACCTATCTGGTACTTCTCAAGGCCGATTTTTAATATATTGCTGAACCGTTCAACACCAAAGGTTTCATCGGCCATTACCTCAACTGTCTGATCCAGAACATCCATTGTTATGTCCCAGACCTGGGAGTATTGGTCTGCCATGTTAAGCAAGCCTTGTGTTCTGAATTGGTCAACTCTTTCATTTATTTTTCGTGGTATTTGTAATTCAAGCAGAAGATCATATAGCCTAGTACAGAATTCAAGAGCTGTGTTCTTGCCCTTTGTTTTTTCCCTAAACTTTAATAATGGCTCAATAACTCTTTTACGCGTATCATTGACCGAGGTAAGCAATTCTTCCTCTTTTTCTGAAATCTTATGGTCAGGAATGAAGCTTGTGCTCATATCCCAGTCTTCTTTGCTGGTCCATTTATTTCCTCTGATTCCACAGGCTAATACATAGTTTTCAAGCACATCAAGATTCTCTTCTTCAATTCCCGTTAACCCGGTTTTAAGATATCGGAAAACCGATTCATAGGACCAGTTTTCAATAAATATATCCATGGCAGACAGGATAAGTCGCACCAGAGGGTGATTGTTTATATCTGCCTTTTTATCTATGTAATAGGGAATTTCGTATTGGGTAAAAACAACCTCAATTAGCTTGTCATAATCGGCAAGATTTCTGGCAACCACCGCAATATCCCGATAACGCAAATTATGATCCCTACACAGCCTCCTGATATCTGCCGCTGCAGCTTCTATTTCAGAGTATGCGTTCATAGCCGAGTATAGGGATATATCCTTTGTGGGTAAAGGGTATTCCTCATGGGGATATCTATAATAGTTTTTCTCCAGATGGGTAAGTTCCGGACTATGATTAAACCTAACAGGCGGGTTATTCATAATTACAGGCTTTTCTATAGCTACTTTGTTTTCCTCTGCAATTTTGACAAGCCTTCTGTAAGCATTTTTAACAGGGGCAAATACATCGGTATCAATTATTCTTCCGCTGGTATCAAGCTGGTCGGCACATAAGCAGATGGTAACCCTTTTAGCCTTTAGCAACAGCTGGCTGATCATATTATATTCCTGAGGCGTGAAATTAACAAAGCCATCTATCCAGATCTCTGCTCCCTGATATAATGAGGATTCCGCAAGCTTCTTTGCAGCCATTGTAAGGTCATCGTCTGAATCTCTGTATCGCTTATCGATGGTTGTATCAAACTCTTCGTAGATAGCACCAAGCTCTTCAAGTTTTTCTTTTAAAGGCTTTCCCTCGGTAATATTATCAGAAGCATCCAGCAGCATCTGTGGAGTAACCCCATATCGTTTAAATTCTGTAATCAATGTAGAAAGTGTGTCGACAAAGCCTTCTTTCTGAGCCGTTTTAGAAAAAACCTTAAGCTGGCCCTTCATTTTATCTAAAATACGGTAAATTATCATGGCCTTTCCCGATGGGTGAATATGAGGATAGGTTATGCCACCCGATTCATTAAAAATCCTGTAGGCCATCCTTTGGAAGCTAAGAACCTCTGCGTCCAAAATACCTCCGGTTCCCACAACTGAAACCAGCTTTTTTTCTGCTTGAAATGAAAATTGCTCGGGCACAAGAAGAACAAGCATATCATGGTGCAGACCAGCCCCACTGTTAATCTTCTCAAGCCTTGATTTCATTTCATTTAAGACAAGGGTGGTCTTGCCGCTTCCGGCTCGGCCGTATACAATTCGTAAGCTCATCGATACCTCCGGAAAAATCAGTAATTCTGTAGGGTGGCTAATGATTAAATTATATCATAACGAAGAACCAAATCGCTCTTCTCCCTGATTGACAGAGCCTCAAAATATTGGTTTTCTAAAGGAATCCAAAGATTTATAAAGCGATTATGCAAATGGGGGCCCGATCTTTCTAAGATCCTTCTGCTTTGTTCTTCCTTATTCACGCTTACAAAAATTTTAAAATCATACAAGTCTATTAATGTGGGGTGCATGCTGTAAACGCCCTCAACAATACTAATTCTCTTGGGCTTAACAGTAATGGTCCTGTCAAAATCACACTTCCGGCAATTATATATCCTATAATTAAAATCCTGGCCACTCTTTATTCCTTTTGCCACTTCTTCATAAAATCGTTCATAATCAACATTGCCGCCTACCTCATTTAACCTTTCCCGGGTTTTTAATTCAGGAGTAAGAAAAAAGTGGTCCATGTGGAACACATTGCAGTCATAAATCTGGCTTAATTTCTTTGCTAATGTGCTTTTCCCGGCTCCGCTGTTTCCATCTATAGCAATAATTATATAATCCCTTTTGAGTAGGAGTGCCTCTATACGCCTTTGAATTTGTAATATTTGATTATCCTTATTGTTTTTCATAATATCCTAATCCTTACTTAGTGGGACAGGGGACGGTTCCTGCCTATATTAATAAAATACCATTAGGAGAATACTTTATCCACTCTGTTTCAAAAGTTGTCAGGCTTGTCTCTTGGTTGTAATGCCGTCATAAAACCTATAAAATATACTTAAGAAAATTATTTGGGGGGATAATTATGCAATATAGAGAATTTGGAAAACTAAATCTAAAACCATCAGTGCTCGGCTTCGGTGCTATGCGACTACCTGTTATTAATGACAAATACGGGCAGATTGATTATGAGGAAGCCAAAAGAATGCTTCGTTATGCCATAGATAACGGAGTTAATTATATTGATACTGCCTGGACCTATCACGAAAAGACCTCTGAACTATTCATAGGTGAGGCTTTAAAAGACGGGTACAGAGAAAAAGTAATGTTAGCCACAAAGAACCCTATCTGGCTGATAAATGAACCCGACGAGTGGGATAGGATTCTTGACCAGCAGCTTACCAAGCTTCAAACCGATTATATCGATTTCTATCTTCAGCATTCTTTAGATAAAGGCAGCTGGAATAAATGCAAAGANTTNAACTTATGGGATAAGGCTATGGAGGCAAAAAAGGCCGGAAAGATTAAATACATAGGCTTTAGCTTCCATGACTCCTATGATGTTTTTGAAGAAATCATTGACACCTATGACTGGGATTTTTGCCAGATTCAATTGAACTATCTGGATACTGATTATCAGGCAGGAATCAAAGGACTAGAAAAAGCCGCCTCAAAGAATATCGGCGTTGTGATAATGGAGCCTTTAAAGGGTGGCCGCTTAGCAACTGGGCTTCCCGAAGATCTTCTGAAGAAAATGGAAGAATACAAGGTTAAACGCAGTCCTGTGGAATGGGCTCTTCGTTGGCTGGCAAATAGGCNTGAGGTATCAGTAATTCTATCGGGCATGAGCACCTTTGAACAGGTAGAGCAAAACATCAGGTCCTGTAGCTCCCCGGATATGGCTGCCAATAAGATGAGCGACGAGGAGTTAAGCTTTATCACTGACCTTGCCAACGAGTGGAAGTCAAGACGGCAGATAGGATGTACCGGTTGTAATTATTGCATGCCATGTCCTAATGATGTTTTTATTCCCGATAACCTCAGCCTATACAATCTGTTTCATTCCACCGATACAAATGCACAAAGAGATGCACGCAAAGGNTACAAAGAGCTCTCTGAGTTCGGCAAGGGTGCTAATAACTGTATCGAGTGCGGGTTGTGCGAAGACGCATGCCCTCAACACTTGCCAATAATGAAAACCTTAAGTACTATACATGATGAACTGAAGCCCTAAGACAAGGGGACGTAAGACAAGGGAACGGTTCTTTTGTGTTCTGCAACTNCATATTGCGGCTGTGACCTTCTACCATTTAGCGCTCCGGAAAAGCATCAGGTTTTTAGTCGCGCCCGCTTCGCAATCCAAGCTCCGCTTTAAATGGTAGCAGGCACTCCGCTTAAAACACAAAAGAACTGGTCTAACCATCAAATGTGTATAAAACACAGAAGGACCGCCCCCCTGATCTAAGAAGGNCCGTCCCCCTGATTTACCCTCATTTTATAAGGTTTCAAGCTTTAGTGCATCTATAGGATTATCCCTTTTTATCTTTCGCATTGCGTAAATCATTGTTGCAAATACTACCGCAAAGACACTTCCCACTGCTATCACCAGGCTATACCAAGGAATGAAAAACTTCATATCTACTCCACCACTTATGCTCTTGAATATAAGGTACGTTATACCTACTGATACGGGAATCCCATAGNCCAATGCCTTTAATCCATAAAGCAGACATTCAAAATTCATCATTCTGTTAAACATCTTTTTTGTCATTCCTATTGACTTAAGCATTGCAAATTCGCGCCGCCTAAGTCCAATATTAGTAGAAATAGTGTTAAAGACGTTTGCAGCTGNAATAAGAGATATTAATACAATAAAGCCGTATGAGAATACATTTATAATGGTACGAATAGCCTTATCGCTATCGGCTATCTCACCATAATTAAATAGCTCCGTTGCTGATAATCCCATGTCTTCAACAGTATCATGCATTTCCTTATACACTGTCTCATTATTATTCACCTTAAAATACATTTCTACAGGCATCTCAGAATAATTCCAGCCCAGTACATTTTCCATACTGCTAAGTGGNTATATCAACATTATTTGATTGCTTGCTAAACCCATGGGAGGATTGCTCATATATGCTCCTACAGGAATATTCAGTTTTTTTATGTCAATCTGATCCTCAGGAATTCGGATTACCTCACCCTCATCATTAATAAACTCGTAATAGGTAACCTGGTTCTCGTCGGTTTCTATAGACGATAAATAATAGCCTTCGATACGGTCCAGATATTTTACTCTTAATGTATTATTACTTCTGTCAAGCATCTCAAAGGTATAATATCTACCGTCATATGAATTATATTGTTTTGTATAGTCATATACTATTGCCGGTAATTCTTCTTCATTATAAATTGCATCTTTTTCAATATGCTCAGCCGCCAAATATGACTCATAAGCCTCGTCATTCATGAAAATGTATTGTATGTTGATGGACCNGAATTCTTCTTCCATCGAATTATTATCGTTGCGTGTAAGGTGATCACTATATTCTGAATCCAAATCAGTTGTCTTGATTTGACTGAAGTAGGGATAATACCTGACTGAATAGCTACTATCAGTCACGCCATCAACACTTCTAAGTACATTATATACTTCCCCGACTGAGGCCTTATGGCTATTATCAGCATTATAGGAATAAACAATGTCAAAGTTTATCTCACCAAATACGGTAGTTGTGGCTTTAATAAGATAAGCCGAAAAGCTTGAAGCTGATATGAAAAGCACAATGCTTAAAAACAATGATATTACCGTAGCCCTATACCTCTTTTTACTCCTTTTAAAATTCTTTTGTGCAATCATCCCTTCAACACCAAAGAGCTTGAAAAGAAGCTTTGAAGTTTTTAGCTTCTTAGGCTTTATTTTTATATCTTGGCTCATTCTTATAGCTTCAATGGCAGATACTCTGAAGGCCCTCCTTGCAGGAATGTATGCTGAGATCAGCACGGTGATAAGTCCCACTATAGCAGCCATAATAATAGCTCCATAGGATACATATAAAGTTAGTTCGGTACGAATGTAATCTGCAAAAAGTGTGAGTATTGTTCCTTGAAGAAGGTCAAAGGTTACCTTCATTCCAATAACACCAGCTAAAAGGCCCAAAGGAATCCCTATCAGGCTTAGAAATAATGCCTCGAAAATTACGCTTCTGCTCATCTGTTTTCTTGTAGCACCAATAGAGGACAACAGTCCAAATTGTTTTGTTCTTTCACTTACAGAAATAGAGAATGCATTGTATATCAGGGATATTGAACCAAACATAATTATTCCCATGAGTATAGCTGAAAGGCTATAGAGCACCGCATTAAATCCATCCTGATCAGACAAGCCAGTAAAACGCAATAAACTATCGTTAGTCCCTTGGTCGTAATCGGGAAATGTATCGTGCATAAATGCATAAATATCCTGAGGATTATCAACCTTAAAATATACATCATATGTGTATTGATCAGTCTCCTCAGCAATTGTCAAGGCTGTATAACCTGGTGCAGAATAGTTTTCAAAATTAGGCCTTTTATAAAATCCGACAACTTTAAATGTCCGTTCTTCTTTAATTACAAGCTCTTCGCCTAGGCCTTCTTCATCCTCGGCATACAATAAAGGGTTACTCTGAGTTAATATATAACCGTCAGATACTCTTTGTCCTATTTGCAATGTAATAGTATCATCAAGAGAGAACTTAACTCCCCCGTTATATTCAAGATGCTCAGGCAGAATTATTTCGGAAGAATCTTGCGGAAGTCTTCCCTCATACAGATACACTGGCATTTCCCTGGTGAAAACTTCATCCATTCCGCCAATAAACAAATATGGCTTATCTTCATTTCTAGAATCCTCTAAAAATGCATAACCACTTTTCTGAAGGCTTGATAATTGTGTAACTTCAGGATTTTCTGCCACTTCCTTAAGCTTTTCAGATGAAATGTCATAAGCTACACCATACCAATCTCCCGTTTGTTCAATCTCATAATTAATCAAAAAATTCTTTAATGTCGACATACCTGTAGTTACGGCTGTAAGCATTGATACTGACAGAATTATTCCAATAATAGTCACAAGAGTTCTTACCTTGTTTTTCCCAAGCGTTTTTAATGTTAGCTTATTAATAATATTCATTTTCTGATCACCTCATCGCGGATGATCCTGCCATCCTCAAGAGCCATTATTCTGTCTGCCTGAAGTGCAATATTTTCGTCATGTGTAATAACTATCAGAGTCTGCCCAAACTTTTGATTTGACAGCTTGAGCATGTCAATAATCTCCTGTGAATTTTTAGAATCAAGGTTTCCGGTTGGCTCATCTGCCAACACCACAGCAGGAGCGTTCATAAGGGCCCTTCCTATGGATACTCGCTGCTGCTGACCCCCAGAAAGCTGATTCGGAAGATGTTCTTCTCTGTCTTTTAAATTAAGCACATTAAGGAGCTCATCCAGTCTTTCTTCATTTACATCCCTTCCATCAAGAAGAACTGGAAGAGTGATATTTTCTCTTACATTTAATACAGGAATCAGGTTGTAGAACTGATATATTAGTCCCACCTGCCTGCGTCTAAAAATAGCAAGCTGTTCATCATTTTGAGAATATACATCCTGCCCATCCATGTACACCTTGCCGCTTGTAGGCTTATCAACCCCGCCTATAACATGCAGAAGTGTTGATTTACCCGACCCTGAAGGTCCCATTATGGCAAGAAACTCGCCCTTATTGACTGAAAAGGAAACTTGATTTAGTGCCCTTACTTCATTTGCACCANTACCATATATTTTCGATAGATTTTCAATTCTAAGTATCTCCATATTATTTTCCTCCAACCTTATTATGGGACATTATTAAATATTATATAGGAAAAAGGTGACATTAAAGTGACTCAAAAATAACAAAATCGTCACTTTCGAGCCATACAAGGGGACGGTTCTACGCTTTAAATGGTAGCATGTTAGCAGGTGGGGACGGTTCTCCTGTGTTCGCAGG
>JGI24707J26582_10001714_pt1 | contig 17020 bp, 20 predicted proteins | sample BioPla1DNA1_FD_26582 | JGI IMG/M metagenome (IMG submission 26582)
CGGGCGGTGGTTATTTGCTTTTGATACGAAAAAACACGTTGGAAAAGCAAAGTGGAGGCAGAATGAAGATACTTATTTGAGTTTCGATTTTAACCGAAATCCGATTGCCTGTGTAGTTTCTCAAAGATACAGTGGGCGGATATGGATTGTGGAGAGTATAGTTATGAAAGACAGAACCATCCAGGCTCTTACCAACTATGTCAAGAAAAAATACACAAATACATTCTTTATCGTCACCGGTGATGTTTCTGGCGCCACACTTACAACTGTAAGCAATTTGCATAACTTTGACATTATTAAAAGCATATTGAATTTGAACCGAAATCAAATGAAGTACAGCGGTTCGAACCCGCGTCTTGAAAGTAGCAGGATGTACGTGAATTCAATCTTTGAAAATTATCCGATTACAATTGATGCGGAAAATTGCAAGGAGTTAATTTATGATTGTAAAAATGTGAAAGCTACACCGGATAATAAGATATTAAAAGAAACACGTGATAAGATGGAACAGCAGGCAGACTGCTTAGATGCGATGCGATATTTTTTACATAGATTTTGCAAAGATACTCTTCATAATTTTTATGAATTATAATAATCATACGAATTAATATATGAAAATAGAACACGATAAAATGAAGTGGTATAAACGATTTGTTTATAAATTATGTGCAATTTATGATATTATTTTTAGTGATGAGTTTCTTGTAACATGTAAAAATAAGAACTCAGATATTAAAACTACTGAATATTACAAATATGGTACAAAGAGCACTTGAAATTTCGCTAATAATTACAGCAATTTACATCAGTATGCGTGACGGGATGATATTCGAGCCATTAAGAGTAAAGCTCGACAGATTAATGGATAAACTGCCAAACGGTGATAGTGTTAAAAAGCCGATATACGATTGCTTGATTTGTATGGGGTTCTGGTGGGGAGTTTTCATCTACTTACTATTATTCAGTTATAATGTGACGATGTTTCCTACTGTGTTAGTTGTGATGGGGATTAATACAATTATTGATAAAATAATTCATTTTTAAATATGAAAGTTTTGACGTGGGTTTTTATGATCCTGTTTTGTTGGATTATTTTTCCATATAAATGGATAAAAAGGGGATTATTTGAAACAAGGAAAGCTTATGCAATACGAGATGCTGAATTGCTTTCAAAGAAAACTAATAAACAGGTTTATGTGGTGCAATATAAGACTAATTTCATTGTCGGATTGCGGAATGAGTTCCGACAAAAAGACAGCAAAATACGACGTAAAATAGATGGTTATTTAGATTGGGATTATCGGAATGCGATAATTTATAAAACGAAATAAATATGAAAGAATTTTTAACAGAAAAAGGATTTACACTTGTAAGCCAATGCAGCTGTGGCGGAACTTTCAGGCAGACTTTTAAGAAGAATATTAATTTTAAATCTTTTACTGTCATATTGATGCCGAGAAGGAGTCGATTTGAATTTAGGAGTGATTATAAAGTAGCTGCTCGAGGAACCTATGATGATCTTGAAGAAACATTAAAAGAACATGAAGTTATTTAAGCAATTTCAGAAAAATACAAAGCGAATATTTCCAAACTCAAAAGCGGTTATTGAATTTGCGTTTCGTTCCGGAGGTGTAAATTACTATACTTATGCTGACATTTTCTCATTACCTTATGAACGTGGCTTAATGGCTATGGCTGCTTATGCTGAATTGGATATGCGATGCAGCCGCGAGTATTTGCTAAAACATACAGAGGTTGTGACTGATATTTTAAATCAAAAAACAATTGATATATACAAACTAAACAATCTTAACGAGCAAATGAAACAACGGCTTGCGCTTGCAACAGATATTAATTTGATGTATAAGCTTGCAAGCGTGGTTTATTTTGATAAAAATGAAAACCCAGCAAGGTATGAGCAGGCTTATGCTGAAAAGAAAATCGAAAAGTGGAAAAAAGATAAATCCGTACAGGATTTTTTTTTACAAAAGCCGCTTATAGAATTAATTCCCTTCTTACAGAGTGTGGAGTTCGATTTAGATATATATTCGACAATAAACAGAGAGCTAAACGAACGTCATTTGGATTTTTTGCGTATGCAGAAATTCAAAAAAAGATAGATGAATTTGAAGAGTGGAAGGATGAGCTTGGTGGATATGATATGACTTATTTTGATTTCATGTGGTCATTGAATAAGAAAATAGAGCGTAACAAGAAAGCTTTGGAGCGGCTTAAAAAGCAAAGCAAAGCAAAATAAACATTAGCTTTTTTTGCTTTTAATGGAAAAAGTAAAATAGTAAGTAACACCGGTAAATGTTGACGTTCTGTAAGGAATTAAAAAGAAACGCCTGTCCGGATTTATTCGTTTAAGATGTTCTATTTGATAGTCTGATAGTGAACCGTGAAATTTCATCGTGCAAAGATATAAAAAATGGAATTAAAATTCTACATAAATGATGCGTTGATTGAAGAACCTATCGGATTTGATTCGTTCAAATCTGTTATTGAGCGTACAGAAAATCACGGCGTGAGCGCTGAGGTTAGTTTTGGAACGTTGGAATTTTATGGAATAGCATTTCAGATTATTCAAAAGGCTTATCACACTGATATTGATAGTGAGCTTATATTCAAAGCAGAATTGAAATGCAGTGATGATGGTGTATGGAGTGAGATATATAAAGGTGTGATTGACTTGTCGAGTTATGATGAAAATAAAAGTGACTATTGCAGTGTGAAGTGTAAAGTAGGTGAAGTGGGCGTGAGAACTACCTTCAATAATCGAGCGGATACGCAGGTTTATTTGAATTCATTAAAAAGCATGGATGGTGTTGACCTTCCGGTATATTCTTACCTTGATAAAGAAATTGAGATACCAAGCAAGGATATTGTTTGCTCAGATAAATGCAAGATGATTACTACAGGTACAAGCGTTAATCTTGGGACTTTATACAAAAATGGGGAATTCGCTGCCAGACCAGCGTTAAACTGGATAGTACTTCCATTTTTAACTGAAATGAATGAATTATTTGAAAATTTCAGCTCACAATATGAAATGCATTGGATTAGTAATATGCAAGATTATAATTCAGCGCTTGAAAATAAAACTCCAACCGTAGAGTCTATTAAGCACCCGAATGTGCGTGTGATAGGGAGTTGTAGGCTTACGTATCAGATACACATTAATAATGCAGGCTCGTCAACTGTTACACCGTATGTGCTACTTCACAGTCCAAACTCATCGGGTGTGTATGAGTGGACAGAACTATACCGAGGGACAGCATCTAATTCTTTTACTTACAATTCAGAGCTTATTGATGTCGAATTTAATTTTAGTGCATTTTGTAATAAAGGTAGCAGGATTTATTTCGCATTGCTTCTTAATTCAGCGTATATGTCCGGTACTAACTTTAACGGCGATGTGAATATAGTTATTCCAGACGAGAATGATAGTTATCTAAATATGCAGGCATTGACTCATGTTAAGTCAAGTAGAGCAAAGGTTAGCTTAGTTCATGAGTGTTTTTCGAGAATAAGTGAAATTATATCAGGATTGACAGTTAAAAGTGATTGGTATGCACGTGGTAACAGTAATGTGAATGCTGTTGGAGCTATTAGAGATATGGGGCAAGGTTCATTAAAATGCATTACTACCGGGTTGAAGCTTAGAAATGCTGTGCTTACGAATGGAAGTGAGCCATATTTGTTTTTATCTTTCAAAGAACTGTTTAATTCTTTAAAAGCTATCGATGCTGTTGGTTGGGGGTTTTCGGTAGAAGATGGTGTGGAATATATCCGAGTTGAGCCATTTGATTGGTTTTACAAAGATGAAATTATTCTTGATATTGATGATGTGAGAGAAATTTCAAGAAAATTTGATGTAAAAGATGCAATAACAAGGCTTAAAATAGGTTATGCAAAGTTTTCTGAAATTAAAGATATAAACGCAATTGATACATTTCACACGGAGCGACAATATTCAAGAAAAATAAAATCAATAGATAAACAGGGAGAGCAGTTGTGTAAATTTATTGCAGATCCATATGCTATTGAATATACTCGTAGAAAGTCTTTTGATAAAACAACTGAAGATTGGACTTATGATAATGATATTTTTATTCTTACGATGAAATTTGGGCCAGACGTAAATAGGGTATATCATTTTGAAATTGACACCGGCATGGCTTCAACACACGGCTCAGTAATATCGCCAGAAACAATGATAAATGTTCGAATAACCCCAGCGCGCAATGCAAGGAGGTGGGCTCAACGGTTATTTGAAATTACTTCGACAAAAGACACATTTGAGTTTATGTCCGGAACAGGCAATATAAGTGCATTAGGTCAGCCTATATCAGCATCAGAATGGAAATACTGTGAGGACTATTACGGTGTTTTAGGAGAAAAAGACAACATTTCATTTGTAAGTCCTATTTTGAAAAGTGAAGTAATCAAATTTGATTATCCTATCAGCATTTCAGAATATCAACTTATCAAATCAAATCCTTATGATATAATAAAAGTTAACGGCGAAAACTGCTACCTGAAAAAGGTGGAATACTCACATATGAGAGGTATAGCCTCCTTTGAATTAATACCTGCTGCAAATCAAGATGAATGAATTTAGTTTTTATGATTTTACGCTCAATATTCCGAAAGAATGTTGTTGTGAAATAGCAATACCGATTAGTGTAGGTTCTGATATTTCTTGTTTTTTCCCTGAACAATCAGGAAAATTAGATATATGCACAATCAATGGTAGTGTAATTAAAGAAAATATCGACTGCACATGGTCTGATAATTTTAAGCACTTCAAAGTTGATGAGGATTTGAGTGATTTACTTGCAGTAGGCGATTGCTTCAGGTTGAGGGTGGATGTATTAAGCGGAGCTTATTATTCAACCCCGCTTTGCTACGTAGGGTGCGAGGATAAACACACATCCTTGATTGAATACAAATGTAATGAAAATCAGTTTGGTTTCCCATATTCAACACACGAAGGATATAATTCAGTCAGGCTTCCACTCAGAATTTTTAACAAGCAATATCCGCAAAAACAAGATGTGTATGTAACGGCATCGGGCAGACGAATAGTGTTGTTTTCAACGGTAAATAGCGAATGGGAATTTGAAACTGATTACATACCTGAAGTTTGGCACAAAAAGCTAATTGTGGCGTTGTCGCACGATGAAATTATGATTGATGGCGTGAAATACACCCAAGAAGGAGAATATCGGATTAATTGGGATGACGTGATTGTGACTGAGTGTGGCGTTGAGCTGGTAAAAGGTACTACTAAGTTAAGAGGTGACAGCCTTGTTCGAAACAGCAATTGTTAAAAAATAGGTCTTTTATGGCAATACATCAAATAGAATGAATTATGAAAATGAAAAATGCCAATAGAAATTACAGCGGAAAAAATCCGCAAAAGTATTAATTCGAAGCATTCAAATTATAAGGAAACTTGTGATTTGGCGGAAAAGCTGCGTACTCACGCAGACGGAAAAGTTCCGACTACGCTGATTGACGAAAGGCGACCTTCCGAGTCGGATGCAATAAAAAAATATAGAGGCAAAATTTATGTTCCGATAACAAAAAATCCTATTGCGAAAGTGATTAATTCACTTGAAAAAATCAGACGTTCGCAAGATTGGAATATTCAGTATAATCCTAATAATGTGCAAAGTGTTATTGCTGAGGGTGAATCTCTTGAGCAGTACTGTGAATACAAGTATCCTGTTCATACAAGTATAACCAATTGGGCTTTCTCTGAGCTTCTCAAGCAGTACCTTCTCGATGCCAACGGGTTTGTAGCCGTAATACCGGATGAGGTTCCGGCGCCAAATGAGTATATGAAGCCGCGAGCTGTATTTTTCAATAGCGAACAAGTGATTGATTACGTTGAAGGTGAATATGTGGTTCTTAAAAGTATTGACACGAGCACTTATTCTACTCCACAAGGGCGGTACACATACAAAGACGGTGATGTGTATTATGTTATCACACCCGAAATGGTGCTTCGATATGAGCAAACTACAACTTCAGGCGATTTGACACTTGTTTTGGAATATCAGCACAATATGGGTAAACTGCCTGCTTTCAAAGCCGGTGGTATTTTTCTTAAACGAAAAAATAACGATACGCTTTACGAAAGCAGAATTTCATCTATGCTTCCGAACTTGGATGAAGCTGCTCGCGAGTATTCCGACCTTCAAGCAGAGATTGTTCAGCATATTCATTCAGAAAAATATGCTTACACAAATACGGAGTGTAATACGTGTAAAGGTAACGGGTCTATTAGAAATGATGACGGCGGGACTTCTGAGTGTAAAGTCTGTAATGGACACGGGAGCGTGTTGAACGTAAGCCCATACGGCATTCACTTGATAGATGCTGCGAGAGTTGGTGAGCATCAATTGCCAGCTCCACCGATAGGATATATTCAAAAAACAGCTGAGATTGCGAGGTTACAAGATGAACGAGTAAGGCAGCACATCTACGATGCTTTAGCTTCGCTAAATATGGAGTTTTTAGCGGAAACTCCACTCAATCAATCCGGCACGGCTAAGGAGGTGGACAAAGATGAGTTGAATAATTTCGTCAATTCCGTTGCAGAAGATATTGTCCGAATTCTTGATAATGTTTATTACTTCATTAATGAGTATCGATACAACGTTGTAGTTCCCGATGAAAAGAAACGTATAGGTATGCTCCCGGATATTAATGTGCCTGTTAAATATGATATTCTTAGCTCAAATCACATCCTTGAGGATATTACGTCCGCTACTAATGCTAATGTTAATCCGGTCATCCGCAGGGCTTTGGAAATTGAATTTGCAAAAAAGAAATTCAACACAGATCCAAAAATAAGCTATGAATCACAGTCGGTACTTGAGCTTGACCCGTTGTATGGGCTTTCGGAAGACGAGAAGATGACCCGGAAAAGCAACGGTGCCATTACAGATATTGATTATATTATTTCTTGTAACATCGTGCAGTTTGTAAGGCGTGCAATAGAGAGTGAGAAGGGATTTTATAAACTCACGAATGAAAAAAAGCGGGAATTAATGCGAAAATACGCAGAGGAAATCCGGAAAGAGTTAATCGCGTCACAAGTTGAAATTCCGACTGATGAGTGATGTAACTAACATAATAAATGTCGTTGAGGATGTTGCAGAGCGATTTAACTCACAGCTTAGCAGTACTGAAAAGAAGTTGCTTGATGAGGTATTGAATTTAGTCAAAGATTTGAATGTAACCAACGGACGTATTAATTCAAGCGTGGAAAACTTGAGGTTGCTTTCTAAGATTAAATCGAAGTTAAAACGGGTGATTTTGAATAAAGATTATCTGAAAAACGTGAGAGAGTTAATTAAAGGGATGGATCAGATATTAGCAGCTCAGGTTAGTTATTTCAATAAAGATTTTCACGTAAGCAAAGATTTCAAAGGAAAGAGCGAGTTGGTAAAGCAGCTTGCGATTGAAAATACTGTAAATATGCTTGCAGGCACCGGGATAGAGGCTAACGTTACGAATAAGATTAACGAGATGCTTTTACGGTCTATCACTTCCGGAGGAAAATATGCAGATTTAGTGAAAGAAATGTCAAATTTTCTCACTACGTCAGAAAATGGAGACGGTGCATTAACGAGATATGCTCAAACGTGGACAAATACATCTCTCAATCAATTTGCCGGGCAGCACAACAAGCTGATGACTGATGACCTTGGGATTGAATGGTATATGTATGTGGGCAGCAACAAGGATACTACACGGGAGTTCTGTGAATTGTTGAAAGAAAAAAAGTACGTGCATAAGTCTGAAATTCCTGAGATTGTAAAAGGTAGGATTGACGGGTATCAGTGTGAAATTTACGAACGCACCGGGCTTCCGAAGGGGATGATTGCCGGTACGACTGCTGAAAACTTCATGGTAAACTGCGGCGGGTGGAACTGCGGGCACAAGCTGGTGCCGGTGAATGAGGCAGCGGTGCCGAAGGAGGTGAGGGAGAGGGTGGAGAAAACCAATAAGTCGGTAAAAGAAATTAATCGGAAATTAAACAAGATTAGAGAACTTGAAAGGTTTTCTGAAAAGAAAGATTTCATAAATCTTGGAATTTTGGATTTTGTTCCTACTTCTGATGTGATTACAAGAAAATTATTAGAATTCCCTACTTCATTATTAAAACAAAAATTTCTTAAAGAGATTATACAAGATGATATGTTCAAAGAATATTTACACGGTATTGAGTCTGTACAACTAATAGGTAAGACTTATATTTTCGAGAAGCGTAAATATACAATCGAAGAATTAAGCATCGCTAAAGATTTAAATGTGAATAAAAGAGATGTTGCTTTATTACCTGAAACTGGTAGTGGAAGTAAAGCAGACGCAATTACTATTTTTAAGAATAAATATGTTGTCGCAGAATTAAAGTATAGCACTACTACAAAAGAGAGCACACTTAAAAAAGATATTAGAAAGGGTTTCATTCAGTCGAATCATATTGTCTTAAAAACAAAAAATGGTGATTTGGGTATGATTGAAAGAATGTTTGATGAATTTATTAGAAAAAGATGGAAGTTAGGTAATATTACAATTATTAATGAATATGGCAAACTTAAAGATGTAGAAGAGAAAGATATTAGAACAGGTAAATACCTGAAAGCTTTGAAAGGATTTTTATAAAAAACAAGTGGAACTAACAGCTCCACTTGTTATGTCTGGGGTTTGACTTAACATTCAGCTATTGCGTCTGACTTTGTTTACACCCCTGGCGGTCATAGACCAATTATGAATGCAAATATAAAACATTAATTTCAAAAGTCAAGTGTTTTGATAAAATATTTTAAGATAATTAAGGTTTATTCATTCCGGTATGCTCTCTGATTATTCGGTATATTACATATTCAAGCGAATGATATCTCCCTGTTTTAGCTTTAATTTCGGCTTGTTTTTCTTTTAATACTTTGTGAATGCAAGGGGGCATGTTTCGAAGTTTATACATTCTGAATTTTTCCATAGCTTGCTTTTTTGGGGTCATTTATGCTACAAAGATAATTAAATTAATTAGATAATAATTAAATTGATTATATTTGTATCAAAACAATAAAATTATTTTTATCATGGAAAAAGTAAAATTTATAAAAGTAACCGTAAAAGGCGGTAAGCCGGTGGTGGTTCCGGCATCAAATGCGGCTTATTACAAAAAGATAGGCGCAAAAGTAGAAACTCCTACAGCTGAGGAGATAAATGCATTCTTCCCGAGTGATTGCTTGAAAAAAACAGCAAATAATGATGGTATTAAAAAAATAGAAGCCTTGGAAACCGAACTTCAAACGACCGTTAACCAAAAAGAAAACTTGGAATTGGAGGTAGAGGCGTTAAAGACTGAGCTTAAAAATTTAAAAGGCGAAAAAGAAGCGCAAAAACCAGATAAAAAATAATATACAAAATTTAATGAACAAAACGAATAAGTATGAAATTAGGAGATTTTCTCAACACATTGGCTAAAAAAGCAGGAAAAGAGAACGACCCTGCTTTGGTAGCAATCTTATCGAGTAGTGAATTGGCAAATCGTGAGATATCTGATGATTTGGCGAATTACCTTGATACGAATTTAATGTCGCTCGAGGGGGCGAAAAACAATCCCGCGTTACTTAATCATTTTAAACCGATAGTGCTTAAAGCTCTTGATGACCAATATGCTGTTTTGGCAGAAGAATTGGGAATTTCAGATGCTGTTTCTGCCGAAAAATCGACTTACAAAAAGCTTGATTTGTTAAGAACTAAATTCAACGAGACAGTATCAGAACTTAAGGAAAAGCAAGGCAAAGGCGCGAATGCTGAAAAGGAGGCTCAGCTAACTGCTCAAATACAGCATTTACAAGGTCAGCTCGCGAAGTTGACTGACGAGCGCAAAGCAGAAGTGAAAGCTTTAAAAGGGCAACATGCTGATGCTATAACAGACATGATGGTTAAGTTTGCCTTGACAGGCAAAAAGTACGCGAACAAAGATTTGCCTGCAGAAGTGAATACTTTGACGGCAAAAACGCTTTTAGAAGCTAAGCTAAAAGAAGTAGGTGCAGTTCTCGTAAATGAGAATGGAGTATTAAAATTGAAACAAGCCGCACAGCCTGACATGGACTATGTAGATTCAGGTTACAAGACGGTATCATTCAATGACTTTACGGATAAACTTCTTGCAGATAACAAGCTTCTTGAAGTGTCTGGCGGTGGGACTCCTCCACCTGCAACACATGATGTTCCCGGTGTAATTACTCCAGGGGGGCAGCAATTGAACTCGTCTCAATTCAACGAAGCGCTTCAAGCTTCGTTGAGTGATGTAAAACAGTAAACAATTATGAATTTGATAGGTTTTGTGCAAGCCCTATTGACTAACATCGGCTTGCTTGCCGGATTGGATAATCCGCAGTATAAAATAACGCCAGCCGGATTTTTGCAAATGTTGCTTGAAAATCCGACCACGGCAAAAATTTCTAATGCAAAAGAAATAATGAGCGGCGCCGAACGTGAGCTTAAAGTACGCTACGCTCAGCGAGGACTTGAAAGCGAAATTACCGACGTGGATGATTGTGAAACGCCAGTTGGGTTGTCATACAACGAAACTACAATCGGACGTCCGCTATTTTCTAAACTCGGAATTTTCATTTCAGATGATGATTTTAGAAAATATCAAGATGATGCGCAACGGACATTATCGCAAGGGACTCCTTCAGCACCGCTGATGGTTCCGCTATATGAAGCGATATTGGTTAAGGTGAACGGATTGATTCAAAAAATTAACTACAACCTGCTTGCAGCACAAGCGACTAACTGGGGTAACAACGCTGTGACCGGTGCAAATACACCTGTAAATATTAACTTTCAGAATTCGTTGGATATGAACGACGGTATTGTTAAACTGATTACTGACTATCAGTTTAACGAGGGTGTTGAGGCGCCATTGATTGTTGGTAACGGAATTATAAATAACTATAATATAACTCAACGATTGAAAGTAGCTGCAGACCAATTTGGATTCGCATCTAATCCCACTTTCAAATTTTATAATGATTTCCGTTCTGCTACTGCATGGGGAGCGAATCACTTCGGTGTGTTTACACCCGGATTGATTGGTTTCGTTGATTTTAACAAAAACGTAGGAGCTTATGCAGGTATGAAGGGCGGTTCGCTATTCTTTACACTACCTATTCCTGTAATGTTGGCAAATGGTCAGTTGAGCTCACTTGTACTTGACTGTCAGTTAAAGTATAATGATTGTCCAATTACAGAAACCGTAGATACAGCAACAACTACTATTCCGAGAGGTTGGAACTTAATTATATCAAAATCTTACGGACTGTTTAATGCTCCAAACGATATGTTTGCAGCCACTGACCGTCTTACAGGTGTTAATGGTAGTTTCCATTACATTGGAGTAACTGCTTAGTTATGGATTGTCTGATTGGTTATATAGGATTATCGAGTAGAGTTGAAGCGACTGCCGAAAGCGGTTTGTACGTGGATACTCTGCCCGATATTTCATTAGAATTAACCGAAAAGACACCAGAAGATGATGAATATAGATTAATTGAGTTGTGGAAATTAATAGAGAAGCGTGGCGTACTTAAGTTTAGGACTTTATTTATTTCAGAAGTTAATAGATGTCACCATATCACTGATGTAAAGTTAGCAGAATGTTTGATTTGCAACAATAAAGAACTACTTGCTACTTCACTTTGGTATTTACTTGGTGCTGAATTGCTTCTTGAGAATTTAGGCAGTCCTAGAATAAATAGATTTACAACGCTTGATAGAGATAGAAACAGACAGTTACGCGCAGAACTTATGGATATATTTATGCATGAACTATCTGTTGCAGTCGCTGGGATTGATGTACACAACTCAATATGTCTTGAAAATGTGATTGAAAATAATTTAATAACAACACACGCTCCAATAATCTGATGGCTATAGTAGTAGATATAAGTGCAATTACTGAAATAGAAAATATGCTAACAAGCATTGACTATGATAGCTTGACGCGTGAAATTGCTACTACCGTGATGGGAATGATGCGGTACCGCATTCACGAGCGAGGCGAAGCGGCGGATGGTTCTCAGATAGGTACTTATTCCGATAGTTACCTTAAAGTTCGTAGCGGTGCTTTTCAAAATGCACCAAAAGCGAAGATAAAAGGTAAAACAAGTCGGAAAGACTATGGTACGTACACCAAAGGAGCTAATAAAGGAGGTAAGCGAATAAAGTATAATCGTGGGAGTGACCCGAAGGTAATACTCTCTCTTACAGGACAAATGGAAAGTGGCATGGCTGTTATTCCACTCGAAAACGGCTGTGGGATAGGCTATAACAATCCACATAACTACGATAAGGCTATGTGGAACAATAAGCGATATGGGAAAGAAGTATTTGCCTTAAGCGAAGCCGAAGAACAGGCGGCTATGGAAATAGTGGCTCAACATCTTGAAAGAATATGATTGAAAGTGCAGTAAGCAATTGGAACAAAGCTGTAATTAATCATTTTCCTGATTCACAGAAAATGATTAACGGCATTGCAACACCGATTATCGAGCGTGATAAAGGGAATAGGTTCTTTCCTGTTATCGTTAAAAAAGACGGTGATTGTGTGTATCCATTTGCTGATGATGATTACATGTTCGGTATCTATCATCGACTTTTGAACATAGACTATTTAAAAAATCAAAGCAAAAGCTATGGGGATAATAGTCGAATTAAAGCGGTAGCAGAACTGTTGCTTGTTTGCTGGGGATGGATATCGTTTATTGATGTACTACAAATGGAAAGAACACTTCACAGCTTAAGCCCAAAATCAATTTTGTTTAGCCAAGTTAATTTTGACAGGCGTCAGGTGTTTTTTAGCGAATTTTCAAGGGTTAATTTCTTTTTACCGCCTGAATTATTTCTTTTCTCGATTCGATATAAAGTCCAGTTTACGGTTGATAAAAACTGTCTGGAAATATAAAATTTGAAAATTATAAATTAAAAAATTATGGCAATAGTATATAAAAATTGTGAACCTGTTGTGCCTGCATCTCATGTGTGCGACCCATGTTTGGACGCAGAAAAAGGCGGCATTCGTTCACTAATCTTGATAAAAGATGGAACAGATTTGACTGTTGATAGCCTTGAGGCTGATTGGACTGCCGCTATTGAAACCGGCGATGTGGTTATTATACCAGACACACGAGGTAGTTATGACGGAGGTACAGCAAAAATGGGTGCCGGATATGGTGATTTGAAAGAAAAGCTACTCGGTTATGAACATGTAATTCAGATTAAGGATCCGAATTTTAAAGATAACGTAGCTTTCTGGGATTATGCAGAAAAAGTAGCATGGCGATTTGGTTTTAGAACTGACACGTTAATTCACTTAGGAAAAAAGGCAGGTATGCTAACTGCTAAATCAACAGTTGAAGAAGATATTGAAAGTGATGTGGTGTGGAATGTTGAGGCTAAATGGTTTGACACCGAAAAAATGGCGGTTGGACCTTCAGCACCATTAGCTAACCTGTTCAAGTGCTATGAAGTAACGGAAGGAGTGTAATTTGTTGTTCACATTAATATAAAAGTCCTTGAGGTCTATTGGCAATGGACTTTTAGGACTTTTTTAATTTTATTATTATGATAAAACATCAAGGTGAGCATATTCCGTTTACAATAGAGCTGGAGAACCTACCGGGATTGATTACTAATTTTAGCGAAATTTCAAATTTGATAATTTATGCTAAAACGAAGTGTCATGTCGTGAAATTCTCAATGGTTGCTAAAGATAATTATGAACCTTTGTTTTTAACAGACAATTTACTATCAGGTGCCATACTTCCAAAAGATACTGCATTAATGGAAGGTGCGCTATTTTTTGAAATTATGGTTATCGTTCCAGAAAATGGTGTTGAAGAAAAATTAGTTGAAGTGATGAATACCGGCATTGATATTAAGAGGTCGACTATTAAAAATGAATAACATGGCAAACTTAAATTTAAAAATAATTATTGACAATATATCTCATATTTTCAGACCAAAACGGTTGAGCTTGAAAATAATTGTCGGTAATGTGGCATCGTTCTATCATTATTTTACAACAGAAATTCTTAAAATTCCAAAAACCTTTCACGGAACCGCAGACCCTTCTCTTACCCCAGAAAATAAGGTGAAAGACGGAGATGTGTGGGTGTACACAGGTACTCCTCTGATNCGCTATGAACGTGTCTTTGGGGTGTGGGTAAGCATTTGTTCTCCATCTTCTGTTAGTAGTGATTTCTTATTTTATGGTATTCTTGACTGTGGAAATGCTACAACAGAGGCTATATGGCGGGTGGATGCTAATGAAAATAAATACAATATTAAAGATGAAATAATAATAGAATTTTAACAAACTAAAAAAATATAACTATGATAATATTAAAAGGTTCGGTAGCCCATCGTGGGGATACGAAAGCTAATTTTGAAAATGCTAATCCTGTCATTGGTGAAAGAGAACTAGTGATAGAAACAGACACCAACAACTTCAAGTTCGGAGATGGTGTGAGAAATTATAAGGATTTACCTTATGCGTTGGGAGGAGGGGGGACAATAAAATATCCTGAAGGTGAGGTTTTGTGTAATCAAGATTCTTGTTTTATAATAGTAAAAAAAGCATTGAATGATACAGAAGCTTTTCAAAATTTTAAATCAGCTGTAGAATTAATTAGTAGTATTGAAACACCATTACAAAAAATAGTTTACTTGAATGATAATAATTATGTAGACACATATAACACTACAACCAAATTATATAACAATCCAGTAGACTTAAGCGATACTAATTTACTTATAAAAGGGCATTATAGACATTTGAATGAATATAGTTTATACTCAACACATAACGAATCTAGAGATACTCAAAAGTTTATGAGTTTTGGAGTAACTGGAACATTGAAAGCAAATTTTGAAGATGTTATAATTGATTTAGAAGAAAATACAACTTTTGCACAACAGGGTTATTGTAAATTTACGAATTGTAAAATTTATTCATCAGGAGTAAGTTTTGAAGAAACAGTTCCATTTATAGGAGATATAAACAAAGAAAGCTTAGTATTTTTTTACGATTGTTACTTAGAACAATACCATTCATTTCCAGAAGGAAATGAAGACTCTGTATTTAGTTTTACAAATTGTAATATTTTTTGTGAATCTAATGGTTCTAATGCAAAATATTATTTTGAAAATTGTAAAGGAGGTTTTGACTATTCTTTTAACTGTAAAAATGGAATATATATAAATTGTAGAAGTTTAGACCCTTTTGCACCAACCTCATTAACAGGAGAAAATTCAATTTATATAAATTGTGAGGTTCATACAGACCAAGATATGGAACCTTATATCTTTGGTAAATCAATTTATATAAATTGTATAAAAGTTGTACATGAATATGATGTAGACTTAGGACAGTTTACAGGTAATAAAACCTATAGTATAGTAAATAAATTAACTTTTGGTTAATATGTTTCCAATTAACCCCATAAAAGATACTACATATATAGTAAACGGCATAGAATATATCTATGACGGTAATGGCTTTATCCCTAAAGGAAAGGAAGAAAAACCACAAGAAACTGACCCTGTATATAACCAAGAAAAGGGTCAGTTTATAAAAAGGTCAGAGCTTCCACTACCATCAGATATAGCAGTTAAAGGAGATATACCAGATGTGTCAAATTTAGCAAGTAAAGATGATATTCCTGTAGTAGATAATTTTGCACTAAAAGCTCAATATGCCGAGACTTACTTCAGAAATGAAGTTGAGTACAAAGGAGATTACATAAAACTGAAAGATATAGGTCAAAATAAGTTATATATAATAAAGAAGCTCATAGTTCGCACTTCCTTTGGAGATAAAATAGTTGATGCTAAAGTGGTGTATAATTTTGGTGATTGCTATCTCTTTTCCAATTTCTTGTCGAAATCAGCTAATTGGGAGTTTTTTGTAATAAAATATGACATTATAAATAATCCCAGAACCTACCCTCCTGATTTACGGGGGAAGATAGGTAGAAACTTTATGCTGGATGTAGATTCTGTAGGTAGTCATAGCACTACGAACAGAAAAATCTTTAAATCTGTTCACTCCCAATTAAGTACTTATCCACGACAAGCATTGGAAAGTGCTGTTGTGGAAGGTAAGTCAATTTCATACGATGAGACTGATGAGATGGCTGTTAAGCATAAGTTTAATATTCTTGCCAGACCTTATATGAGAGGAGCTATTTCAGAAGAAACTTCATCTTGCCCAGATATTCTTTCAGTAGGTGCTCATTACGGTAATTATTTCTATGAGGGTGGAAGTCATAACGAGCTTAATTCGGATGAAAGTCTTAATACTGGTGCGAGAAAAGATATTACCCCCGATGAGAACACATTTCTAAACAACTCAATAGCCATCTCCGCGGGAACAAATCTTGATGGTACAGGAAGATGGACTTCTTACGGCTATGGAGTGGAGTTTTTTGAAGCTTATAATATTGAGCAAATGGATGCTCAATTGCCTGAAAGGAATTACTATACGCCATCAGCGGGAGTTACTATTCCTGATGTGAGAACAGTAAAGGCTTCAGGAACTCATAAAATTAAAGCAAGTGTAGGAGATACTTTCTATGTTCATTATTCAGACATAAATATAGTAGAATTTAAGGTAGCGGAAGTTGTTTCGGAAACAGAGGTAAAATCTGATAGGGATTTACCTATACAGACTACATTAATCTATATATGGAATTATACAACAGTTGGTAGATTATTTGGTGGTAATCCTCAGCAGTCAGCTACATGTTCTATTGTTGCTGCTAAGTTAGCTGCTATACAAGACCTTACAGATGCCAATTGGCAGATAGTGAGAGAGGCTGCAAGGATGACTGCAAGTAATGCTACTTCGGAAATTATAGATGGAAAGACTGTTTACACACCGAATTGGGATATGCGGAGGGGGTTTGGAAGGATAGATGTT
>JGI24707J26582_10001722_pt1 | contig 16962 bp, 15 predicted proteins | sample BioPla1DNA1_FD_26582 | JGI IMG/M metagenome (IMG submission 26582)
CATTAATTTAAAAGTCAGATAGCCTTAAAGCAATGGGGATTGCAATACGGTTATCTGATTTTTTATTGCACAAATTGTTATTTTATAAACAATCATAAATTATAATTATACAACATAAGGGATCCTTATTATACAAAGTCAATACCCGATGTTATTATATTAACAAGAGGTAATATTTTATGACTGCATTATTTAAACCATAAATTATTAAATATAAATTATAAATTTTATAAAGGAGGACTTAATTATGACTATAGAAGGTAAAAAAGAAATTACTAGAAAAGAATTTATGAAGGGAATGGGTATGTCATTAGCTGGGGTTGCTATGGCAGGTAGTGTTGGAGGATTATTGACAGCTTGTTCTAATGCTACAGGTGGTGCATCAGTTGATGCAGGAGGAGAGAGCAGAGAAACACCTCAATGGCCTTTTAAATATGTTAAATTAGATCCTGAAAAGGTAGAAAAGGCTGGTTACGAAGGGTATAAAGAAGGCGGATGTTGTTATGGAGTGATAAATGCTTTTTTGAGTGCATTGTCTGATGAAGTTGGATACCCCTTTAATCAAATTCCTGCTGACGCTTTTAGAGGTGGTGGTACAGGTTATGGCCAGGGAGCACTTTGTGGGTCATTAGGATCAGCTGCTGCCTGTATAGGTATGGTTTGTGATGGTGATCAACAAAAAGAATTGATTGCGGAATTATATAATTGGTATAAAANACATCCCTTCCCACAATACCAACCAGCAGGAATGGATTTAATAACTACAGAGGCAAAATCAGTTCTATGCATTGATTCAGTAGGTAAATTTATGGAGGCACAGGGCGTGGGAATGGCAGATCCGGAAAGAAAGGAACGTTGTGCGGCAGTAACAGCTGAAGTGGCTCGTAAGATGGTAGAAATATTAAATGAAAAATTAGCATAATAAAATAGGGAACATAGTACAAAAATAAGGTGTAGAAATTTCTACACCTTATTTTTTANTAAATACAATTAATAATTGCACTCATAATTAAGGTTATGTTATAATACTACATATTAATACTAGGTACTAATTTATTAGTTTAATTTGAGGAGGTTATTAACAAATGGATATAAAGGATATAAAAGATTTGATTACAACAATAGATAATACAGATATAGAGAGAGTTGAAATAGAAAAAAATGATATTAAGATAATGATAACTAAAAGGGGAAATTACGACAAAGATATATCAAGTGCAGTGAATAGAGANGATCATAAAACCCCAAATAATAAAAATAAAATAGATGAAGAAATACAAAAAGAGGTTGAAGAGTTAAANTCCAATAATGACCTAGATGATAATGAGAGAGATTTTATAGTAAAGTCTCCCATAGTAGGTACCTTTTATGGTGCTTCAAGTCCAGACGCTCCATCTTTTGTAGAGGTGGGAGATAGGGTATCAAAGGGTCAAGTACTATGTATAATTGAAGCTATGAAGGTAATGAATGAAATACAATCTCAGGAAGAGGGAGAGGTTATTGAAGTTTTTGTAGAGGATGAAGATATAGTGGAATATGGTCAACCTTTAATGAGGATCAGGAGGGCACAATAGATGTTTAAAAAAATACTTATTGCCAACAGGGGAGAAATAGCTCTTAGGATAATTAGAGCATGTAAGGAAATGGGTATCAGGACTGTGGCAGTATATTCTCAGATAGATGAAGATTCCGTTCATGTTCATATGGCTGATGAGGCCATATGTATAGGTCCAGCCCCTACTAGAAAAAGTTATTTAAATATTGATAATATAATATCCGCTGCCCTCATTACAAAATCTGAAGCTATCCATCCTGGTTATGGTTTTCTTTCGGAAAACTCTAAATTAGTAGATGCTTGTATAGCTAACGGAATAAAATTTATTGGACCTTCTAAAGAACATATAGAAAAAATGGGAAATAAATCTGAAGCTAGAAGGACAATGATAGAAGCAGGAGTACCTGTAGTACCTGGATCAGAAAATTCTACAAATAATGTAGATGAAGCTTTCGAAATAGCTAGAGAAATAGGCTATCCTCTTATGATTAAGGCTGTCAGTGGTGGTGGTGGCAGGGGTATGAGGATAGTATATAATGAAGATGAATTTAGGGATAACTTCAATACAGCAAAATCTGAGTCCATGTCAGCTTTTAATGATGATGCCATGTATATGGAAAGGTTTATTGAAAAGCCTAGACATATAGAATTTCAAATACTGGCAGATTCCTATGGAAATACAATACATCTAGGTGATAGAGATTGTTCCCTACAGAGAAGAAATCAAAAGGTAATAGAGGAAACCCCATGTGGCATTATCTCTGATGAATTAAGGGAAGAGATGGGAGAGATGGCCCTGCGTGCAGCAAGGGCAGTAAATTACCTTAATGCAGGTACAATAGAATTTTTATTAGATAAAGATAATAATTTTTATTTTATAGAAATGAATACAAGAATACAGGTAGAACACCCAATAACGGAGATGGTTACAGGTGTGGATTTGATTAAAGAGCAGATAAAAATAGCTTATGGAGAAAAATTAGGCATAAGCCAAGATGAGATTCAACTAAATGGTCATTCTATAGAATGTAGAATAAATGCTGAGGATCCTAGAGAGAATTTTAGGCCCTGCCCTGGGGAAATAGAAGGATATTTTGCTCCCGGAGGATATGGTGTGAGAGTGGATAGTCATATTTATAGTGGGTACACTATTCCATCCACCTATGATTCAATGATTGGAAAACTAATAGTATGGGATAAAGATAGAAATAAAGCTATAAGTAAAATGAAAAGGGTTTTAGATGAAATGATAATTACAGGTATAAATACAAATATAAATTTCCAAAAAACAATATTAGATAATGAAAAATTTATTAACAATGATATAGATACTTCCTTTATTGAAAGGGAAATATTAGATGGTAAGTGACAATAGAGGGGAGGTAAAATAATGCTTAAAGATCTATTTGGTAAGAAAAAATATACTACAATTAAAATGTATAAAGAAGATAATAAGGAAAAAAAATCCTTAGACATTAAAAAATTAGAAGAAAGTATTAAAAAAAATAAGAATAAAGACAACGAAATTCAACGCATTGGTGCTAGGGAAAGGATTTATAGTCTAATAGATAAGGGTACATTTATAGAATATGATACAGATCTAAAAGCTGCTAATCCTTTAGATTTTCCTAAGTATGTAGATAAACTGGAAACAGCAATGGAGAAAAGTGGGGAACAGGAAGGCGTTATTACAGGAGAAGGGAAAATAATGGGTGAGGCCTGTGTTATCTGTGTTATGAATCCTAATTTCATGATGGGAAGTATGGGTTCAGTGGTAGGGGAAAAAATTACAAGGGCTACAGAAAAAGCTATTGAAAAAAGGCTGCCCTTAATCATCTTTTCAGCTTCCGGTGGTGCTAGAATGCAGGAAGGAATGATATCTTTAATGCAAATGGCCAAAACCTCAGCAGCACTAGGGAGATTGTCAGAAGCTGGTTTACTATATATATCTGTATTGACAGATCCTACAACTGGGGGAGTGACAGCTAGTTTTGCCATGTTGGGAGATATAATTATAGCAGAACCTGGTGCATTGATTGGCTTTGCTGGTCCAAGAGTTATAGAACAAACTATTAGAAAACAACTTCCTGAAGGTTTCCAAAGGGCAGAATTTTTATTGAAAAAAGGTTTTATTGATAAAATTGTGGAAAGAAAGAATATGAGAAGAGTACTATATAACATTTTAAATATACATTCAGTAGGTGGTGAAGAAAATGTCTAATACCTTAGATTTTGAAAAACCTATTAATGAATTAGAAAATAAAGTATTAGAATTAAAAGATTTTGCTAGGGAAAATAATGTAGATTTAACCCACGAAATAGATATATTGACCCAAAAAGTTGATGCAATGAAAAAACAAGTCTATGAAAATCTAAAACCTTGGGAAAAGGTGAAATTGGCCCGGCATCAAGAAAGACCCAGATCCCTAGATTATATAGATAAACTAATATCAGGTTTTATAGAATTCCATGGAGATAGGTTTTATGGAGATGATAAATCTATTGTAGGTGGAATTGGAAGATTTGAGGGTATACCTGTAACAGTAATAGGCCACCAAAAAGGTAAAGATACAAAAGAAAATATTAAAAGAAATTTTGGTATGCCTCATCCAGAGGGCTATAGAAAAGCTTTGAGGTTAATGAAACAGGCAGAAAAATTTAAAAGACCTATACTAACTTTAATAGATACCTCAGGAGCCTATTGCGGACTGGGAGCTGAGGAAAGAGGGCAGGGAGAAGCAATAGCTGTAAATTTAATGGAAATGAGCAGTCTAAAAACTCCTATTATAGCTATAGTGATTGGAGAAGGTGGTAGTGGTGGAGCTTTAGCTCTAGGTGTGGCTGATAGGGTGGCTATGCTGGAAAATTCCATATACTCGGTGATATCACCAGAAGGCCTATCCAGTATACTTTGGAAAGATTCTAGTCTATGTATGGAGGCGGCAGAGATTATGAAATTAACAGCACAGGATTTATTGACATTAAACATTATAGATTCTACTATCAAAGAATCCCTAGGTGGTGCTCATAAGGATATAGATTTTACAGCAGATAATATGAAAAAATATATATCACAGGAATTAAAAAATCTTATGGACTTAGATGTGGAGGACCTGCTTCAAAAAAGATATAATAAAATTAGAGAAATTGGTGTTTGGCAGTAAAAGATATTTAATATATCATAATAGAATAACTATCAATGGAGGGTGGCAGTAAGAAATGCAGAAAAAGGTTGTTTTATATTTAATTATGATGATAGTATTGACCTTTATGGTGGGATATTCTATTGATATACTTGGGAATGTTTCAGTAAAAAACATTGAAGATAGCAGTTACTTAGAAATTAAAGAAGAACTTATGGATAAAAACACAAAAATACCAGATATGGAAAAAGAAATAGACCTACTTAAAGAAAAAATAAAAACAATGACTNTAGAGGAAAAGATAGGACAAATGTTAATTGTAGGTTTCGAGGGTGAGCATATAGATAATAATATAAAACAAATGATAGAGGATCATCATGTTGGGGGAGTTATTTTATTTAGTAGGAATGTGAGAGATTCAAATCAACTTTTAAAACTAATAAATTCATTAAAAGATATAAATACTAAGAATAATATTCCTTTATTTTTATCTGTTGACGAAGAAGGAGGAAGGGTAAGTAGAATGCCTGAAGAACTTACAAGTCTTCCTTCAGGTAGAAAAATTGGGAAAAGAAATGATGAAAACCTTGCCTATCAGATTGGGAGCATAATAGGTAAAGAGATAAAAGCCTTTGGATTTAATATGAATTTTGCTCCTGTTTTAGATATAGATAGCAATCCCCAAAATCCTGTAATTGGTGATAGATCTTTTGGAGATAATAAAGAGATAGTGACAAGTTTAGGAATTAAAGCAATGAATGGCCTAAAGTCCCAAGAAGTTATTTCAGTGGTAAAACATTTTCCTGGACATGGTGATACATCTGTAGATTCCCATATAGGTCTACCAAAGGTTGACAAGGATTTAAATGAGCTTAGGGAATTAGAGTTATATCCTTTTGAAATGGCTATTGCAAATGATGTGGATGCAGTAATGGTAGCACATATTATTTTTAATGAAATTGATTCTCAAAACCCTGCAACATTATCAAAAATAATAATTAGGGATCTACTAAGAAAAGAATTAACTTTTGATGGTGTAGTAATCACAGATGATATGACTATGGGGGCTATAATGGAGAATTATGATATAGGAGATGCAGCAGTAAGATCTGTGAAGGCAGGAAGTGATATCCTTTTAATTTCCCATGGTTATGATAATCAAGCTAAGGTATTAAAGGATTTAAAAAATGCTGTAGAAAATAAAATCATATCTATTGACAGAATAGATGAAAGTGTATATAGAATATTGCGGCTAAAGGAAAAATATNATCTNANAGATGAAAAAANTGATACAGTAAATGTGGATACTATCAATGATGAAATTAGAAATAGTATCTTAAGATAGGGTATACTAATTATAATTTGTAGAAATGTTTCAACCTATTTAAGTTAGAAACATTTCTTTTCATTTTTTTAGCACAGATTTTATTAGTTAAAAGTTAGGGCATAAATTTATAGCCAATTCCCCAAATAGTAATAATATGTCTAGGCGATTCAGTATTAATTTCAATTTTTTTTCTTAGCTGGTGAATATAAACCATAACTGCATTATCATTGATAATGATATCATCCCAAACATTTTCATAAAGTTGTTCTTTAGTAAAAACCTGTTGAGGATTTTCTATGAAAAACTTAAACAATAGGGTTTCTTTGTAGGATAAATCAATAAATTCTCCACCTTTGTATAATTTATAACTCTTTAAATCAAATTTAAAAGGTCCTTCAATAATAAATTGGGATAAAGTATTGTGTGTTTTGGCATATTGTCTATGACTTCTTATCTGAGCCTTTACATGGGCACATAGTATGGCAGGATTAAAGGGTTTTGTTATATAATTTACTGCCCCCAGTCCTAGACCTAAAATTTTATCATAATCTTCATTTCTTCCACTTACAAATATAACAGGAGTATTAATACCCATAAACCTTATTTCCCTAATAAGTTCAAACCCATCTTGATCTCCTAACATTACATCTAAAATTATCAAATCAAAAATACTATTTTCCAGATGGGTAATAGTTTCTCTAGCAGATGATGCTTCCTTAAATATATAATTTTCATTTATTAAACTTCTCTTAATTAACTTACGTATATATTCTTCGTCATCTACTATAAGAATCTTTTCTTTAGACATAAAAATCCCCCTTTAAATCTCTATGAAAACTATAAATTCAATATTTAATAGAACAGCATTTCTAAAAGAAAATGCTATAAATCAAATAGCTACTATGATAAACTTATTATAACATATATGACAAAAATCCTATATATCTTTCAATATCCGACGCACTAATAGGAGTTGATTATCATAAAAAAGAATATACTTTTTAAAAAAATATTACTGACAATATTTTTGCCTGTTATATTAGTAACTACCATAATTACTTTTGGATATAATAACTTCACCCGTCACAAGGATATAGTTATTAAACAACAACAAGAACATTTATTGACAATGGCAAAATCTATTTCTAGAAGTTTGGATGTATTTATTAACTATAAAAGCACTAGTTTATCCCTACTTTCCAAAGATCAAGCAATTATAAGAATCTTAAAAAACAAAGAAATAAGAGAAGATGATAATGAGTATGAGGAAGTTTTAAAAATCTTCTTTCAAAGATATAATGATGAAATAGAAAATCTCAAATTATTTACTACCGAGGGAGAATTAATATATCAATATCCATTAGAAGGTGAGATTGGAGTTATGGATGATTTCATTATAAATAATTTATTAGATAATAAAGAAACTTTTATAACTAAGGAATATCTATCTAAGGACCACCAATATTCTATTGATATATTACAACCAATTGTGGATAATAATAAGGTTATTGGTATTTTGTTGAATACCATTAATTTAAATAAGGTATATGAAAAATTAATTTACCCTATAAAACCTGGTAAAATGGGTTATGCTATGGCAAAAAACACTCTAGGGTTTATTGTAATGCACCCAGTAATAGAGGAAGTAGGCATAGAGTCATTAAAAATTAGAAAAGAAAGATACCCAGAATTTGATTGGAGAGAACTTGAGGAACTAAGTCGTAAACAGGTAGAGGAAGGTGAAGGTTATTTCATATATAATTCTAAATGGTGGCAGGATACGGGAAAGAAACTAGCAAAAAAAATAAATGCTTATACAACCTTTGAAAAAGGAGATATATCTTGGATAATATCCGTTCAAATGGATTATAAAGAAATTGAGGGACCCATAAGAGGGACTCTTATAGATGTATCTTTGATTTCTTTAATCATTATTATAAGTTTTGGAGGTATTTTTTATATAATTTTCAAAATTAATAAAGAGAAAAAAGAATTAGAGGTGGAAACCCGATACTTAAAAGAATTAAATAAAGCAAGGGAGGAATTAATTAAAAGTGAAGCTAGGTTGAAGCATTCACAAAAACTTGAAACTATAGGTACTTTAACTACTGGTATAGCTCATGAATTTAATAATTTATTATCACCTATTTTAGGTTATTCTGAAATATTATTACAGGATATAGATGGAAATAATACTAATATGTATGAAGATATATTAGAAATAAATAAAAGCGCATTAAAGGCAAGGGAGATTATAGAACGGATCTTAGCATTTAGTAGAGAAGGAAATATGGTTTCAAAGTTTGAAGAATTAGAAGTAGGGAATATTATAAATGAAAGTATTAAATTAATTAAACCAATTTTGCCACACAATATTGATATTATAATAGATCTTAATAATGAGGGCATTATTATAGGAGATTCAACAGAACTACAACAAGTTCTGATTAATCTATATACTAATTCATATCAAGCTATGAAAAATAAGGGTGGCATATTGGAAATAAGCACATACAAAAAATATATTAATGGCAAATTCAGTACAGAATTAGAATTACCAGGGGGTGATTATCTAGTTATCCAAGTTAGAGATACTGGTATTGGTATGGATGAAGAAACATTAGTCCATATATTTGAATATTTTTTTACAACAAAGATTACGGGAGAAGGTACGGGATTGGGATTAGCAGTTGTTAGTGGTATTATAGAGAAGCATAAAGGAAAAATTATAGTTGAGAGTCAATTAAATTTAGGTACTAGTGTAAAAATATACTTACCTATAATTGGTATAAAGCACCTTAGTAATTCTTAAAGTATTTTAAGAATTACTAAGAATTCTTTAAGAATCATATAGTATACTTTCATCTATGGTTAGTTAAATATATAACTAAATAGTAATTTTAAAATAAGGAGAGGATTTAAATGAGAAAGTTTAAAAAGTTCACAGCTATAATGCTAATCCTGATATTAGCCTTTTCAATGGTAGCATGCCAGCCAAAGGTGACGGAAAAGGAAGAAAGTCAGGAAGATCAAACATCTATAAATGCAGTAGAAGTAGGAGAAGGAAGAGGTAAAAACGGACCAGTAAAGTTGGAAGTTACTTTTGAGGATTCAGAAATTAAGGATATAAAGGTATTGGAACACCAAGAATCTAGTTATACAAAACCAGTTATTGTGGATTTAACCAAAGAAATAATTGATACAAACTCTACAGATGTTGATACTGTTTCTGGTGCTACTTTGACGAGTCATGCTATTATCAATGCTGTAAAAGATGCAGTGAAAAAAGCTGATGTCACATTGGTGGCAAAGGAAACAGAGAAACAAACTGAAAAAGCAGAGGATGTTTCAACAGATATTGTTATTGTTGGAAGTGGTGGAGCAGGTCTAGCTGCAGCTATAGAGGCAACAAATCAGGGAGCAAAGGTAATAGTAGTAGAAAAAAATGCATTTATGGGTGGAAACACTAATTATGCAACTGGTGGTATGAATGCAGCTGGTACAAAATATCAAGAGGATAAAGGTATAAAGGATAGCCCTGAATTATATTTTAAAGATACAATGAAGGGTGGACATGACAAAAATGATCCAGCATTATTAAAAGTAATGACTGAAAAATCTGCTGAAACTATCTATTGGCTGGAAGAATTGGGGGCAAGGTTATCTGATATAGGAAGATCTGGTGGGCAAAGTGTAGATAGAATACATAAAGGTCCTGAAGGTATGGCTATAGGTACTCATCTAATGGATGTATTTGGAGATCAGGTAGACAAATTAGGTATTGATGTTAGATTAAGTACTAAGGCAATAGAAATTCTTTCAGATGATAATAAAGCAACAGGTATAAAAGTAGAGAATAAAGATGGACAGACTTATAATATAAATGCAAAAGCAGTCATATTGGCAACAGGAGGTTTTGGTGCTAGTGAAGAATTGGTAACTAAATTCAAACCAGAACTAAAGGGTTTTGGAACCACTAATCAACCTGGGGCAACTGGNGATGCTATTGCTTTGGTAGAAAAGCTNGATGTAGCNTTAGTAGACATTGAAGAAATACAGACACANCCAACAGTAGTACCCAAAATTAACGAAATGATAACTGAAGGTGTAAGGGGAGACGGTGCTATTTTAGTAAACCGTGATAGCAAAAGATTTATTAATGAATTGGAAACTAGGGATGTAGTATCCAAGGCTATATTATCTCAAGAAGGTGAAACAGCATTTTTAATCTTTGATGAGCAAGTAGTAGAGCAAGCAAAAGCTATCAAAAAATATAAAGATGCTGGATTGTTAACAGAGGCTTCATCATTAAAAGAATTAGCAGAAAAACTTAAAATAAACACAGAAAACATTGAAGAAACAGTAAGCACATATAACGAATACTACAAAAATGAGGAAGACCCAGAGTTTGGTAGAAGATTATTAAATGTAGAAATTACCAAGGCCCCATTTTATGCTGTGGAAATAGCTCCAGCTATTCACCATACTATGGGAGGAATTAAAATAAATACGGATACAAAGGTAATCAATAATGCAGGTAATGTTGTAGAAGGTTTATATGCTGCTGGCGAAGTTACAGGTGGGGTACATGGTGGCAACAGAATCGGGGGTAATGCAGTATCTGATATAGCTGTATTTGGAAAAATAGCTGGCGAAAATGCTGCAAAATCAGTATTAAATAAATAAAAAACTCTTTAGTAAGAAAAAATAAAAGTTAGATATAATATCTAACTTTTATTTTTTTATCCAGCATCATTTTTCAGCCTTCTTTCATATTAATATAAAAAAGCAATAATATGCAGGAAAAAAATAAGTTATGGAGAAGTATTCTACATGATAAACCATTACAAATTAAAGGATATTTATTGCGAAAGCTAATCTTATGAAAGGGGAATAAAGATTTATGAANGTTGGAATTGTTGGAGGGGGNATAGGTGGTACATCTATTTTAAGAACCCTTAAAAGAATGAAAGAAATAGANGTAGTTGGNATTGTTGATATTGACGAAAATGCTCCNGGTATTCANTTAGCAAAAGAGCTTAATATATTTTATACTAATAGTATTGANGAACTTTTTGNAAAAAANTTAAACCTAGCAATTGAGGCCACAGGTAATNCTGTAGTAGANGAAATGATGGAGAATTACAGNTCCGATNAGGTTAAAGTNCTTTGTAATAAAGGTGCCAGTCTAATGATGAGTTTAGTAGAAAATGAGGAACATTTAATTAAAAGATTAGAGGAACAATTCAAAGAAATTAATAATCTAGGACATACAACAAAAGTAAGCATAGAAAAAATGCATAGGAGCATTAGGGATACTAATGACCTTAGTGTAACTCTTAATAATTTTGCAGAGACTACCATCAATTTAGTAAGGGAGACTGATGAAATTATAAGGTTTATGCAAAAAATTACGCAACAAACAAATATCCTAGGATTGAATGCCTCCATTGAAGCAGCCAGGGCTGGTGAAAATGGCAGAGGATTTGCTGTTGTAGCAACTGAAGTGCAAAAACTTGCAAGTAATAACCAAGAATTTACTAATAAAATTGAAGAAACCTTAAACACTATAAATGAAGAAGTAAGTTTAGTAGCAGCAAAAATAGAAGAATTAGAAAATGTTTCCCAAAATCAAAAACAAGCGGGTCAGGATTTAGAAAAAGCCATATATAGCTTACTTAAAAATACACAGGAAAATTAAATAATTATTTAGACGGAAAAAAAGGAAGATAAATCCACAATGGGTTTATCTTCCTTTTTTATGAACAGATATTAGCTTAAAGTAGCTCTTAGCATCCAAGATGTTTTTTCATAGTTTTCTAAAGCAACAATCATCATATCTGTAGAAACCTCATCACCATGTTTACCTGCAATTTCAATACCTTCCCTTAAATCTTTAATTAATGTTGAGAAATCTTCTAATACAGATCTAAGAACAGCTTCACTCTTAATTCCTACACTTTCTACTTCTTTAATAGTAGCTACTTCCAAATAATCCTTCATACTAGCAAGAGGTCTTAGACCTAGTGTTAAAACTCTTTCTGCTACTTCATCAATTTCTTCTGCTGTAGCATCATATAATTCTTCTAACTTTGCATGTATTTGAAAGAAGTTTTTACCCTCTATATTCCAATGAAAATTATGCAATTTAGTATAAAGAACATGTAAATTTGCTAAGTACTTGTTTAATACCTCTGCTACCTCTTCTCTTCCTTGTTTTTCTAATCCAATATTGATTTCCATAATATTATTTCCTCCTTGTTTAATTCAGTTATATTATAATAGTTTTTATAGTAACAGTTGAAACCTAGAGCTATAGTATTTTATGCCCAAAGTTCTCTGTCCTTATCTAATACCATATATACCACAGGAAAAAGTTTTTAAACATAATAAATGAAAAAAGTTTACAAAAGATAATTACTATCAATTGAGATTTTTTGAAATTTTCACTCATATATACACTATATGGAAAAATATGCAGATTTATGATAATATATATGATAATTAGTATATTACATCATGGGTATGGGAGGAATTCTATAATGAAGAAGTTATCTTTAGTTTTGCATCGGGGATTATTGGTAATAAAAAAATTTTTTAAGAGGCAATCGTTACAAGATAATGACAAGAATATTAGGGGGGGAAAACAAAAAAAAAGCAGGATTTTTCAGAACCTATCATTAACTAATAGTATTAGAACTCTGGTTGTGGTGAGTTTAGTTTTTATAGGTATTGTGGGATTCATGGGATATGTAGGAATAAATAATATAAATAATAACGTAAATACTATGTATAATGAGGTTGTATTGCCAATACAGGAGATTAATAGAATTACAAATAAATTTATGAACATTAGAGTGGAAACTTTAAGAATGTTGGAGATGGGACGATATAGCAACAGTATGGCATCGGATGTAGATAAATTGGATAAGGATTTTCGTGAAATGATAGAGGTTTATCTAGATGATAAAAGCGAGGAAAGCAGTGAAGGATTACTTTTAAGTACTGGTGTAAAGCTATACAATGAATATATGCAATCTTGGGACAATGTAAAAGAACAGTTAATAGCAGGAAATGAAATTGAATTTGATAACATTGTTACTATGGATGCAAGAAGTCGTGCTATTCTCAATAATTTAGAGACTATTATTGACACAAACACAGAAAGTGCTGAATATTTAAATACAGAAAGTACCATGATTTATGGAATAAATAAAAGAAACTTACTTATCATGTCTGCTATTGCATTTTTACTATCATCGGTAATCGCCCTTATAATTATAAGTATATTTAAAACTTCTATAAAGGATATGATAAAAATTTATGCGGAAATAGCTACAGGAAATTTGACAGTGGAAATAGATACAGAGGGTAGAAATGAATTTGCTAAGATGAGACAAGCATTAGCTCAAACAATGAATAGTTTTTGTGATATGTTAGAGAAATCAAAGGAAACTGCACAAAATACTACTGAGAACTCTAATGTTTTAAGCAATATATGTCAACAAATGACTTTAGCGGCGGAGGAAGTGGCTAATGCTATACAAGAAGTTGCAGAAGGATCTAGTGGACAAGCAGAAGAACTTATTAGGATCAAAGAGGTCTTTGATGATTTTAGCAAAAAAATAGGGAATGTAATTTTATTTATTGAAGAAATACATACAAATACAAAAGCAACAGATGGAATGATTGTGGAAGGTAATAAAAAATTGCAGGAATTAATGGGGTCTACAAAGTATATAAGTGATTCTTTTAACCAAGTTGATAGTAGTGTTGCTTTATTAAATGATAAAATCCTTGAAATCCGTAATATTACAGAACTAATTAATGATATAGCAGAACAAACTAACTTATTGGCCTTAAATGCTGCTATAGAAGCTGCTAGGGCAGGAGATGCGGGTAGGGGCTTTGCAGTAGTGGCTGATGAAATTAGAAAATTAGCAGAAGAATCCAGCATATCATCAGATAATATAAATACACTTTTAGAAAATATAACTTTGGATAGGGATAGAATTGTAGAAACTGTAGTAGATGGTATGAAAAACATAAACACACAGGAAGAAGTAGTATATAGTACTACCGAATCTTTTAAGGAAATGTTAGAAAATATATCAAACATGATACCTATGATTCAGGAGGTTAATGAATCTACTAATATATTAAATAAAAATAAAGAAGATATTGTTTCAAGGATAGATGCTATTACTATGATATCAGAAGGAAATTCTGCAGTAGCCCAAGAAATTGCCGCTTCATCTGAGGAATTGAATGCATCAGTTGAAGAAGTAGCTTCTACATCCCAAATATTGAACACTATGGCTATTAATATGGAAGAAGAAATGAAGAAATTCATAATATAAAAGGAGAAAACTAAAAAGACTAGAAGTCCTGACTTCTAGTCTTTTAGTTTATATAACAAAGGATAATATTATTGTAAATGTTTATAATACTAGGATAATACCTAGAATGCTGGAATAATAGCACCTTCATATTTTGTCTCTATAAACTCTTTAATTTCCGGTGAATTTAGAGCCTTAGCTAAAGTTTGTATTAGAGGATCATTTTCTTTTTCTGCCAATACAGTAAGTATATTAGGGTAAGGTGAATTAGCATCTTCTATAATTAAAGCATCTTTTTGTGGATTTAAATTAGCCTCTAATGCAAAGTTAGTGTTAATTATAGCTATATCCACATCATCTAATGATCTAGGTAGCTGTGGTGCTTCTAAAGCAGTAAATGCAAAATTATGTGGGTTAGACACAATATCTTTTTCAGTAGCTGTTAATGGTGCATCTTCAGCTAATTCAATTAATCCATTGTATTCTAATAATAATAATGCACGACCACCATTACTAGGGTCATTAGGTAAAGATATTTTAGCCCCATCTTTTAAATCCTTAATATCGCTTATTTTTTTAGAGTAAATACCTATCGGCTCCACATGTACTTTGGATACAGATTTTAAATCTAAAGAGTGATCCTCAGCAAATGATTCCATATATGGAATGTGTTGGAAGAAATTGGCGTCAATGCTGCCATCAGTTAAAGCTAAATTTGGTGTTACATAGTCAGTAAATTCTATTACTTCTAGTTCAATACCTTCTTCTAATAAAAGTGGTTTAACAGCTTCTAATATTTCACCATGGGGTACAGGTGATGCTCCTACTTTTAGCACCTTCAAATCCTCTGTTACATCACCAGTAGGTGGATTATCTCCATTTGCTTCCCCATCAGTAGAATTTTGTGGTCCACCACAACCCACCAATAATGTTAGAATTAATAAACCAATAATAAATAAAATACTTTTCTTTTTCATTTTACTACCTCCTATCAATTTTTTTAGATAAAATACTTCCAGAAATCTGTATGGACTGTACAATGATAATTAAGATTATTACTGTCCAAATCATAATTTCTTTATCAAAACGATGATAACCATATCTTATAGCTAAATCCCCCAAACCACCTCCTCCAACAGTTCCGGCCATGGCGGAATAGCCTATGACATTGACAATGGTAATAGTAATACCTAATATAATTGCAGGCATACTTTCTGGTAACAATACTTTATAAATAATCTGCATATTAGTAGCTCCCATAGCCTGAGATGCCTCTATAACACCCTTATCTACCTCTAGCAAGGCATTTTCAATAATCCTGGCAAAGAAGGGAATAGTAGCAATTGTTAGGGGAACTATAGCAGCAGTTGTTCCAATTGAAGATCCTACTAATGTACGTGTAAAAGGAATAATAGAGATCATTAATATTAAAAAAGGAAAGGAGCGACCTATATTCACAATATAGGAAATAATATTGTGAATAATCTTATTTTCCATAATATGATCTTTTTGTGTAACTACTAGGGCTATACCCAGGGGAGTACCCATTAAAACTGCCAACAGAGTAGAAACAGATACCATATATAGGGTTTCCTGTATAGAAGGAAGGATCATACTTAATATTCTTTCCATTTTATCTAACACCTACCTTTACACTTCTAAACAAATCTAATGGGATGGGTTGATTTTTTTCAAAGGTTTTATCACCTAATAATAATTTAGTATAGGGATGTTTAGGTGATTTGAAAATTTCCTCAACATTACCTTGTTCAACAATCTTTCCCTCTTTTAATACAGCTACTTTGGTGCATATTTGTTCTATAACTTCCATTTGATGTGTAATCAATACAATGGTTATATTTAACTTTTCATTAATCTCTCTTAGCAGATTTAATATACTACGGCTGGTAATTGGATCTAGGGCAGATGTGGCCTCATCACTTAGAAGTATATGAGGATTGGTAGCCAAGGATCTGGCAATAGCAACTCTCTGTCTTTGTCCTCCACTTAATTGTGCGGGATAGTGTTTACTTTTATCTTCTAGTCCCACTAATTGTAGCAGTTGCTTTACACGATCCTTTATTTCAGGTTTTCTCATACCATTGAGTTCTAAAGGATAAGCCACGTTTTTTTCTACAGTTCTGCTAGTAAGGAGATTATAGTTTTGGAAAATCATTCCCATATTTCGTCTGGACTGTCTTAGGTCATTATGTGGAAGTCCTGTAAGTTCAACTCCATCTACCCAAACTTCCCCTGCTGTGGGACGCTCTAGTAAATTAATACAACGAATTAATGTGGATTTTCCAGCCCCACTTAGTCCCATAATTCCATATATATCACCTTTTTTTACAGATAAATTAATATCTTTAAGTGCTAATACATTTCCTTCCTTAGATTCATAAAGTTTACTCAAATTCTTTAACCCAATCATTTTATCACTCCTATAAAAATCATAATAAAAAAACCTCTTTTCCATGAAAGAGGTATATAAATCCTATCCTCCCTCATCTTTCAACACATAAGTGTTGCTGGAATTAGCACCTGCGATATATAATCATGGTTGCCGGGTTTCATGGGGCCAGTCCCTCCACCTCTCTA
>JGI24707J26582_10001723_pt1 | contig 16950 bp, 19 predicted proteins | sample BioPla1DNA1_FD_26582 | JGI IMG/M metagenome (IMG submission 26582)
CCTAGGAAATAGGCGGCATAGTAGGCGCTTTCCAAAGCACTGGCCAGCACAAAGGGCCACAGCCAGCTCGGCAGGGTAAGCGGGGCAAAAAGCAGACTAAGATACTGTGCACATAAATAGAGCGCAGAAGCGGTGAACACTCCTGCTAAAGCAGGCAAGTAGCCCTTGGCGGTCATGGCTGCAGTTCACCCCCTTGGGAAACGGCAAACACCTGTAGGGACGAGTTGGGCGGAACGGCCACCAGGCTGTGGTGGATCACTTTTTCTACGGCGAAAATAAGTACCTTCTGCCCCTGCTGCACAAAACGCCCAGCTGCTGCCACCAACTCCGGAGTATCCACGGGCACGACCCAGAGCAAAANGGAGACGCCATCCACATACTCCCTGCTCTCCCCGAGCAGGCTGAGGAAATCCTTGTGCCCTTGGGGCTGCACTCCAGCCAGAACTGACAGCAGCGCGCTGAGCTGCTGCGTTCCCTGGCGCGCCCGCATCTGGATCAACCCCGTGTCATGGGATAGGTCCGTCCTTTCCGGCCAGTATTCACTGAGCACAGCATTGGCCGCTAAACCGCAGGCTTCACCCTGCTTGATAATGTGGGCGGCCAGGGATGCTGCGGTGGTCACCGCTCGCTCCGTGGCCACGAAGAACCGGGATACTTCGTAGTCACCTTCAAACAAGTCCAGCAGGATCATGCAGTTCACGGTCACCGTGTGTTCAAACTGCTTGACCTGCAGCCCCTGGGTACGGGCGGTGGCCGGCCAGTGGATGGTGCGCAGGGGATCTCCCGCCTGGTAAGGCCGTACGCCCGCGAGTCGGGTTGGGTCCGGGTTAATCCGCTCCAGGGCCTTCAGGCTGCCAAAGGGCAAGCGAGAGGGCAGGGCCAGCTCGGGCAGGGGGAGGATTTGGGGATAGACCACCACCGTCTCCCCTTCCGCCGGCTGGAACTGGCAGGTGCTGATCCCGAAAAAATCGCCCACAAAGAGCCTCAGGGGACCAAGGCGGTAAACTCCCCGTTCCCGGGCCAGAAGGGGAAAAGTCACTTCCCTGNTTTGACGAGGGCCTAGAGTAAACACGGGCCGGATTGCACGCGCTCCCTTCACTAAGTTGCTGGGAATGCTGTCCTGCACAGAAACCCAAGCAAAGGGAAAGAGCGTAGGGTTGCGGACCTCCAAGGAGACCAGGGCTTCATCGCCTGGAAAGAGGAACCTCTCCTTGCTGCCGCGTTCCACCACTAGCCGCTGCCCGCTTTTCTCCAGCACCAGTGGGGCTGCGAAGAAAAAGAGCAGCAGCAGGTAGGCCAGGGCATAGGCCGGCCTACCCTGCCAGAGCANAGCTGCACACACGGATATGAGTGCGAAAACTTTCCAAGCAAACAAGGTCCTCCCCCCACCACCTTCTTCTTCGTTCCCGCAGCCCTAAATCCTGTTGCTTTTCAGCCCCAGTGAGGTATACTGAGGACAGCTTGGTCTAGTTTATGTAAGGGGAGTTTCCATGAGTTGGGACTTAATCTCGCTGCCCGTAGTGGCAGCCCTCATCGGTTGGGGAACCAATGTCATTGCCATTAGGATGCTGTTCTGGCCCAGGAAGCCCATTAACATCTTGGGATGGCAATTTTTGGGGGTGCTGCCCAAGCGCAAGCTGGAGCTGGCCCGCAGCATTGCGGAAGTGCTGAACGATGAAATCCTACCCATGGATGAGCTCCTGGCCGCGGCCAACACCCCGGCGGTGCGCGAAAAGGTGGCAGGCCTAATCACCGATGGCCTAGTTGACAGGCTCAGGCGGTTTATTCCCCGCTTTATCCTGGAGCACACCGAAGAGAAGCTGCGGCTGACTCTGGAGGGTCTAGTGGCCTCGGAGCTGGAAACCATGTTCAGCCAACTCGCCCAGAATCTCAGCCGTGAACTACAGCAAAGCCAACTGCTGGGGCAGCTAGTAGAAGAGAGGATCAACTCCTTGGATCTGCTCCAGCTGGAGAAGTTGGTCTTGCGGGTAGCCAAGCACGAACTGCGTTATATCGAGCTCTTTGGCGCGGTGTTGGGGCTGATCATCGGTTTCGTGCAGATCTTACTCATCAGACTGTTCTAGAGCAATCGAACCCCGCAGCTTTCTGCGGNGTTCGTGCTTGTCCACTACTTCTTGATAAAAATCTGGGTTACGTAATAGCTTGTCCCACGTTTGGCAATGCCAACACCAATGTGGGTGTAGCCGGAATGAAGAACGTTGGCCCGGTGGCCCGAGGAGTTCATAAACAGTGTGTGGGCCCGGTTCACATCGCCTGTCTTAGCTATATTCTCGCCGGCACGGGAATAGCTGACACCTGCTTGNTCCAGCATATTGTACACGGTGCCGTAAGTAGGCGATACATGGCTGAAATAGCTGTTCACCGCCATGTCATAACTTTTCTTTTTGGCCAAAGCAACCAAAGAGTAGTCGATCTGCAGGGGCTGGCGCCCGTTTTTGATCCGCTCCTGGTTGACCTGATCAATGAGTCTCTGCTCATCGCTGGTCAGGCTGGTGCTGGGAACGGGTACCTGCGAGCCGGGACTGGGCTTGCTGGGCTGCACCGGTAGGATGGGATTGCTTGGATTGGGGCTGGGGTTAGGGTTAGGATTTGGCTGCGGATTAGGATTAGGATTGGGACTCGGGTTAACGGGCAAGGTGGGCTGCCAAACCGGCGGCGTGCTGGACGCGGGCGGCTTATTGGGCAGTGTGGGGGCCCACCATTCCCACGCACTGGCCTGCGCAACAGAAGCAGCGAGCAAAACGATGACTGCAGCAATAACACTGAGACGTTTCAAGCTGATTTCCTCCCATAACTAGTATTGCATACCCATTATAGCAGGAAAACCTTGCGCGCCCGAAATCCAATTTATGGCATAGTCCAGCTAGCGCCGCCCTTGGAGCTCATACAGTCGCTGGACCACTTCCTTGAGGGAAAGCCGCCCCCTGCAGAACACCTCCCCGTCAATGATCACCACGGGCAGTACAGCCCCCTTAACCCAGCCGCCCTTTCTTGCCTCCGTACTTTCTGGGCTCACCAGACGGACATTCGCAGCGGAGCCAAAGCGCCTGCGTACGGCGCGTTTCAAGTAGACTACCGCCTCTCCCAGAGGCAGGTTCTTCTTTCAGCCTCCACAGGAACTCAGAATGGCTCTGGCATAACCGCAAACGATCACTTCCATAGTTCTGCCTCCCGCCGTTCACTTCAGAGCCAGTATATGCCTTACGCCCTGCCCAGGACTCTCCACCAGAAACTGCGCGGTTTGGCTTTCTGCTGCAGCTCCAACTCCTCCAGGCGGGCGCGCAGCCTGAGAAGTTCCCTTTCCAGCTGGGCGCGGCCCGTTTCTCCCTGCAGCCTCTCCTCCTCTTGGGCCTGCTTGAGGCTGAGGACACGGCGTTCCAGGCGATCCAAGCGTGTCGTTAGGGGTGTCAAATCCACTGGCTGGGGAGGTTTCCATTCCCGCCGCCATACCCTGATCTCTTCTTTGACCTCCTCCCACTCCTTGAGGGTGCGGAAGGCCTGCTCCATGAAGGCGGCCTGGGCTCGAGCTTGCCGGGATCGCTCCTCTGCCAGACGCTGGGCGAAGGCCTCCTGTTCCTGCGCTGCGAGCTGCTTTTTCTCCTCCTGGACTTCTGGCCTTGCCTCTTCTTGGGGCTGGGCCTCCTCTTTGGCTTCCATCTGCTGCTTTCCTTTGTACACGGGCAGCGTTAGGCCCCCCTGCACCTTCCAGACATACTCGAAGTCGCCCCGCTCAACAGCTCGGCGCTCCTCCCAGCGGCCCAAGGGAACCTGGTAGAAGTCGCTTCCCTCACCCCACAGCACGCTCCATTGGCCGGAAGCATGGGAAAAGCCCACCGATCCTGCGTGCCCCCGTCCGGTGGACAGGGAAATGGGCGCCGACCAGTGCTCGGTCTTGTGCCGCGCCTTGAGCATGGTCTGCTCCAACTCTTCCAGCCAGAAGAGATGGAGCGGGCCCGCGGAGACAAAGTGGGGATGAGCGCAGCTTGCTTCAGAAAAGGTGACCGCGCCGCTCCACAGCCCGTGCTCCAGATCGTACACCCGGTACAGCAATCGGCGGTCCTTGTGCGCCAAGTAGGCTAGGTGCAGGTATTGATCGCTGTGCCAGCTCACACTGAACCCCCACGGCTCTCCAAAGACATTAGCTGAGACGGTCTGGGGACCGGACCAGGCGTCCGTGAAGTGATGGTGGCACAGGAGGCAGCTGGGCCCTGGTGACGGGCGGACAAAGTAGAAGAGGTGACACCGGCCCAAGCCGTCCTGGATCAAGCGGCCACCCCCGCCGTAGGGCTGTCCCAACTCCAGGCGCTCGCTGTGCAGCTCATCTTGGCCCCTGAAGAACCAGGCGTAATCCGCGTTCAGNAAAGCCATGATCTGCACCACAGATCCCTGCGCTACCACGGCCGCATCCTGAACATTTTCCCGTAACACCCTTGGCCCTGCCTGCATAGAGTGGACTATTAGAGTCTGGCCGCGCAGCTCGATACTGCTGAAGTTTGGATGGTCAATTTCGATGAGCAAAACAACACCCCCTCAACACTAAGGTATGCGGGAGCCTGGCCATTCAGACATTTTCTTCCGAGGTACGCACCACGCTTCGCGTCCTGCATACTATGGCTTAGAGAAAGGAGGATTACGGATGAAGTGTGAATACGAGCCTGATTTTCAGCGGGAGGTCATCTATGTAAACAAGGTCTACAACGAATGCGCCATTGTGGACTGTCCCACCTACCGCATTCCCATTCCGCCCTCTTATCCGCTGGCCGTCAATGTTGTCTCCTGCACCATCACCGACGTGGTGGCGGAGGCAGTTATCATTACAGCCGGTGAGATGGACGTAGTGGTCAACTTCGTCATTAACGTGGAGTACGATAGCAATGGCATGACCCAGTTTATTCAGCAGACCGCTCAGTACCGCCGCAGAGGAGTAAGCNTAGAGGGAGCACTTCCTGGGATGAGCGCCGTCGTCCTGCCCCTGATCCGCTGCCTGAACTGCCGACCCGTGGACGGCGGAACGATCATCGAATGTGATGTGGGCATTTACCTAGTGCTCAAGGCTATAGCCCTGGTTCAGTTAGAGGTTTTGGCCCGCTTTGCCCCTGAACCGCCAGAATGTGAACAGGTATCCCCCATCGGCTGCGCAGAGTGGTTTGAGTTGGCTGAGTCTGGTGCCTTTTGGCCCCCCTTTCCTCCGCAGCCCACGCGCACCCACCGCTAAAAAAAGACCAAGTCCAGCGGCTCGCTGGATTTGGCTTTTTTCAGATCCGGGACAACCTGAAAGGAGTGTGCCGCCGTGCGCATACTGGTCATGACGCGCTTTTACCGCAACGGGCAGACCACTCACGTACTGGATCTCTGTGTAGAACTCCTGCACTTAGGGCACCGCGTCCTGTTGGCCATCTCCGACCTCAATGACGTTGTCTACTTACAAAAACTTAAGGTGGAGGGCATCCCCCATCTGCTCACATCCGANCCCAAGCGCCTCCACAAGCGGCTCACCAAGTGGCAGCCTGAGCTGATCCACAGCCACTCCGCCCACACCCTGGCGGCTGCCATCGATCTTGGGCGCCGGCTGAACATACCCACCGTAAGCACAGTGCACTATCTGGACTTTGACCAGAAAGAGCTTTTGGAGAAGCAAACGGCGGTGATCTTGATCAGCAGGGAGATGCAGGCGCGCTTCGCAGACCTTCCGGTGCCTTCGTTTGTGGTGGAAAACGGAGTCAGGCTGGGGCGCCTCAAGCCCCGCACCAAGCGCTGGCGGCAGCTGGNGCTGTTTTTGGCCCAGATCACCCCGGACAAACTGGAGAACTTCCGTCAGCTGACCCAGTGTCTGCTTAGCTGGGGCTGGGAGGTGATGAGTGCCGGGAACGGACAGTTCCCCGGGGTGAAGTATCTAGGCTGGGTGCATGAAGTGGCGCCCCTGCTGAGACAGGCCAACCTAGTTGTGGGAACGGGCAGGGCCATCAGGGAGGGGATGGCCGCGGGCTGTGCCGCCTACGTGCTGGGCACTCACTGCGACGGGCTGGTCACTCCAGAAAACGTCCGCCAACTGGAAGTTGCCAACTTCAGCGGCCGTACCTATGGCAGGCAGTTCGACGCCGCTTCTGCCGCCGAGGTCCTGCAGCATCCGGACCCTGAGCAATTCCTGGCCCTGGGCAGGTTCGGCAGGCGCTATGCCCTGCAGCATTTCTCCAGCAGGAAAATGGCCCTCGCTGTTGAGCAGGTCTACTTCTCCGCCCTGGACAGGCAAGCAAAACTGCGGAGCTAAACAGGAATCTGGAGGAAAACGTCTAAGTAATAGGGGCAAAGGGGGGAGGAAGTGCCATGAAACTCGTGATTACCGTGGTTGAAGATAATGACGTGGCTTTTCTCATGGAATCACTGGTGAAGAACGNATACAAAGCGACCAAGCTGGCCAGTACGGGCGGCTTCCTGCTCCAGGGAAACACCACCCTGCTCATTGGAGTGCAGGATCATGAAGTGGACCCGGTTTTGGAGATCATCCGCTCCACCTGCGCGCCGCGCAAGAAGATCATCCCACAGATCGCCCCAGAACTGCCCACCGCCATCGGTGTACCCGTGGAAATTGAGGCGGGTGGTGCCATCGTGTTCGTCCTGAACGTAGATGAGTTTTGGAGGCTATAGGGAGGCGAGCAGCGCCAGAAGACCCAGGGCGTTCACTGTGAAGTGGGCTGTGATGGGCACCAGGATGCTGCCAGAGCGGATCAGCAAAAGCCCCAAGACCATTCCGGAGATCAGTACAGGCACAAACTGCAGCGTGTAGAAGTGCAGGAGGGCGAAGAGAAGCGCGGCCAGAAAGACTGCCCGCTTTACTCCCATTCGCTCCCGCAGTAGTTCCATAAGTAAGCCGCGGAAGAAAAGCTCTTCGCCTAGGGGTGCTCCTACCAGAACCAGGAGTGTGGCCCCGAGGGCAATGAAGGGCTTTTTGCTTGTCACCAACATCTGCACGGTAGCCCGGTCCTCGAGCACAAACCTCCGGGCGGTTTCACTGCCCAAGAACTGGGCAGCGACAGCAAACGCCAAAGCTCCCACCAAGACATTCACAAGGTACAGGCCAACGCCGCTGACCAGGCCCTGCATCGCTGTCTTCAGATTGGCCGGTTTCAGGTGCTCCCCCTTGGAACCAAGGAGCCCTCCCGCGACAAAGAGGAGCTGCTGCCAGGCGAGAAGGGCCAGGCGCACACCTTCAGTGGGCTTGATAAACCAAGCTGCAGCGCCGGTGGCAAAGACCAAAGCCATAACTAAGAAGAAGCACAGCCAGCCTCTGCTGTTTTCCATGGAGCTCTCCTTCCCTAGATGAAAGGAGCGCAGCCGCGCTCCCAACTTATGCTCATCCTCCTAACTTCAANATCCCAGGCGGCCAGACCATGTTGGACGGCCACACCCCGGGGCCGTTCCTGGCCAGGCCCTCCCACCAATAACGGTATACGTACCCATGCAGCACATCACGATAAAACCTGCCGTCAGAGTATCCTATGACCATCCCCTCCTTCCCTACCACTGTTACGCATGTGGAAGGGGTTTGGTCACAGTTCCCCTTTCCTATATTCGATAATTCGGTGCCTCTTTGGTGATCTGCACGGTATGGGGATGGCTCTCCTGGGTTCCCGCCGGAGTAATGCGGATAAAGCGGGCGTGGGCGTAGAGGCTCTCCAGATCCGGGGCGCCGCAGTAGCCCATTCCGGCCCTTAAGCCTCCCACCAGCTGGAAAACCATATCGCTTAAGGGGCCCTTGTAGGGAACCCGGCCCTCTATGCCTTCCGGGACGAGTTTGCTGCTGTCGCTTTGGAAATAGCGATCCTTGCTGCCAGCCCTCATGGCCGCCAGGGAACCCATTCCCCGGTAAACCTTGTAGCTGCGTCCCTGGTAAATCTCCTGCTCTCCGGGGCTTTCCTCTGTCCCCGCCAGGAGGCTGCCCAGCATCACACTGCTGCCTCCAGCNGCCAAGGCCTTGACGATGTCTCCGGAAAAGCGGATACCGCCATCGGCGATAACGGGGATTCCGTGCCTCCGCGCCACCTGAGCGCAGTCCCAAACGGCTGTGAGCTGGGGCACGCCCACACCGGCCACAACCCGCGTGGTGCAGATCGACCCGGGGCCAATCCCCACCTTGACGGCGTCTGCCCCTGCTTCAATGAGGGCTTTGGCGGCCTCCCCTGTGGCCACATTGCCGGCGACAAGATCGACTTTGTCCCCAAACTCTTCCTTGAGTTTGGCCAGAACCCGCAGTACACCGCGGGAATGGCCATGGGCGGTATCGATTACCAGGGCATCCACACCGGCCTCCACCAAAGCCGCGCTCCGCTCTAAGCAGTCGGCGCCCACACCCACCGCAGCAGCCACCACCAGACGCCCCTTATCGTCCCGGGCGGAGTTGGGATACTGCCGAGCTTTCTCAATGTCCTTAATGGTAATCAAGCCCTTGAGGACAAAGTCCTCGTCCACGAGCGGTAGTTTCTCAATGCGGTGCTCGTGGAGAATGGCCTTGGCCTGGTCCAGGGTGGTATGTACAGGCGCGGTGATCAGCCCTTCCTTAGTCATCACATTGCCCACGGGCTGATCCAGGTTTTCTTCAAACACCAAGTCGCGGTTGGTCAAAATGCCCACCAGCCGGCGCTCCTTGTCCACAATGGGAACACCCGAAATGCGGTAGCGAGCCATTAAGGCCAGGGCTTCGCGCACAGAGTTGTGGGGATGCAGGTAGAAGGGATCCACAATCACGCCGCTCTCTGACCTTTTCACCCGGTCCACTTCGCTGGCCTGCTCCTCCACGGGCATGTTCTTGTGGATTACCCCTATGCCTCCCTCTCTGGCCATGGCGATGGCCATCTGCGACTCGGTGACCGTATCCATGCCGGCACTGACTATGGGTATGTTCAGCCTGATGTTCCTAGAAAACCATGTGGTGACATCCACTTCCGAGGGCAAGACCTCCGATGCTCTGGGAACCAGCAAAACGTCATCGAAGGTAATCCCTTCCAGCCCAAATTTCTCCTTAAAATCCACTCCAGGGCCCCCTTTTTTCCTGCAATACTCCTTTGAGTTTGAGGATATTTTATCACAAAAGGACCAAAGGGCAACCAAAAATGGGGAGAAAAGCAGGAAACCATCGCCGGCAATTAGAATCAGTAACAGACGAAGCAGTAGTGAACATGGGAGGTAGAAATAGTGGATATTCGCAGAGTAGCAGTACTCGGCGCAGGCCGGCTCGGCCGGGGCATTGCCGAATGTGCTGCCAGCAAAGGCTATGATGTAGTACTCTTCTCACAAGGTGCTGGAGGGCAGGACGCCTTAAGGCGTATTGAGAAGAGCCTCGATCGCAAACTGGCCAAATGGGCCATCACTGAGTCGGAAAAAAGGCTGATCCTCGGGCGCATCAGCTACACGCTAGATCTGAAAGAGCTGAGCAAAGCTGACCTACTAGTGGAAGCGACCATAGACCATTTCTATACCAAGCAGGAACTGCTGCGCACAGCAGATCATCTCTGCCGCCCAGAGGTGGTGTTCCTGTCCACCACTTCCACCCTGCGCGTTTCCGAGCTTGCCAGGGGGATCAACCGCACGGACCTTCTGGTGGGCCTGCATTTCATCCCCCCAGTGCCCAATGTACCCGTGGCAGAACTGGTCAGGGGCAGTCAGACCGATGAACGGGCCGTGGAGATAGCCAAGCAGTTCGCTACCCGCCTGGGGAAACAAGTGGTAGAGATCCATGAGAGTCCAGGACTGGTTAATCCCCGCACCCTGCTTGCTCTGGTTAACGAGGCTGCTTACCTCATCGATGAAGGTGTCTGCAATGCCCAGCAGGCGGATANAATTATCAGGGAGAGCTGGGGTATGTCCCAGGGCCCCCTGGAAATGGCCGACCGCCTGGGCCTGGATTTGGTCTTAAACTGGATGGAGCAGATGCAAGATGCCTTTGGGCAGCGCTATGCCCCCTGCCCGCTGATCCGCCGTTACGTGCGGGAGCGCCGCTTAGGCGTGAAGACCAGACTGGGCTTCCTTGCCTACACAGACGATGATGCCCTCAAGACAGATAGCGAAAGTGAACAGGAAGGCAAACGGGAGGATTGATCATGAACATCTTTGTATTGAACTGCGGTTCTTCTTCAGTTAAGTATAAACTCTACGACATGAAAAACGAGAAAGTCCTGGCCGATGGGCGAGTGGAGCGCATTGGACAAGACAATGCAGTGATTACCCACCAGCCAGCCGGCAGGGATAAAGTCTCCAAGACCATGCCCATCCTGGAGCACACCACGGCCATCAGGGAAAGCTTGAACCTGCTGACCCATCCGGAGCATGGAGTCCTAAAAAGCGTGGAAGAAATCGATGCGGTGGGGCACCGCGTAGTGCACGGCGGAGAGTCCTTCTCTGATTCGGTGCTGATTAACGAACGCACCAAGGACATCCTGGACTCCCTGGCCAGCCTGGCCCCCCTGCACAATCCGGCCAACGTGACGGGCATCCGGGCAGCGGAGAAGATCATGCCCAACGTCCCGCAGGTTGCGGTGTTCGACACGGCGTTCCATTCCACCATTCCGCCCTACGCCTTCTTGTATGCCATCCCGTACAGCGTTTACCAGCGCCATAAGGTCAGGCGCTACGGTTTCCACGGTACCAGCCACAAGTACGTCTCCCAACGTGCAGCGGAACTCATGGGCAGAGATATCGCGGATCTCAAGATCATCTCCTGCCACCTGGGCAACGGAGCCAGCATTGCCGCGGTACACGGCGGAAAGTCGGTTGATACCTCCATGGGCTTCACTCCCCTGGAAGGCCTGATGATGGGCACCCGCAGCGGTGATATTGACCCGGGCGCCATCTTTTACATCATGAAGCAGGAACAGCTCAACCTGCATGAGATCGACTCCATGCTCAACAAGCACTCGGGGTTGTACGGCATCGCGGGAGTAAGCGACATGCGCGACATCGAAAGGGACATCGCCAACGATGACAAGCTGGCCAAACTGGCCTATGAGATGTACGAGTACCGCATCCGCAAGTATGTAGGTGCTTATGTGGCCGCCATGAACGGCGTGGACGCCATCGTTTTCACCGCCGGCATCGGCGAAAACACCCCGTCGCTACGCACTGCCCTCTGCGCAAACCTTTCTTACCTGGGCATTGAGATCGACGAAGAGAAAAACAAAATCCGAGGTGAAGATGTGGAAATCTCCACCCCGGATTCCAAAGTCAAGGTCTTCGTGATCCCCACCGACGAAGAGCTGGTCATCGCCAGGGATACCATGAAGATCGTCTAGGTAAAGCCTAAAACGGAGGTACCGCCTGCGCGGTACCTCTTTGCTTACATCGTAAACCGATGATTGCCAATGGTTGTCTGTACGGGACGGCTGTGCATAAACCGGTCAGTGGACTTACGGGGGTTAAAGAAAAACAGCGCCCCTCCAGTAGGGTCGTGCCCGCTCAGTGCCTCCAAAGCAGCTCTGCGGGCGGTCTCATTGGGGGCCATGTAAAAACTTCCGTTTTGGATGGGCTGAAAGGCGTTGGTTTGAAACAGCACCCCGCGCAGGGTATCTGGAAACTGCGGACTGAGCATTCTGTTGATAATCACCGCTCCCACCGCGACCTGTCCCAGGTAAGGCTCGCCCCTCGCCTCCGCGTGGATCATCTGAGCCAGCCACTCCACCTCTTGACTCGTCAGGCGCACTCCCACCGGGTAGTACTTCACCTGATCCAAAGGCACCAAGAGGCGCTGCCCTACGCGGATCACATCGGACTCAAGGTTGTTCAGGTCCTTTAACTCCTCAACGCTGAGCCCGTAGGTGGTGGCAATCCAGTAGAGGCTGTCCCCGGCCTCCACTTTGTACACCGTCAAGGCTCCATACTTAGCTGCAGGCGAAACAGCCTCGGGGGGCTCGCTATCTTTGGGCACCTCTGGCAAGGTGATCTCGCCCATGGTTACCGCACCTTCATAGGGCGCGGGCTGACCCAGGGCAAACAGGCCGCAGAGAAAGACTACTCCCGCAGCCGCCCAGCTAAAGCGCATGATATTCCGCTTCTGATCAGGCAGTTGACGATCACCTTGCACCCTCTTTCTAAGAACCATTATTATCTAAATTATAAAGGAGTAGGGACAGGCTGTCAATTCCGGCAGCTCAGTCACCTTATTGCAAAGCTCCCAAGGACGTAATATACTAAGAGCCAAGGAGGTGGCTGGATGAGTTTCCTGCGTGAACTGCTCACGCCCAAGCGAGTAATAATATTCGTGGTTATCGCCGTGTTGTTGGCCTTCTTCTCCAGACAACTGGGCACAGTGATTCTGCCCTTTTTCATTGCCGTGAGCTTTGCCGTAATCCTGGAGCCCGTAATCTCCTTTTTGGAAAGGCGTTTGCGTTTTCCGCGCTCCATTGCCGTGCTTGCCACCCTGGTGGCAGTGGGAGGGTTGGCCTGGTACGGCATTGTCCTCATCATCGGGCAGTTGGTGGGTCAGCTCATCGACCTGGCGTCACTCCTCCCCGTATACCGAGAGACCATATCAGACATGACGGAGGATCTCCTAACACACCTGCAGGCCCTCAACGAGAGCCTTCCCCCCATTGTAAGCGTGAACATCCAAACCAGCGTGCAGGACTTTTTGGTCACCCTGGAAAACAGCACGAAGGACCTGATCAACCGGGTCCTGGGCATGTTTTCCGGTCTGCCTTCCTTTTTGCTCGTGAGCATCATCACCCTGGTGGCCACCTACTTTTTCTCTCGGGACAAGGATCTAATCATCGACACCTTCATGCAGTTTGTGCCTCCCAAGTCCCGGGACCAAGCCCTGGAGTTCCGTCACAAGCTCAGCGTGGACCTGTTTGGCTACATCAAAGGCCGCTTCCTCATATTCATCATCATCACTGTGCTCGCGGCAGTGAGCCTTTTCCTGATCGGTACGCGCTACTGGGTGCTTTTGGCCATATTGATCGGCCTGGTGGACCAGGTTCCCGTGATTGGACCGGGCATTGTCTTTACCCCCTGGGTGGCCATGAGCGTGATTGCCGGCGACATCAACCGCGCCGTCTACCTCACCATCCTCTACTTCGTCATTTTCGCCACGCGCAACTTTGCTGAACCGAAGGTGTTGGGAGATTCTGTGGGGCTGCACCCCCTGATTATGCTGCTGGCCATCTACGGTGGCGTGGTCTTCTTCGGCGTCATGGGGCTGTTTCTCGGCCCCGTACTGGCCATTGTCATCAGAGCAACAACCGCTGCGGGACTGCTGAAGTTCCCTCCCTACGCAGAGAAGTAATCCCAGGCCCCTTACATAAAAGGGGCCTTCCTTCTGTACACTAAAGGTAGTCTCTGCGGACAAGGAGTGCAGCCATGTTCACCCTTCCCTTTAGTGTAACCCTGCTCAGCCTCCTCACCGTTTTATTCTTCCTCGGTTTCGGGCAGCGCGTCCTGGATCGCATGCGCCTTACTGACTCCGAAGCAGTCATCATCCTCCTGGTGATGATCGCCGGCCATTTCCTGCCCACCATCTCCTTAACCTCCCGTGCAGCCCTGAATCTAGGTGGGCTGATCCCCCTAGGCGTGGCCAGCTACCTTTGGCCACCACTTCCAATGTGGAACGCCGCCGGGCGGCGGGAGTGACCTTGATCACCGCCCTCTTGGTCTTCCTCACCGATAAACTACTCCCCCTGCAGCCGGGCCTTTTGGACCCCGTGTTCAGCGCGGGCATTTTCGCGGGGCTGGCGGCTACTTTTTGGGGCCGTTCCCGGCGCAGTGCCTTCATCGCTGGGCTGTTGGGCGTTTTTTTGGTGGATCTTGCCGGCATGGTGCAGCTCTGGCTGCAGGGAGTGCAGGAAGAAATCACCTTAGGCAGCGGGGGTCTCTTTTCCAGCATGGTTGTGTGCTCCTTCCTAGCCGTGATCATCACCGAAGTGATCGGAGAAGTGCGGGAGGCGATCCACCTGGGAGGGAACCGCGATGGGTAAAGCTCACAGAATGGCCCTAGCAGCTATCTGCCTTTTTCTGGCGCTGAGCTCTGCTGCTGCCTCCGACGATGCGTGGGGTGAGTTTTTGCCCACTGGTGAGTACTACACGCTCCTGGGCCCAGACGATCAAGTCCTCCTGGAAACCGGACGGCGCATCTACCTGGAAGACCAATACTTGACTGCAGACAACCGCCTCTACGAAGTTGTGGAAGTGGACGACGAGGCACAGATCGCCCGGGCCAAGCTGGTGGCCGAAATTGAGTTAAAACTCACCCCCTGGCAGGAGCTCCGGCGAGAGCTGGGCCTCACCGTGATCGAGGCCGCTGATCCAGATACGACCAGGGGCACCATTGCCCTCTACCACACCCACAACGCGGAAAGTTATGTGCCCACGGACGGAACGGACAGCATCTACGGCAAGGGCGGCATTCATCAAGTGGGAGCTGCCTTCGCCGAGGCGCTCCGGGACCGGGGAGTCACGGTGCTCTACTCAGAACAGCTCCACCTCCCCCACGACCGGGGAGCGTACCGAAGGTCAAGGGAGACCGTTGTGGAACTCATGTCCAAAGAACCTGATGCCATTTTCGATGTGCACCGCGATGCTGCTCCCCAGAGCGCCTACGCCATTCAGCTGGAGGATCAGTGGATGACCAGCATCCAGTTTGTTGTGGGGAGACAGAACCAAAACCTGGGCGTGAACAGGAAGTACGCGGAGTCCCTAAAGAAGCTAGCCGATGACATGTACCCAGGTTTAGTCAAAGGCATCTATTACGGCCGTGGCAACTACAACCAGGACCTAAGCCCCCTCAGTCTGCTCCTGGAAGTGGGGGCGCACACCAACAGCAGACCAGCCGCGGAGAAGGGCGCCACCCTCTTCGCCGAAGTGGTGGACCATTACTTCTACGGTCCCACTGCGGAAGCAGCTCGCGGCAGCCGGGGCAGAGCAGCCTCGCGCAGCATTGTGGGCCTGATCGTCTTTTGTCAGCGCAGGAGCTGCTGCCTACTACGTAGTCAACGCCGGTGGTTTTTCCGCCGCCCTGGAGCGCCTTAAGTCATCTCTGCGCCTCCGCCCCCGCAGGTAAGCTGCTGCGCCTCCCCAACCGGACTTCACCGCCCACCCGTCATGAACTTCTCCCGGCAACGCAGGAAATCGCAGCCTGGAGAGAGAAGTTAGCAGGCAAAACCAAGACGGAGTGATGGCGGTGAAATTGATCTTCAGAGCGGCAGTAACACTCCTGGTCATCACGGTGCTTTTGACCGGAGGCCTAATCCTCTATCTGACCATTACGGAATACCGGCCTCAAGACGTTATGCCCGTGCAGATCCTCGGCAAGCAGAACCGCCCTGTTGATCTGCGTGATGAGCTGACCATCACCACCTTTAACACGGGTTACGCCGCGCTGGAGCGCGATGCAGACTTCTTCATGGATGGTGGAACCATGTCCCGGGGCCTGAGCGAGGGGCGCGTCGAGCAGAATCTGGCTAAGATCACTGCCCTACTCCAATCACTCGGTTCAGACTTTTACCTCCTGCAGGAAGTGGATGAGAACGCCACCAGAAGTTACGGGATCAACCAAAGGGAGCAGATGGCCAAAGCCCTCCCCGATTACGTCTCCAGCTTTGCNGTGAACTACCAAGTGGGCTGGGTGCCCATTCCTGTGCTGCAGCCCATGGGCAGAGTCTTGTCAGGTCTGCAAACCCTTTCCCGCTACACGGTGCATGAGGCCACGAGATTCTCCCTGCCCAGCACGGCATCGTGGCCCATCCGCTTGGGCCACCTCAAACGCTGCCTGCTGGAGAGCAGGATTCCTGTAAACGGCGGCAGAGAACTGGTCATTGCCCACGTGCACCTAGAGGCCTTTGATTCAGGGGGCAGCCTGCGCAGCGAGCAACTGGCTTTCATTGAAGATTACGCCCGCGCCGAAGTGGCCAAGGGCAACTATGTAGTTCTGGGTGGAGATTGGAATCATCTCTTGGCCGCTAATCCCCAGGAAGTGCGTGCCCGTTTTTCCGCCACCTGGCCGTCCTGGCTCCAGCTGCTTCCCGAGGGTTTCTTGGCGGAGTTCCAGTGGGCGTATGATGAGGAAGTTCCCTCGGTACGCGATCTGGCTGCGCCTTATGATCCGCAGCATACCTTCACCTGCACCATCGACGGCTTTTTGGTTTCGCCCAATGTGGAGATCCTTGAGGTCTACGGACACGACCTTGGTTTTGAGTTCAGCGACCACAACCCGGTCACCCTCAGGTTCAAGCTGCGCGGTGACGAGGCTGTCCAAGAAGATGAGCAGCCAGATGAGCCAGTGGAAGAGTTGGAAGAGCTGGAAGAGCAATAAGACTCTGTGTGAGGTGAGAATCATGAGACTTTGCACAATTGAGGAGATCCCCAAGGATCAGCTAGCCGCGTTTTGGACAAGCTGGTGGGGAAGTTCCAAAATGGTCGTCTCCAGCGGAGTATATGACTGTGCCGATTTGGCCGGTTTCGCTGTCCTGGATGACGATGCTGAGATCATCGGGCTGATTACCTACGACCTGAGAGATGGAGAATGCGAGATCATCTCTCTAAACAGCACCAAAGAAGGCAAAGGGATTGGTACAACTCTGGTTTCCGAAGTGGAAAGAGTGGCCAGGGAGAATGGGTGCAAACTGCTCAGGGTCACTACCACCAATGACAACTTCCTCGCATTAAGGTTTTACCAGAAACGGGGCTTTGTTCTGCACCGGCTGATCTGCGGCGCAGTGGATAAGGCCAGGAAAATCAAGCCCGAGATACCGCTAATTGGCAATGATGGCATACCCATTAGGGATGAGATTGAGTTGGCAAAAATCTTGGATTAGGGTCTCTGCGTGAGACCCATTTTCTATTTAGCACAAAAAAAGACACCCTCAGGTGTCAGAAAAATGGCTCCTCGGGCTGGACTCGAACCAGCAACCCTTCGGTTAACAGCCGAATGCTCTGCCATTGAGCTACCGA
>JGI24707J26582_10001732_pt1 | contig 16936 bp, 16 predicted proteins | sample BioPla1DNA1_FD_26582 | JGI IMG/M metagenome (IMG submission 26582)
TCAAATATATGAATTATGTTGTACTGTTTATCGTTGCAATATCTAACTAACCTGTCTTTTTGCCTTTTCAAATTCCCGCTGTCTGCTTGTTTTTTGGTAGACACCCTGCAATATATAAATGCATTCTTTTTGGTGTTTTCTTTTATGCTGTCGGAAATAAGGGATTCGATTTCAGATAGTTTATATCTTCGATGTCCGCCTGAGGTTCTGTATGCTTTCAATTTACCGTCATTATCCCATCTTTGAAGGGTTCTTATATCCACCCCTAATATTTTGCTTGCTTTTGATATACTGATCATTTCTTCCATATTTTTCACCTCTGATGTCAGTATATCAAAATTTGTATATGCTGTCTATTAATTTCTATATGTTTGTCTAAAATTGTACATATATTCAGCAACTGCTGTTACCTCCTTAAAAATCTATATCTTTCGTTCCGAACAATTTATCATTAACATATATGGCATACTTTTGCTGTCCTGTTCCTGTTACAGGTACACTGATAACTCTGCCTTCCCTGTCCAGATCATGTTTTCTGCTATATACCCTTACACTTTTATCTCCATCTATCTGTTCAATCACAACATCAACCTTACCGCTGTGGTCCGCCAAGGTAAAGACAATCGTACTTGTCGATGTTTCACCCGGACCCGGTTGTTCATCCCCATTTTGGTCATTTTCATCCAAGTCTTCCATTTGGTCCGGCGCATCGCTACCCTTGCTGACTACCAAATTAACAACGGATCCCACATCAACTTCCTCATTCGGTGGAATGCTCTGTTCAATGACATACCCCTTTACGTATATATCACTGTGCCTTTCGGTAATGGTCGGGTCCCCCAATCTGTTCCTCGTAATTGTGTCCTTGGCTTCCTCCAAGGTCATTCCAGTCAACCTCGGCATAAATATGGTTTCGAGCTTTAAACCCTTGCTCACTGTGCAATTAACTTTGGTACCCGGCGGCACTCCTTTCCCGGAGCTCGGGTCCTGTTCGATAACCGTCCCCACAGGTAATTCGCTGAATTCCTCCTTAATTGTCCCCGGTTCCAGGCCTTTCTCCCTCAATAATCTCTCAACATCCACAGCATTTTCATAAATCAAATACGGAACCGTGACCAATTTGCTGCCTTTACTGACTGTCACATTGACTACGGTGCCCTTCCGTACAGTCATTTCCGCCTGAGGGTCCTGCCTGATTATCTCGTCCTTTGGCACAACATCGTCATTTGCCGACGTTACATTCAACTGGAGCCCCACCCTTTTCGCCTCTTGTTCGGCATCCTGAATATTCCAACCCTCAAAATCCGGCACCTTCACATCTTCTACCCTAAAAAAATTAGCTAAATGAAGAATTGCAAATGTAAATAACAGGGCAGCCAGTAAAGCGGCGACAACAGCAGAACCTATCAAGAATTTGCGCCTTCTATTTCTCTCAGATGGCCTGTTCTCGTCACTTAAGGCACCATTATTGCCGACCAATTCTTTTATCTCGTCGGCGGTAACAGACGGTATAATCTGTGTTGGCGAGTCTTCTATCTCCAAAGTATTGTCTATATTACCCAACTCGATATTGCTCTTTATTTTATACAGGTCTTCTATTAAATCCGCAGCACTGGCATATCTGGCTGATTGTTCTTTTTGAATCAGTTTCATGATTATAGATTCCAGGTCCCTCGGAATAGAAAAATTGTGTCTGGAAGGCGATTCCGGCTTCTCTTGAATATGTTTCAGTGCAATTGTAACCGGCGTATCACCGTCAAAGGGTACCCTGCCGGTAATCATTTCATACATAACAATACCTAAAGAATACAAGTCCGATTTTTCGTCGGTATAACCACCTCTAGCCTGTTCCGGAGCAAAGTAATGGACAGAACCTATTATGCTTCCGGTATTGGTAATAGTAGATGATGTAGCTGCCAAAGCGATACCGAAGTCCGTAACCTTGGCCCTGCCATCCTCAGTCACCAAAATATTATGGGGTTTAATATCACGGTGAATAATATGATTAGAATGGGCATGTTTTAACGCTAGCGCTATCTGCCTGGCAAAATCTACCGTCTCGCCTTCAGAGAGTCTCCCTTTTTCCCTGATCAGCTGTTCCAAGGTCTTACCTTCCACATATTCCATAACAATATAATGAATGTCGTCTTCTTCTCCCACATCATATATATTAACTATGTTAGGATGGGATAGACTAGCTGCGGCTTGGGACTCTTTCTTGAATTTATCTAACAGATTCCTATCATTAATAAATTCCGACCTCAGTATTTTGATTGCAACATAACGATTCAACAATTGACATTTAGCCTTATATACCAGGGCCATCCCGCCTCCGCCTATTTTTTCAACAATTTCATATCTCTGTCCTAATATTTTACCGATCATATTTTCACCTGCTTTCTGTACTTCTTCCATTATATTTTGCAACCAATACGGTGATATTATCATACCCACCCCTTTTATTTGCCATAGATACCAACCTTTCACATACCTCGTTACTATCGTTTACTTCCAATGCAACCTTTTCGATTTCATATTTATCTACAAAATTGCTTAAACCGTCGGTACATAAAACCAATATATCTCGAGGTAAAAAACTGACTGTGAAAATGTCAACCTTGATATTTTCATCTATCCCCAAAGCCCTGGTGATAATATTTTTCCAGGGATATTTTATTGCTTCGGCTTCGGTGATGTTCCCGCTCCTGATTAACTCCGCAACCAAAGAGTGGTCCAGAGTTATTTGCTCTATGTTATTATCCCTTATGATATAAGCTCTGCTATCCCCTATGTGACCTATATAAAGGGTGGAACCGATTCGTAGCGCCAGCGTGGCGGTTGTCCCCATGCCGTCACAAAAAAAATTCTCCTTGGAATATAAATAGATGTTCTCATTTGCTTTATGGAAAGCCTCATATATAATTCCTTTAATCAGTTGTTTTTCCATATTAACTGAAATATATTTAATAATATGATCCCTTATATTATCGACAGCAAGAAGGCTGGCGACCTCTCCGGCGCTATGGCCACCCAGACCGTCTGCGACAATAAATAAATCATAATCCTTTTCTAAGAAACAGTAACTGTCTTCATTTATATCCCTGACTTTTCCAATATGTGACATAGCCCCTATGTCCATCTTCTCCCCCCCATTTACGCAAATTCTTATTGTTTATACTATTTTAATCATTTTTATCACTTTTGTAAATGTTTACTTCATAATACGCATTATCTTTGAAATAAAAAAACCATCCGTGTTATGTATATTGGGATAAAGCTGAATCATACTTTTGGTATGCTTCCCGGGAATGAAATCTTCATATTCCTTGCTGATATCGATCAAGGTATAATCCGGGTTGCAATCCAGAAATTCCCGTACAATATCTCCATTTTCCTTAGGATTTATGGTGCAGGTGCTGTATACAAGCTCCCCTCCCAACTTTAGATACCTTGATGCATTCTTTAGTATATCATATTGTATGGTCATAATGGACTTTATATCAGCAGGTTGTTTTCGATATTTTATTTCGGGTTTTCTACGAATGATGCCCAGCCCGGAACAAGGCGCGTCTACAAGCACCCTGTCAGCCCTGCTTAACAAATTCTTATCTAAATCCTTCCCGTTAAAATTTTCCGTTTTAATTATTGTTATGCCAAGCCTTTCAGCATTTTCACGGACAAGTTTTAATTTATGATCATGGATGTCCCTGGCAATTATAGTCCCCTTATTATTCATCAATTGGGCCATATGGGTGGCCTTCCCCCCGGGGGCACTGCATACGTCTATTATGAAATTCCCTTCCTTGGGATCTAATATTTTGGCAACCAACATCGAACTGAAATCTTGTATTTGAATGTATCCTTTTTTATACAGATTAGATTGTTCTATATTATGAATCCCCTCAACAATCACCGCTTCCTTTATGAAAGGGCTTTGTTTTACGGTATAACCCTCATCGATAAGAAGTTTGATACAATCATCTATTTCTATTTTTAATGTGTTTATACGCACATATAAGTCCGGTGTAGCGTTATTAGCCTTTAAAAGTTTCGCTGTAAAATCCTCTCCGAAGTTATTCAAAAATGTTTCAACAAGCCATTGAGGATGCGAATATCTTACCGACAGATATTTAACAATGTTTTTTTCAGGACATGGAAATTCGATGCTTTCCCTGTTCCTTTGAATGTTTCTCAAGACCCCGTTTATAAATCCCGTCGTTTTTTTGCAATATTTCTTTGATAGGTTTACGGTTTCATTTACAGCCGCAAAACCGGGTATTCTGTCCAGAAAAAGTAATTGATATATTCCAAGCCTCAACAGGTTTAACGTATATGGGTTCATCTTCGCTATCCTATAGGTCGAAAATTGTTCTATTATGTAATCTATATAAATCTGATTTTCCAAAACACCATAAACAAGTTCCGTGATTAAACCTCTGTCTAATTGTTTATATGGTTTATTCCTCAGCTCCTGATTTATGGCTATATTTGAAAAGGCATTCTTTTCATTTATTTCATATAAAACTGATAATGCTCCTTCTCTCGGATTCATTCTCCTGCCTCCCTCAACTATCATATATTAAGATCATCCGTTATACCGGGATTACAATATGATACAATAATATCAAATCATTCAGTAAAAAATAAAAAGGCGTATAGTTTACGCCCTTAATTTCTTCTCCGATCCCTTATCAGGAGTAATCGGATCAGCTGTGATATTGCGGTAGCCATGGCTGCTACATAGGTAAGCGCCGCCGCATTCAATATCTTCTTGGAATGTTTGTATTCATCATCTGCAATAAATCCCCCTTCGTCCAATAGCCTCAATGCCCTGCCGCTTGCATTAAATTCTACAGGAAGCGTAACGACCTGGAACAATACGGCAGCGGAAAATAACAGTATTCCTAAATCTAGCAGGGACGGCAACGACATTATAAGGCCGAGGATAATAAAAATCCAGGCCACATTTGAACCGAAACTGGCTATCGGAAAAATAGCATTTCTAAAGCTGAGCGGGATATATCCGTTAGCGTGTTGGATTGCATGGCCGGTTTCATGTGCGGCAATGCTGATAGATGCCAGAGAATGTCCGTTATATACTTCGTTAGACAGGCGAACTACCCTCCTCCTCGGATCATAATGATCAGTAAGTTGGCCCCTCGTTATTTCGACCGGAACATCCCCTATTCCATTATTATCCAGTGCATGTCTGGCGACCTGGTAACCCGTATACCCTTTTTTGCCGCCTACCCTTAAATATTTTGCAAAAGTCGACTTGACCTTCGATTGGGCGTACATAGCGAGTATAATGGAAGGAATTAACAAAATCATGGTAGGATCAAAATACCCAAACCCGAATGGAAACATATTATCACTCCTTATATAAAAAATGTTTTATTGCTGCTCTGACCTCATTGATATCAACCGTTGTATTTAAGCATGGGCCCTCGGGACGTTTATTTGTTATGGCAATAACAGGCAAATCCCGTACTTCATACAAACCTCCGGCCAAATCCCTTTCGCAGGCTATGGCCACAATAGCTTTGGGCTTCAGGTCTTCGATTACTTTTCGTGCCAGGGTTCCCCCTGTCACTACCCTGATATTTACTCCGAATTCTTCCTTCAGCTTAATCAAGCTATCTATGCTACATTTGCCGCAACGCTTGCAATTCTCAATATTTGTAGTGATCCTGTGCGGACAAAATGATTTTTGGATACAGTGTGGAATTAAAACCAATATATCATTGCCCTTTATACTGTATTCATCGATAGACACCAATCTGTTGTTCAGCTCTATAAAAATGCTCCTTATAGAATTTTTATCATACTTAAATAATTTACCTAAAAAAAGCATCCCCGGATATATCATTGTAAAGGATAATCCTAATAGCCTTCTAAAGGTTTTAGATACCGAATGTTCATGCCATAATAATACGCCAATAAAAATAGTCCCCAACAACAAGAGCCCTGTACCAAATAAAATTGTAATTATAATAGCAAATATCGATTTATAAAAATATTCGTTCCGTCCCCTTACAATCAGCACCAGACAAACAATGGAAATTACTGTCAGACTGAACATCAATAATAAAATAGAAATAAATTTTTTATAAATGTTATCTGTCTTCGGTATACCCTCAATCTCCATATTGTTCACCCAATATTATGCCCGGTTCAATATTATTCCCTACCAAATATTGATTTACACTCATCTTTTTCCTGCCACTAAACTGTAATTCCTCTATAGACAATATGTCCTTTCCCGTAGCAACAAGAATACAATCCTTTTTTACCTCCAGAATCGTTCCCGGTTTATGGTCCTCGTTGCCGTAAATTACACTGCCCTTCCATACCTTCATAATCTTTCCGTTGTATGTGGTGTAAGGTGTAGGCCATGGAATCGTTCCCCTGATCAGGTTTTTGATCTCCTCAGCAGGCCTGCTCCAATCTATTTTGCCATGTTCCTTAGTGAGCATCGGCGCATAGGATGCTTCCTTATGGTTTTGCGGGACAGGTCGTATCTCTTCGGTCCCTATCAGATCTATTGTTTTATCTAAAACCTCTGCCCCAAGATACATTAAACGATTATGAAGTTCCCCTGCTGTCTCGTCTTCGTATATTTTGATCTCTTCTTTCAGCAGTATATCTCCCGTATCCAGTCCTGCATCCATATATATTGTGGTAATACCAGTGCTTTCTTCCCCGTTAATGACAGCCCAATTGATAGGTGCCGCGCCACGATATTTCGGCAGCAAGGAAGCATGAACATTAATACAACCGTATTTTGGAACTCGCAAAATTTCCGTAGGCAAAAGTTGCCCATAAGCCACAACGATAATAATATCCGGATTTAATTTTTCTATATTTTTGAACACCTCCACATCTTTCAATGTATTTGGCTGAAATACAGGAATATTATGCTCCAGTGCCTTTTCCTTTACAGGAGTTATATTTATTTTCCGTCCCCTGCCACTCGGTCTGTCCGGTTGGGTAAAAACACCTATTATTTCATGCTTGTCGTCTACCAGGGTTTCCAAACAAGGTACGGCAAATTGCGGGGTTCCCATATAAACTATTTTCACAAAATCACCACTATTCCTCTTTGACTTTATCTATGAACAATATTCCATTTAGATGATCCACCTCATGACAAAACGCCCTGGCTAAAAGTTCTTTGCCTTCGAGAATAATCTCCTTTCCCTCACGGTCCAAGCCCTTTACCCTGACTATGTTCGGTCTTTCAACTTCTCCCGTAACCCCGGGGAAACTGAGACACCCCTCATTCCCACACTGAATGCCTTCTTCGAATATTATTTCAGGATTTATTAATTCAATCGGACCTTCTCCTATATCTATAACTATTACCCTTCTTAAAACCCCAACCTGTGGAGCTGCAAGTCCCGCCCCTTCGGCATCGTACATCGTTTCCTTCATATCATCCAATAGAGTAATAATTCTGTCATCGATTTTATCGACTGTTCTCGAAATTTTTCTCAGTATCGGGTCGCCCTCTGTACGGATAATTCTGATTGCCATAACAACGCCTCCTAAACTAGACAATAGTACATGGGTTTATGTCAATATTACATGATATGTTCCTGGGAATATATCTACCCCTGTTATCTATCAACAAATATTTTATAGCCTTTTTTAATAACCTGAAGGGTACATCAACATCCTTTAATAAAAGCTGGTATCTATAACTATCCTTTATTTTATTTATTATGCATGGGTTGGGCCCCAAAACGATATTATCAAATGTTTTGTATCCCTGTGAATTTAAAATATATTTTATATGATCCGCTATCGAATCAGCTATATCTTCCACATCCTTTGCATCTTTACCTGCAAAGTTTATCAAAATCAGATTTGAAAAAGGAGGGTAGCTGAATTCTTTTCTGATGGCCAGTTCATCTTTAATAAATTTTTTGTAATCATGATTTTCCGAAAATACAATACTATAATGGTTCGGTTCATAAGTTTGCAAAATTACCTTACCTTCCTCCAAACCCCTTCCCGATCTGCCGGCCACTTGGGTGATCAATTGAAAGGTTCGTTCCGCCGCTCTGAAATCCGGCAGGTTTAAAATTAAATCAGCCAAAACAATACCCACCAGGGTAACGTTGGGAAAGTCTAAACCTTTGGAAATCATCTGGGTACCTATAAGAATATCTATTTCCTGTTTTCTGAAATTTTCAAGAATTCTTTCATGGGAACCTTTCCGGCTCGTTGTATCCATGTCCATCCGCTTTATTCTTGCCATAGGGAAATGAAATTTGACCTGATCCTCAACTTTTTGAGTTCCGGTTCCTATGCATTCTATACCATCACTGTTGCAACTTGGACAAACTGCAGGCATTTTTTTGATCTGTCCACAGTAGTGACATTTGAGTATTGAACCCACCTTATGAAAGGTCATAGCTATATCACAATGTTTGCATTTTTCAACATAACCGCAGGCCTTGCATGACATAAAATTTGAATGTCCTCTGCGATTTAAAAACAGGATAGTCTGTTTTCCCCTTTTCAGATTTTCATCCATAGCATCTATCAATTCATAACTGAATATCCCTCTGTTTCCTATCTCTAATTGTTTTGTCATGTTGACTATTTTCACTTTGGGTAAACTTGCATTTACGACCCGTTTTGTCAGGCTGATCAATTCCAGTTGGCCGCTCAGGGCCTTGTAGTAACTTTCTATGGACGGCGTAGCGGAACCCAACACCAGTACAGCCCCTTCTGATTGTCTGCGATAATCGGCAACGTCGATGACATGATATCGCGGGGGTTGTTCGGATTTATACGTATGTTCATGTTCCTCATCTACTATAATTATTCCAAGATTTTTGAGCGGCGCAAAGACAGCCGATCTGGCACCTATTACAATATCAATTTCATTGTTTTTAATTCTTCTCCATTCGTCGTATCTTTCACCATCGGATAAACCACTGTGGAGCACGGCTATCCGTTCCCTGAACCTGCCCATAAATCTGGCAACGGTCTGGGGCGTGAGGGAGATTTCAGGCACCAATACAATTCCCTGCCTGCCTTTTTTTATTGTCTTCTCGATAAGTTGTAAATATACTTCGGTTTTGCCGCTGCCCGTGATACCGTGTATCAGATAGGCGCCTTTCATGTTATTTTCTATGCAATTGCCTATTTTATCTATTGCCGCCCTCTGCTCTTTGTTAGGAACCAGTTTTGGAAAGGCTGCAAAATTTCTGTCGGCAAAGGGATCCCTTTTGACTTCCATATCAACAAATTTTATGTACCCTTTTTTCCGCAAACTATTCAGGGTACCCCTTCCGGTATCGGCCATGTCTAATAATTCTTTGACACCGCGTTTATCATGTTGTTTCAGTATTTCCAGACAGAGTTTTTGCTTTCTTGCATTTTTCAATGAGTCTATGGCCTCATCCCAATCTTTATCTTCCACAGACATATACGCATATTGTTCTGTTTTTATGCCCACTCTGCTATCAAATTCATATTTTATATCGATTATATTTTTTTCGAGAAGTGTCCTGATAACGTCGTTAATCTCTTTATAATCCACATGTTGGGTCAACAGATCCAGGTATACCTTACCTCCCAATTCTTCCAACACGGTAAGTACATTTCGTAACCTCCGTTGGCTGACCGAAATCAATTTTTCCCAATCGGTATTTAACAATATGATTAATTTTCTCTCTCTTTTTATCATGCCCGAGGGTATCAGGCAGTGTATGGCCTCTATATACTTACATAAGTATTGATTTTTCATCCAAAGAACCAGTCTCAGTTGTTTCTCCGATAAAATCGGTTTTTCGTCTATAACCGCTAATACACTTTTTAATTTTATATTCTTGTTTATCGGCTCATCCGCATTGTTAAGCACGTATGCCTCAAGCCTTCGATTTCCCCTGCCAAAAGGAACAATTACCCGGGTTCCAAGGGGTACCTTATCATATAAATGGGCGGGGACCCTGTAATCAAACAGCTTATCTGTTTGGTAACTGTTGTTGTTTACTATAACCTGCACTATTTTGTCTCCCATTCTTTCACCCCCCTGAACCCAAACTAAAAGCCGCGGGTCATTTGTTTAACCTTATCCAGAATACGGTGCGCAATATCTATCTTATCAGATTTTTCTATCTTTTCTATGTTGTTATTTCTATCTATTATAGTAACAATATTTGTATCGGTTCCAAAACCTGCACCTTCTTCCGTGATATCGTTTGCTACAATAAAATCCAGGTTTTTTTTCAAAACTTTATCCTTGGCATTTTCTATGACATTATCACTTTCTGCAGCAAAACCGACCAGTATTCTGTCACCCTTCATTCTTCCGAGTTCGCCTAAAATATCGGGAGTCCTCACCAAAGTCAGGTTTAGATTCCCTTCGACTTTCTTTATTTTACATGTCGATACGGTTTCCGGCCTATAATCTGCAACAGCCGCAGATTTAATGATAATATTTTGCTCTTCGAAATTATTCATCACCGCATTGTACATTTCCAGTGCGGTATTTATTTTAATCAATCTAACCCCTGTCGGCGGACGGAGATTTGTGGGACCACTTATAAGGGTCACTTGCGCACCCCTTGAAAACCCGGCCTCTGCAATAGAATATCCCATTTTACCCGTCGAATAATTACTGATAAAACGAACCGAGTCTATAGACTCCCTGGTTGGGCCGGCCGTTACCAAAATTTTTATACCCTCGAAGTCTCTGTTTGGTTTAACTGTGGCTATTATAAATTCTATGATTTTATTTGTATCCGCCAACCTGCCCGTCCCGGTATCTCCGCACGCCAGGCGCCCGGAAGCGGGCTCTATAAACAAATATCCCAATGAAATCAGTTTTTTTATATTTTGTTGAACTATTTCATTCTCATACATTTTTGTATTCATGGCCGGCGCAAAAATAACCTTCGCGGTAGAAGCCATGATTGTGGTGGAAAGCATATCATCCGCAATGCCTCCCGCAACCTTGCCGATAATGTTGGCGGTCGCAGGTGCCACAAGCAGGACATGAGCTTTTTGGGCTAATGAAATATGCTCGATATCCCGGTATCTCGGTGTGTTGAAAGTATCTGTAATTACCGCATTCCGGCTTAAGGCCCGAAATGTGTTGGGCCTGATCATTTCAGTTGCAGATTTGGTCATAATAACATCTATATTTGCTTTGAGCTTTTTTAAATTGCTGACAATATCACATGCTTTGTATGCCGCGATCCCCCCCGTTACACCAAGTAAGATGTTTATACCCTCTAACAAATTATCACCTTCTTATCTGGATTCCTCATCCTTCTTATAGGTTATCTTTTCTTCGAATATTTCCTGGGTGGCAATTGATACCGGTTTTTTAAAACAGGATCCGGCCTTTGACTTGTTTTCATCTACTATTTGTCTCGCCCTTTTTGCCGCAATTACGACTAACGTATATCTACTGTCTACCTTTTCCAACAGTTCGTTAATTGACGGGTATAACATTTTATCATCCCCTATTAGAATCTTGATAATATTTCTTTATAATTTCTTAAAACCCTGCATTTTTCTGCCCTTATGATAGCCTCGATATCTTGGATGGCCTTTGATATGTTATCATTAACAATCGCATAATCATATTTCATTACCTGTTTGATTTCCGATACAGCGGCATCATAGCGTTTTTCGATATCAGGCGGACTTTCTGTTCCCCTGTTTACAATCCTATTTCTTAATTCACCTAAAGAAGGGGGCAGAATAAAGATAAACACCGCATCCCTGAATTTCTTTTTGATCTGCAGGGCACCGACAATATCTATCTCCAATAAAACATCATTACCATTTTGTAGGTTATTCATAACATACCGTTCAGGTGTGCCATAATAATTGTCATATACAACCGCATATTCCAAAAATTCGTGTTCATCTATCATCTGTCGGAATTTATCTTCGGTAATAAAATGGTAATTAACACCATCTTCTTCCCCGGCCCTGGGTTTTCGTGTAGTGGCCGATATGGAAATCCTTATTTGAGGATTATTTTTAAGCAATTCTCTGCAGATCGTTCCCTTCCCCGCACCGGACGGACCCGATATAACAATTAGCAAACCTTTACCGATCATGTCCCTCTCCTTTTCTGTTTTATATTATTTGCTCCGGACAGTGTCTTCCGTCTCCTTTGAATTACCCCTGGATTCCAATCTATATGCAACAGTTTCAGGTTGGACGGCGGAAAGAATAATGTGCTCACTGTCTGTTACTATTACCGCTCTCGTTTTTCTGCCATAGGTAGCATCTATCAGCATGGACCTGTCCCTAGCCTCTTGAATAACCCTTTTAATAGGGGCTGATTCCGGACTCACAATGGCTACAATCCTGTCCGCAGATACTATATTCCCAAAACCTATATTAATCAATTTTATATTCATCAATGTTTCTCCTCTACTCAATATTTTGAACCTGTTCTCTCATTTTTTCAAGTTCACTCTTTATGTTGATAACCAAATTAGCTATAGCCAAATCGTTTGCCTTAGACCCGATTGTGTTGGTTTCTCTATTCATCTCTTGAAGTAAAAAATCCAGTTTTCTGCCAACAGCGTCGTCCTCTTCTAAAATTTTGATAAACTGTCCTATATGGCTGTGCAGCCTCACTATTTCCTCCGTTATGTTGCTTTTATCGGCAAACAACGCTACTTCCATCGCTATACGGCCTTCGTCCAAATCAAGTTGTTCATCCAATATTTCCTTGATCCTGTCCGTCAATTTTTGCCTGTATTCTTGTATAATTATGGGGCTCCTGTCTCTTATTTGTGCAAGAAGGCCATCGATTTTATCGAGACGTTTCAGCATATCTATTTTTAACTTTTCCCCTTCTTCTTTTCTCATTGCAATAAGTTCCATAAGTGCGGTATCAAGGGCCTTCTGTAAACATTGCCAAGTTTCCTCCTCATCCTCTTCCTTTCTTTCTACCTTTAACACATCCGGAAAACCCACTATTAAGGATGTGGTGATGTCACTCTGTATTGCCAACTCCCAATCCATTTTTGTCAGTGAATTCAGATACTCCTTTGCCAGGGGCATGTCTATTGTCACCTTAACATCGCTATCACCCATATTCTTATAAACAATGTAGACCTCTATGCGCCCTCTTTGTAAATATGACTTTATAAAATTTCTTATATTTTCTTCTAAATAGGTAAACATCTTCGGTAGCCTTATACTGACATCCATATATCTGTGATTGACAGATTTCAGCTCTACCTGAAAATATTTGTCCCCAATTTGGGAATCACCTTTGCCAAAACCGGTCATACTTTTTATCATAGCCTTCATCCTTCCATTTATGTTTCCTTTTACTATTTTATATTTATGCACCCATAATTACAAGGGATTTTCATATTTCTTGTTTTCCAATCACCAAAGGCTATTATAAGGTTTCAAAGGTAGTCTGCTCAGTAATATATTAAATATTTCAAAATATAGCAGGGTTTTTAAATATATTATAATTATATTTCAAGGTATTATTTATACAATTCCTGTTTTGCATACCTTGTTAAATTATGTTACTATAATTAAAAATTGAGCAGGAGGTAGATTTCAATGGCCCTGGACGGATTTGTTATTGCAGCTTTAACCCACGAACTGAAATCCCGGTTGTGTGCCGGAAGAATAGATAAAATTCACCAGCCCGAGGCTGATGAAATAGTTGTTGTTATAAGAAATAACGGGAAAAACTATAAAGTTTTATTATCCGCAAACAGTAACTACCCCAAAATCCATTTTACTAAACTTGATAAAAAAAATCCAATAAATCCGCCTAATTTTTGTATGGTCCTTAGAAAACATCTGCTTGGAGGCAGAGTTGTAGATATCAGGCAACCTCAATTTGAAAGAATAATTGAACTGGTTATAGAATTTCTGGACGAGCTCAATATATTGAAGACTAAAAAACTCTTAATAGAAATGATGGGCAGACATAGCAATATAATTTTAGTGGATTGTGAGGATAACAAAATAATAGACAGTATAAAGCGCATTCCCTCTTCTGTCAGCAGATATAGACAAGTCCTGCCGGGACTTGAATATGTTATGCCCCCCTCACAAAATAAAATTAACCCTTTAGAGATTGACACAAAAAATGATTTTATTTCCGCCATCCAAAATAAAGACAAACGCACTTCTATATATAAAGCAATATATACAAGTTTTACAGGCATATCCCCCCTCCTATCAAGAGAGACTTGTTACAGGTCTTCCATAGACGAAAATACAATACTGTTCAACCTGGATAACCAAGCAATGAACGATATTTATGGAAATTTTATGTGCATAATCGATAAGATAAAAACAAACAGCTTCACCCCAACTATCTATTATGACAACATAACCGAAAAATATATCGATTTCAGTTCTATCAGTATCAGCCATCTCGATTATTATGAAAAACTTTTGTTCGAGTCTACAAATGATATGTTGGAAAGTTTTTATTTAAAAAGGGATTCCAAAGAACGAATAAAACAGAGAACTAACGATTTACGTAAAAATATACGCACAAAGCTGGACAGGATGTATAATAAATTAAATAATTTAAATGAAGACCTGAAAAAAGGGCACAACGCCGAAAAATACAGACTTTATGGTAATCTGATTACTGCCAACATTTATCAGATCGAAAAAAATCAAGATACGGCAAGGCTTGTTAACTATTACGACAAGGATCATAACACGATCACTATCCCGCTGAAAAAGGAATTGACCCCCGCCCAGAATGCACAAAAATACTTCAAAATGTACAACAAAGCCAAAACTGCAATTTCTGAAATCAGCAACCAAATAAAAAAGACCAGGAGGGATATAGATTATCTGGAACAAATTATGATAAATATTGAACAGTGTACCCATATGTCCGATATTGAAGAAATACGTACAGAGCTTGAAGAAAATAAAATTTTAAAACGTAAAATTACTAAAAAAGGTGCAAAACTCGACAAAAGGTCTAATTATCTTAAATATATATCATCAGAAGGATTTGAAATATTTGTCGGTAAAAATAACAAACAAAATAACGATATTACCTTTAAAATGGCTTCCAAAGAAGATCTCTGGTTTCATATCAAGGATATGCCGGGTTCCCATGTAGTGTTAAGACAGGGAAATAAAACACCCGGAGACCTGTCCATACTGGAAGCTGCAGCACTGGCCGCCTATTACAGCAAAGCCAGAAACTCCACAAAGGTAGCCGTAGATTACACCCAAAGAAAAAACGTTAAAAAGCAACACGGTGCTAAACCCGGTATGGTGATATACGATAACTATTCTACCGTGCTGGTTGATAGCGACGAAAGATCGGTATTCAAGAATATCAGGGAAGAATCTATATGTCAATAAACTATTGTTCCCTGGGACAGTTGCTTCTTAATACCTTTAGCAATTTGTTAAAATATCCGGGCAAACTCGATGTAAATTCCACATATTCTCCTGTCCCGGGATGAACAAAGCCCAGGGTTTTAGCGTGAAGAACCTGGCCTTTTAACCTGAATTTCGGGTTTTTATACCCGTACACAGGATCCCCTAAAATAGGTCTGCCTATATAGGAAAAATGTACCCTGATTTGGTGAGTCCTTCCCGTTTCCAGTGTAGCTTCAATATATGTGTGGTCTTTGAACCTGTCTAAAACCCTGAAATGGGTAACTGCGTGTCTTCCACCACCTATAACCCTTCTTTTGAGCCTGTCTGCGGGATCCCTTCCGATAGGTGCATCTATAGTTGCGTTTGTTTCTTTTATAATGCCGGAAACAATCGCATGATACTTTCTGTTGACAGTATGCTGCTTAAACTGCCCTGCCAGTATTTTATGGGAATCATTATTTTTGGCTATTACCAGTAGCCCTGATGTGTCCTTATCTATACGGTGAACAATTCCGGGTCGCATTATTCCGTTAATATCGGACAGTTCGGAACCATAACGATATAATAATCCATTGACCAGGGTGCCGGAAAGATTACCCTGAGCCGGATGTACTATTATACCCTGTTGCTTGTTGACAACAACTATATCACCGTCTTCATATACAACATCGATATGAATATTTTCCGGTTTTATAGATAGTTCTTCAATCTCCGGCAGGTTGATCCCTATTTCATCCCCGGATTTAATGATGTAATTCGGCTTTTGCGGTTCATTATTAACTTTAACATGATTTCCTTTTATAAGTTTTTGTATATAACTACGGCTTAACTTTTCATATTGCTTTACCAGATAGGTGTCTAATCGATTATTGCTTTCTTCCCCTGTTACTATTAAAATATCCTTGCCCAAAAAGTTTCTTCCCTTCTGAATTAAATTATCCGTCATGCCTTAATATAAAAATGCCGATCAGGACTATGCCGATAGTAACAGCAGAATCGGCTATATTAAACACGGGAAAATTCATAATATGTAAATAATCAACGACAAATCCCAATCTCACACGATCTATCAGATTTCCGACAACACCGCCTACCACCAGGCCTAATCCGTAAACCATGACCTTATTCAGCCTGTTATTGTATGCATAAAACCATATAAAGCCCAAAACCAGCAGAGCAAAAATAACAAAGAATAATTTCTGATTTTGCAAAATCCCAAAAGCAGCACCGCGATTTTCCACATAGGTCAGATGAAATACATTTTTAATAATAGGAATACTGCCTACGGGTGCCAGATATCTCAGGGCCAAAATTTTGCTGAGTTGATCCAATATCAGTATGACGATTATGAGAACATAGTTCATATGTTTTTTCCCCACCTCTCCTTTGATAAATAATTATACCATATTACAAAAGAAAAAAGAGATACAAAATGCATCTCTTCTACCTAACCCCTTGGTTATGAATTTATATTAGTGTAAATGGAATAATCACCCATGAATTTGTTAATACTATTATTGTAGCATAAACGGGGCAACGCTGAGGAGCGACCCCACGC
>JGI24707J26582_10001733_pt1 | contig 16932 bp, 21 predicted proteins | sample BioPla1DNA1_FD_26582 | JGI IMG/M metagenome (IMG submission 26582)
CAAGCCGGAAAGACGACGGAGCTTATTAAACTAGCATCACAGGAAGGCGGGTATATCGTCTGCCATAGCCGTGATGAGGCTTACAGAATTTCAAAGACCGCTGAAGAACTCGGGAAACAGATTCTTTTCCCGATTACATATGATGAATACATAACTGGTTCATTCTGTGGTAAAAACATTAAAGCGTTCTATATCGACAATGTAGAGTTTTTGCTTTCAATGATTGCAAGGGGCGTCCCGGTAAATGCTATTTCCGTGAACAAGGAAGAATCCTAACAACTGCTTCAACCTGACTAAAGCAGGTTAAGTAGGTGTTAAGCTGACAAACAACCAGATAACAAGTTATCTGGATAATTTGCAAAGGAGGAAAGAACATGACACGAAGGAAATCATTCTTTAATATTGTAAAGTCCCCGTGGATTTCTGGATTACGTGATGCCCCAAGAGACTTTGAACCAAAATCAACCATATACGATGATGGCGAGTTTTTCATTGCAGAATTGTTTGACGACTCGTATTTATTCTTCAAGAAAATAGGCGAGGGATTCTTTGCGTTTAATAACTTGACTGGACATGAGAAGGATTATATTCCAAAAATAAAACAGGCATTGATTGATGGAGATACTAAAGGCGATTTCCTTGTTCAACGGGGTGTTGAAGCTATACAGAAATGGGAAAGAAGCCTAACAACTGATGAGAACAGACTAAAAAACTAGCAAAGGGCTAGCCAAAGGAGTATAAAATGGGAGAATATGCAAAGATTAAAAAAACCGGCACAGAGGTTAAAATCGGAACTTGTGAGAGTATGTATTATATTAGGTACCATGACAGGGACAAAGTTGATTATAACTTTGAAAAGGGTAAATATTATTTTAGACTCCCTTTTCCAGATGAAGATAATATTCAAATTGGAATGTATGAACAATTTGACAGATCTTTATATTGTGGGTTTTTCACAATCGACGATATTGAAAAAGATGCTGGTATAGTACAATTGTATAACAAAGATTGTGGTTTATTGGTAAATTTACCATGTTATCATGGAGTAAAGCTTCCCGACTTGTCAAGCGTAGAAAATGCCAAAACATTTTGGAATGGAAAAACTAATCCTCTGGAATTAACATCTATAAAATATGAGCATGGAAAAATAACAAAGCCAGTATTCACTTGTAAATGTTGTGGAGAATCATGGTCGATTGACTGGTATGATGTTATGCAAGACAAAGATATTCAACTCCCCGAATGGTTGACGCAAGCATTCAAAGAAGACATAGAAAAATCGATAAAAGAAAATGGATAAATAAATAGTGTTATTACATACCGGTTCGTGATGAGCCGGTATATTTAATTGTATCTTCTTATTATCAACTTTACATCTTGTAACACTTTTCTTTTATTTTTATCTTCAAATTTTTCTTCTAATACGTTTTCAAAAATATAACGTGGAGTCCCGATAAAATATTTTCTTCTAAGCTCGCAGGCAGCACAAACTGCGTCAGTAGAATCTTTTGCATGAAAACCCAAAGATGAAGTTTCCCAATCGTCGTTTGCATTTAGTGAATTTTCCACTTTTCCAAATTCGTGGTCAACTTTTGGTTTTCCACTTTTTGTTTTAGACATCTTCAATGATTTTAAATTGTTTTTAACGTAAATGTTTCTACCCATTTTAAGTCTACCCAAATTTATAGATTGAATCATATTTAAATAAGCATCTGGAGGACTATCAACTGAAAGGCGTTCAACGTTTAATCCAGCTCTTCTTAAAAATTGTTGAGCCGATTCAGATTGAAATTGGTCAAAAGAAATATTACCAAAATTTATTTTTCCATATTGCCACAAATCATAAATGAAAAATTTAATTGCTTCAAGGTTGATTCTCGATTTGTTTGGAATTATATTTACAACTAAATCAACAACATCAATTACATCGCCCGATTTTAATAATTCTGGGTGTGACATAGCTAAAGAAGCTGTATCTCCCGTTGTAGATTGGTCAACAGATAAATATCTAATCTCTTTCGGATTTCTCCAAAATTCAAAATTACCATTACTTAATTTAACAAAAAATTGATCTTGGATTTTGTTCCAAATTAAATGTTCGGGTTCTTCTGATTCTAAAGCTGTAATGTGACTGTATGTATTTTTTAACCACGGTACAAATATATTTTCTATTTTTGTATTGTCCTGTAAAAGTCTATCAGACGATGCAGTAGGAATACCGGCATAGTCTTTTAATATTTTTGCAGTGTCGTTTTTAGCATCTTGTAAAATATCAATAGGACACTCAACAATATCACGTTCATCATAAACTTTTGTTTCAAATTTTGTTTCTAGCACTTTTGGTACTTTATTGTTTTTATCACCTTTATGTATCCAAAAAGTTTTTGTTTTATCTTTTTCCCATTCTGGAAATAGCCACGGTTGCAATGCCCATTTAGTGTCATTAAAAACAATGTTTGTTGGATCATCTTTCGCTTTGTTCAATATCCAATAGTCTAGTGAACTTTCGAAAGTTGCATCGTTTGGAGAAGAGTCAATAATTGAAAAGTTGAATCCATTTTTAACAGGGAAACGTGATTTTATACGTCCACGAAGATCGTTGTATAGTCGAAATATGTCTTCGTCTGTATACCCAACCTCTTTAAAGAATGCCAACTCTGTAATGGACCCACAAAGAATTGTAAGTCCAAGTAATGAAGCTATGTTTGATTTTATTTTAATAGACATGTTTGAACCGATTGTCATTGCAGAAGCCATACCAGAAGTTGACCAACATATTTTACTTGGCCCTAATTCTTTTTCTAATCTTCTCATTTGTTCTAGTGTTCTACATTGTACAAATTTATCTGATACCATAAGAATATTTTTAAATGGCTCAAGTAATACTTCAGTTGCTTTTTCAAGTGATTGAGCAATAAATACGTTACAAATAGAAGTTGAAGCTGATTGTCCAAGTGTCTTTTTAGGATTGCGCATTAAATATACAAGACAAGAAACATACAAATTTAATAAAGCAACAAATGTTGATTTACCGGTTCCTATTGGAGAATATAAAATAGCGTTGTAATGTGGTGAGTTATGATTAACCAACTCTTTGAGAAACTCTTTCCAATAAGGAAATACAGATTCGCTCATAGGGCCAATCCACTCTGGAGAAAGAAACTCTTCTATCGTTGGTGGCTTTGCTTTATAATTAACAGCCCATGTATTTGCTATTAAATATTTTTTTGTATTATCAGAAAATTTTGGATTGTTTATTATTATTTCTAAAGCTTTTTGAATTTGCGTCGGTGAAAGTCTTAAAAAATCATCTCTTTCGGATACAGATTCTTCACCTTCAATTAAATCTTTTAATAGATATGTACCATTTACAATTTGCTTGTCCATGATACTATAGTTAATTATTAAATATTATTTTCTATTTCGTGAAACTTTCCATCAACTAATTTAACTCCATTTTATTCCTTAACATCTTTCGCTATTGAAGATGTGATTAAAACTAATACTAAAATGAAGGATATAAAACATCCTAAACTAACCAATGCTTGCACAACTCTTTTTTCTTGAGCTATTGCATTCAACGTTAGAAAATAATTATTATTATCTCTAAATTGTTTAACTGCAATTTCATTAATTGCAATTGCATAATGTTTTTCAATAAAAGTTTGTGATGTTTTAGTAGCTACTATAATTACAAACAACAAAACAATTAAGGAAAAATACTTGATAAACTTTTTCATTTCAACCCCTTCATATATGTTTTTGTCTCATTCATAAGGTCTCTAATAGTTATTGGAGACTTCCTAAAGTTTATGTTGTTGTTTACATCGACAACAAAATAATTGTTTTTATTAAAAATAGAGTTTTTAGTTAATTTAATAACTCCTAAAAATTCTTCTTTCTTTGATGGGAACAGTTCTACTTTGTCAAAATTTTGTAACAAAAAACTTTGTTTAGATATTATTTCCAATTTACTTTTCTTTTCTTCAAGATTCATTTGTAATGTCCTTTTCAATTAGATTTTTAGCAACAAATTCAACTTCACTTTTTGATGGGAAAACTTTAAAAGCTTATTAATTTTGTCAATTATTTTGTTTTCCATATCATTTCCTCCATCTGATAGTAGAATACATTATAATTAACTAAATGTCAATAGGTTTTTAAATTATTTTTGGAATGAAAGGATTTGAACCTTTGTGAACGGTATCAAAAACCGTTATCCTAACCAACTGGATGACATCCCAAAGAAATGTTTTAAAGACCACCTGCCGCTTTAAAACTTGACAACTAACTGGTCCAGCTGTCACCGATTATCGCAAAGAGCTGGCACTCTTTCATAATCATTCCTTTCAAAAACCAGGCGAAAAGGAACCCGTATAGCTCTATCGGGAATTGAACCCAAGTTTAAAGACTGAAAATCTTTTGTGCTAACCACTACACTATAGAGCCAAAAAACTATTTTAAATATTCTCTAATATAGTCAACTTTATTTTGTATTTTTTCTGCCATAAAGGAATCGAACCTTTGATTTCTTGACCCCAAATCAAGCGACTTACCAACTAGCCTAATGACAGAAGAAAATCGTATCTGGAAGGGTTTGAACCCAAACAAAGACTTTTTGAGAGTCTCGTGTTACCATTTTACACCATACGCTTTGGCAGGGATGGGAATTGAACCCATGACACAGGGGTTATGAGCCCCTTGAGCTACCATCTGCTCTACCCTGCTAAGAAAATCCCCCAAACCGGAAAACTGGCTTGAGGGTGCAAACGATAAAGCGGGAGGAAAACTCTATCGTTTACATTTATCGGCCCATTCGGATTTGAACCGAATTATGAAAACCTAAAAGTAAGAGCTGGGCGATAATATTATAGTTACTTTTGCAAAAGATTTGATTTTCTCAAATCAAAATGATTTCCATTTTTAAAATAAACATTTCTTGATTCGTCAAGAATGTTGTTTTCTTTAAGAATAACTCTCTGAAGATACTTTCTATCACCAGATGATTTTCTCAAATAGGGTTTATCAGCGTTTCGGCAAATTGAAAAAGAAATATTCTGATTGAGAATGTGTTTATCTTCCTTATCAACTTTCACCTTAACTTTTCCGTATACTCTTGAATTAAGAGTTACAATTGAATAATTCATTTAATTCCTCCGTACATACATATAATACATTAATTTCACAAAGTTGTCAAAAAGTTGTACAAATCTTTTAAAGTTTTTAAATCATCAACCTTTGAAGTTTTTACATCTTCAACTCTTGTTCCACTCTTTCCCATATCAGTATCAAATACCCACCAACTAATCCATTCGTTTTCTATATTTAAATATTTTTCAAGCAAATCAATGTAGCAATCTAAAAGATTTCCACCAAGTTCAACAGAAACATAAGATGATGGAAAAATTTTATCAACGCCCTCTTCAACATTATTGCGCTCTTCTATATAAAATTTAATTGGTTTAAATAGCGTTTCAAATTCTTCAAACTTAATTTTCTTCATTTTCGTAATCCACCATAAACCAATCTATGTTTTTTGTTACACCATAATCTTTCAAAAGTAAATCTTTCTGTTTAAATATTTTAATATCTTTCATTTTCATATCCCATTAAATTTTAAAAGTTTGAGTAAAATCGTTTCCATAAATATCAGTAAAGACAACCATTATTTGATTTTTCACTTCACTTGCTTTTAAAGAAATTTCTATACCAGTTTTTGACAGTTGTTTTAAATCATCAACAATACTTTCATCTATTTCATTATTTTTATCATCTTCTATTTGAGATTTTTTCTTTGATTTCTTTTTAGGAAGTAAATCGTCGGCAAAAAAAGCTTCATCTATTTCAAACAATTTGTCGTTGTAATTTTTATCTATGAAAATAGCCGATAATGTTTCAAAATTTTCAAACGATTTTTCACCTTTTGCTTTATCCGATTGTAATTCATTCGTTTTAAAACTTTTAATTATAAGTTTTATTTCATCTTTTAATTTTTTAATTTCTGCTTTTACTTCTGGTGGTCTTTTAAAATGAAAAACAACTGCTCTTTCAATATCATTTACTCTTTGTTTGCTTTGAGGTTGTCTCACTTTTACAAAAGGCTTTTTATGAAGTTCATTGATGATATGATAAGGAATTTTTAAAAAATAATATCTTACATCATCAATTTCTATAAAATCATCTACAAAATCAACAAAATTAATAGGTGCAACAATATAAACCCTTGATCCTACTTTTTTTCCAATATTTCTATGTAAATCTTGTAAATAATTTTCGTCAATAGATGAATCTTTATATTTATTATAATCGTAGATAATTACCGGATAATTGTCTTTTTTCCCTTCAAAACTAAATCCTGAAACTTTATATTCTTTGAGATCCACTTCAAAAAGACCTGAAACAAATTCTAAATATTTTTTTCTTTCAAGTTCAAAAGTTTTTTCTAAATCATAACTCCCAAGACTTGCCGTAAGAAAACTTTTTGCTTTTTTACCATATTTCTTTTTTGGATCTTCTAAATCTTTACTATTTTGAATCTGTAAAATTCTTTTTTGCATAGTAAAATATGCAAGTTTTCCAAGATCACAAGTAATCCATTTTCTACCAAGTTTTTCTGCAACTGCCATAGTAGAACCAGAACCACCAAAAAAATCTAAAACAATATCATTTTGTTTTGTTAAAACTTCCATAACTAAGGAGATTAATCCTTCTGGTTTTTGAGTTGGGTAGCCAATTCTTTCTGTTGATAAGTTTAATACTGGTCTAGTATTGTATTTCAAGATTTTATTATTTTTATTGATATTTAATACACCTTCAAAAACATCTCTCAATAGAGTATCCGCATAAAAATTACCATTTTCATCTATCTTGCTATCCATAAATTGTTTTTCTAAATATTGTCTCTCAATTTGTGGATTAACTTTTGCATTATCTGTTTTTCTATACACTAATAAATTATCATGTTTTTTAGGTAAAGACTTTTTTTTGGATGCTCCACCACTTCTATAAGACCAAATAATTTCATTTACAAAATTATTCTCGGTAAAAATTTCATCACTAATAACTTTTATATAATGATTTTTCTTTTGATCTAAATGTATAACAATAAATCCGTCATCAGACAAAATTTCCTTTGCCACAATTAGTCTTTTTCTTAAAAATTCTATAAATTGTGAACCTTTTGTTTTGTCTGTATATGCTTTTTGTCCGTCCTTACCTTTAAAATCTTCTTTTGTTGCAAATGGTGGATCAATATAGATTAGTTTTACTTTCCCCTTTACTTTATCTTTGATATGAAGATCTTTATTTTCATAAACAGTTTTTAGAAATTGTAAGTTATCTCCAAAAACAATCATATTTTTCCAATCATCATCAAAAGCTTCATATTCATTTCCATTAAAAACTTTTTCTACCTGTAAAGGTACGGGGAAAACACCGTCTTCATTGGCTAAAATATCTTCCTTTCTCATTTTTCCCGCATAAGCAAGTTCATATTCTTTTTGCTTTGTAGGAAAAAGTTGATATTTAAAATCTTCAGGCAGTTCTTTGCCTTCTTGAAGAAGTTTTATAATGTAATCTTTTTGGTCTTTTGTAATCATATTGCCTACCTTAATAAATGTAAAAGTATTGTATATTTAAAAGTTTATTCAGATTGTTGAAAACCAAGTACCCCATAATCACCATCAACACTCGTTACATACAATAATTTCATAATTCAACTCTTTTCATTACTGGTAATTTATTGAAAAAATATTCTCTATCTTGTGTTAGTATTGGCATTTGTTTATCAACAACCCAACCATTTTCAGTTTTGTAGACAAATGTTCCTCGTTTTAAGTGTGTTGCATAATCATTATAATTTTCACCTTTTGAAAAAATTAATTCTTGTAATTCGCTAGAATTCTTGTTTTGACATTCGCTATGTGAGGCTAACGAGCGTGCAATCATTTGTATAGAGTTTCTTGTAGCGTCTTGTTGCCTCCACAAAATTGTATTGAAAACTTCCCAAGGATCTGATATTGACCAAACACGAGAATCAAAGTTTGCCAAAACAGAAGTTATTCTCAATTTGTTAAATTTTGCTGTTGCCATCGAAGCAGATACTGAACATATTTTTTGAATGTTTCCATCAAACCAAGCTTCAGTCATCGTGTCGTCAAAATCTGTCAACACTAAAGATATTTCATCTGATTGAACATATCCCATTTTACATCCTTGAATATTTTCACATAAATATTTTGCAGTCTTAATCATATCTTCAACAAAGTCTAAATCAAAAGGTTTATCTAAATTTTTAGTATATGAATGAAAAGCTTTACCATCTAATCGAATCACAGTATAAGCCCTACGAGGTAAGTAATATCTAAATCTTGATTCGTGATTTTTCATGCGGTCGCCAAGCGAATCTTTAGTCATTTAATTTTCTCCTTCAAGTTGTTCCAATCTTTTTCTATCAACAATTACTTTTTCATTTCTTAATTCTTCTATTTTCATTTAATCACCTCATCTATATTAACCATATTAGCTCCATTCATTTCATAATAATCTTTTACAACATCAACGTGAGATATTATTCCAATAAAATCATATTCGTCTTTTATTTTTTGTATCATATTTGCTAATTCCATAGAAGCATCTTGTGTAAAAGANGAATCAACTTCATCCATCAACAATAAGTTAAAATTTTTCAACTTATTTAAAGAATAACAATACGATAAAGCTAANAAAGATTCTTCTGCTCCAGAGGCGTTTATAGCATCAACTTTTCTAACACCAGTTCCATACAAAACATCAATTGTATCATCATTAGCTATTATTTCTACATCTAAATCTTTGTAATATACTTTTGATATAAATTCATTCATAGAAATTTCTATTTGTTCAACCATAGAAGATATAACGTATGATGGAAATTCTTTCTTTAAAAAGCTTTTCATTTTATTCAATTGTTGTTTTTTAATTGTTAATTCATCTAATGATTTTTCAAGATTAATAATGTTTTGTTTACAAATTTTTTCATCTTCAATTGTTTTTTTATTATCTTGTTCAATCAGTTCGTTTTTATTTTTTATTGATTCAAAATTTTCACATATAGTCATAAGACTTTGTTTTTCTTTTTTATTTTCTTCAATTTGAATTTCACACTCTGAAATATCTTTAACAACGATAGATGATAATTCTTTTTCAAGGGTTGTTATCGTTTCTTCAATTGTTGAAAAATTAATTGATTCTAATTCTTCTTTATATGTAAGTAAATCACGTTCGTTTATTTCTTTTTCTCTATCCAATCTTTTTTGTTCAGATTCTATTTTAGATTGAAACAGCTCTTTATCACGTTTTTTAGATTCGTTTGATTTAATTGCTTCTTCATACGTATTTTTTTCTTCTTCTAGTTTTTTAACTGTTTCATTTAAGTTGTCTAATTGACTTTGCAATAAATCAATTTCTTTATTTATTGATTCAGTATCGTGAGAAGAAAAATCTTTTCCACAAGTTGGACAAATTCCATCTTTACAATCTTGTAGTTGCTTTTTAAGTGTTTTTATTTCTGCATTTTTATTAGCAACGTTTTGTTTTGTTGTTTTTAACTCATCCTCATCGAACTGTTTAACCCTCTCTAATTTAATAGAGTTAATTTTTTCCTCATAATTTTTAATAATTGAATCATCTATTTTAAAATTTTCCAATTCTAAAATTTTAGATTCAAGCGATTGTTTTTTATTTTTTAAATTTAATAAAGATTGTTTTTCTTCTTTTATTCTTTTTTCAACGTTAGATTTTTTCTGTTTTTGAGTTTCAACATCTTGTATTTGATTTGATAATCTTGCGATTTCACTTGTTAAAGTTTCAATATTTTTTTTGTACTCTTCATATTCTTCTTCTGTATGTGTAGAAGTCAGTAATTGTTTTAATTCAAACGTTTTTGATTTTTCAATAATTAGATTTTTTTCAATTACAGAAATTTTTTTGTCTTGTAATTCTTTTTCTTCTTTTTCTATTTCTTTGATTTCTTGAGTGTAATCTAAGTTGAAAATTTTCTTTAAATTATCTCGTCTGTCAGAAGGTTTAATTGAAGTAAAGTTTTTCGCATTCTGTTCTATAAATACAGATGGTATAAACAACGAAGGATCAAAATATTCTTTTAGTTTTTTATTGCAAGTAGAAATTCCAGAAAATTCTTCATCGTTAATGAATAAAGTTTTATTTTGTTTTCCTTTATTGTAATTGTACTCTATCTTAAAATTAATTCCATTGTATTCAAATTCTGTTACAAGGTGCATTGTTTCAGAATCCCAATTAACACATTCATCTTTAGTTTTTCCAGAAGAATAATCAACAACTAAAAATAAAAACGCATAAAGAGCAGAAGTTTTCCCAGCTCCATTTTTTTCAGCGTAAAATAAATTAATTGTTTCTCCATTAAGTGGAATGTCAAAGTTACCTTTAAGGGTTCTAAAATTAGAACCAGAAAGTTTAGTTATTTTCATTTATACGTCCTTAATTATACAATACACTGTTAGTTTTTAATTGTCAATTATTTCATAATTTAATCTAACTTGTTTTGTTGTTAAGTGTCTTGCAGCAATATCTAAAATGTAATCAAAATATTCTTGATCGCTTTTTAAATCATATCCAACTTCACACTCGCTCAATGTTTTAATCATTTTTTATTTTCAGAAAATCTAACAATTCTTTTCTATTTTTTTCAGAATCAGAGCAAGAATCAAACTCTTGGTAAAAAGAGTCACCTGACATTGTTTTTACAGTAAATCCATACTTCCCTGTTTCAACAATACGGGGTTTACTACTTAAATCAAATTCTTTTGAAGAGATTGTTTTAGAAATACTTTCAATTGATTTTATGTTTACATAATGCTCATTTAATTCTACAAATTTCATTGTTTAACTCCTTTCTATATAATCCCAATTGTTTGGTTTTGATTCCATTATATCTATTATCTCATCTAAAGAATAAGGATACATATGATCTTTCTTTGGGCAGACATCAAACATTTTTCCACTTATTGGAATTTTTTTATTGTGAACATGACCATATAAATTTAGCGAATTATAGTGACTTGCATTCCAGCTAATCATAGGGTAATGACATAGTGTAATTAATTGTCCCTCTACTTTTATGTCAAGATAAACTGAATCAATAAATTTTATATTTGTATTAACCTTATCTTTGTTTTTGAAAAGTGATCCATCGTGATTTCCTTTAACGATAAAAACTTTACAAGTAAGTTTATTTAAAAATTCCAATGCGTTTTTTAATGAATTTCTTCCACACGAAACATCACCAATAATATAAAGCGTATCACTGACGTCCAATTGAGAGCAATTGTTTAATAGTTTTTGATCGTGTTCTGAAATCGAAAGAAATCCACGTTCTTTCCATATAAATTCTCTATCGTGACCGTAATGAGGGTCCGCTAAAAAGTAAGTCATACAAAATCTACTTCAGAAATATATACATAGTTGTCTGCATATTTAGCCTTAAATAAATATCCTTGATTCAACTTAATTACATAATTCAAATCACGGTCTCCATCCCCTATACAATAGGCAAGCTCATCAAACATTTCCATGTTTTGAATTTCTTTAATGAGTTGTTCGCGTTTACTTTTGTCTAGACGCGTTAAATAAGTAGTCATCGTTTAATTTTTCCTTTAATTTTTTCTCGTTTGGAAATTTCAAAAACTAAATTTTGNCATCGATTAAACATTTTAATTTCACTTTTGTACGCTGAGACATATTTTGGTTTATTCAAAGGACTCAGTGTTGAGACAGTTGAGTTCTTGTACATGTTGAAAAACGTTCTTTCTTCTTTGATCAACGTCCCACCATCTAAAGATTTAAGCTCAACATGCTATCCGTTAGAGAGAATCATTTTTATCCCCCTCTTGTTCATTTAACATATTTTTTTCAAAAAAAGTCCGCATAATTGCATTGACAAGTCTTTTCAAGAAGTTCATTTTTTCTCCTTATAAATATAATACATTTAAATTGACGCTTTGTCAAGAATTAAAATCTTTGCCCTCACAAGGCTCGCTCTTTATCTTCACAAGATTCTCCATCTTCAATATCAACAAAATCTTCTTTCTCTTTTAATTCAGATTCTTTCAAAATAAATCTTTTAGATTTTAATTTATATGGTTCAATATAAAGAGTGTCTGGTCTAATTACAATCCCTTCTTCTGGAACTTTATTTCTACAAAGTGGACAATCTCCTTCAAGAAATTCATCTTGCAATCTTTGTAAAAAATTTATATTCCAATTTTCATCCCAAGCAATATCTTTGTACATATCGCCAAGTTTTCCATAATAAAACTCTTCAACTGTTGGAACATCTAATTCTTTACATCGCTCTTTCATAGCGTTCCAAGAATATTCTGAAACTGTTCCATCATCTGAAGTTAGAGTTATTCTATATACTGCAATTTTATATTCACCTGGTAAGCATCCATAATCAAATGGTTTTTGAATAAAAGTTTGAGTATCTGGTAAATATCCTACAATTTCAAAATAAACAGTTTCACCATTATGAAGTTTTCCAGTAAAGTGCTTTTCTCCTGCATGTTGCCAAACGTTTACAGAACAAAAACCAGTTCCATTTAATAAATCGTTTTTTATGACAGTCCTTGAAGCGTAAAGGTAATCATAATGAAAATCAACAATATTTATTCCAATTTTCTTCAAAACTTTTTCATACCAAGAAAGTTTTTTCAACACTTTTGTTTTTGAGCAGATTCCCGAGGTTCCGTGTATCTTTCTAGAAATTGATGCAACAGTGTTTGGGTTTATTCTAAATAAATTTTTTGCAAATTGAGCGGTATCACAATGAAATTTGAAATTTTCTTTAATTACTCTTGAAATTAATTTTCTTTTCTTTCTACCTTTTTTTGAACCAGTTGTTGGTTTTTGTTTAACTGGAGCTACATATTTATGACAAATGTGCATATCTCCCAAATCATTAAACGAAAACCCCTCACCAAACAATTTTTTAGTTTTTGAATCTAACAGTGATTCAAACTTTTCTGTGGAAATTACTAAACCGTCCGAGATAGTCCCTCTTAATTTTACAGTCTTAATTCTATTTCCACAAGCTAAATATCTTGATACTGAAGTAAAGTTTTCTTTTCCATAATCTTTATGCTGCTTGTCAATGTATAAAATAAACTCATCACTTAAACATAAATTACTGTCAAAATATACAACTAAATCTCCCTCATTGTGTTCACCTTTTCCAATTACAACTCTTGTTATTGGAACATCATTTAGTAAAATAGATGCCGATTCAATTTTATCAGCTCCTTCAATTGGTTGAAAGTTTCCAATCTTTGCAATAAAACAAGTATTATTTTCCATTGATTTTTATCTGTCCTCCTGTCAAGAAAAGGCAATCATCTTTAGTAGTTGCCAGCTTCAACTCCTCTATTTTTTCATCTTTTTCAATTTCAAAACTCATGCTTGCACCTCAATCATTTTAAAGTATTTTTTCAAATTTCTAACAATAGAAACATCATCATATAAGAGTATAATACATTATTATTACTAAATTGTCAATGTTGCATAATTTTTTTTGTTATCCAAACAATCACACATTATTATGTTTTCAACGCATGAAATGTCTAAAACTGCCGTATGTCCTACAACTTGTATATAACCATCAACACCATCGCTAAGTAAAGACTTTGGTCTTACCCAAACTGGTGATTGAGTTATATCATCTCCATAAATATTTATCCCATCAAATAAGCAAATTTCTGGAACTTTTTTAAATCGTTCATTTACTTCTTCTAGTTTTATATTATTATTATCTAACCAAGTTTGAGTTACACCAGCATGAGAAAAGATATAGTTGTTTCGTATATAAATAAGATTCATATATTCATCAGCTTCCTCAAGAAGGTTTGAAAACATTGCATAGTTTCTACTATCGTATCCAGAATACTTTTCGTAAATTGGATAATTTTTTGTGTAGTGCATATCGTGGTTGCCTTTACACAATTTTATTCTTGAGTCTTTTTTAGCTACGTCTAACAAATCACGAAAATTTAAATATTGCTTTTCTCTTGATAAAGTATAAGAATCAAAATAATCGCCTAAAAATATTGCTTCATCAAAATCTTGATTTAAAAATTCTTTCCAACAATCTCTTCCATGTAAATCACCAATTGTAATTATTTTCATTAAACTCCCTCATTAATTATTGTTTTAGTCAACTACTTTACTCCATCCAATTTTTGGACCTAAATTTTTCTTTTTGAAATAACAAGAAGAACATAAACATTGATATTTGTTATCACCAACTAAAATATCTGATTTTTTTTCACTTCCACAATAATAAGAATAATTTGCTGGATATGTTCCACACTCCATGCAGACTGCATTTAATTTAATAATCTCATCGCAACGAGGTAATAACTTTACAACTTCTGGAAAAACCTCACATTCTGAAGAAGCAAGCAATCCAACAAAAAATATATCTGGATTTGATTTTGTAAACCCTTCAAACTTACAAAATTTCCATACATCTTTAATCATGAACGCTTCATCTATAAATATAGCTTTATATTCTGCTCTTAATATTTCTTCAAAATGTTTATCCATTATTTCTTGAAAATCGTTTATAACAATTTCATCCGGTTTCATCTTGATTAATCTTTCATCATTTGTTTTTTCATGTGAAAAATAATCTCTTGTATCTTTCTTTGGTCTTACTAAAAGAACTTTCTTTTTAGCATAATAATATCTTTCCATTCTATTTAGCAATTCTGTACTTTTAGAAGCAAACATTGGGCCAGTTATAAATGTAATCAAAGTATAATCTCCTTTTTAATTTTCATCCCAAAAACTTTCATCTAAATTCACCAATTTGTTTTTACTCATCTTTGCTTCGTTTTTTAAAAATTTTTGTGATTTTTTAAAATCTTCTACGGTTTTCATAATCATGCCAACCCCATCGAAACAATAAATACTAGCGTGACATTCGNTCTTACAAGAAAAACTTTTATCATGAATAAAAAACGAGTTTTCATATTTTAATTCCCAATCATTTTTTCTTTTTTCAAATTGTTGGACAAACTGATTGTACGTTCCATAAGCCCATTTATTGCAATTATCTTTAACTTGACTTATATGGGCAAAATAATTTATACGGTAAATATCAAGTAAACATCTGACAATTCCCCACACTACTAAAATTACAATTCACACAAATAATACATTAAAATTAATTAATTGTCAATTTCTTTATATAAAATTCAGCGTTTTGGCTTTTGATTGAAATGTTGGTTTAGAAGCAATAAATTGTCAATTGGCTTGCGAATAGAACGAGAAACGGAAAAATTGAAATTTGTTTCAACTCTAATTTTTTCTAAAGTAGTTACTAATGTTTTTGAAACATTGATTGGTGATTGCATCAAAACGATTTTGTCTTGGACTCCTGCACTTATTCCAACAAATTCTAAAAGGTCGTTGTATTCATCACGGTTTATTGAATACGCAGGAATTTCTGCGATTACTTCTTCGTATTTCGGTATAAGTAATTCTTGAGGAATGACTGTTTTAGAAATGTGTTTAACAATTTTCCAATCGTCAGCATCTTTTTCTCTGCTTAGATTTTCAGTAATATTTTTTATTACTTCCTTTTTTGTAGCAAACAGAAACAAACTTTCTAAAGGTAAATTTCTTTTTAGAATGTCGGCTTTAGCTTTAATGTCTATGTACCTAGATAGTGTTTCAGTTTCTTCTGGATTAACAATGTATGAAAGTCTTTTTCTGATACCTGGAACTGGCTGAATCCTTACGCCACGCCCAATGGCCTGTAAAACGAATTTTTGTGCTCCTTCGTCAACGCCAATATTGATGAAGTTGACAACATTCGGTCGGTTGCTGTCCCAACCTTCAGTAAAAATTCTTGAACCCAATAAAATATTGATACCGCTATTTTGTGAGTTAATTTCTTTGAAATATGATTTTGTTAATGGTGTTTCTGTGTATTCATAATTATCCAATACATTATCACTCCATTTGGTGGCATCAGAAGCAACTAACAAACAAAAATGTTGTCCTGCTTCTGCTGTTTTAAGTCTGAAAGCGATTTCCCTACTGTTGTTTAAAATTCTCGTATATTCAATTTTGCCAAATGATGATGCATTGAAAACATACTTTAGTATATCTTCTTTACTTATGTTTTCTATAATTTGAATAAAGGAAGATGGAATTTCTGCTGTATTGAATTGATAGGTATTATGAATAATCAAATCTGAACTTAAAACTTCCTTTGCTTTTTCAATATCATAATTTCCTGATGCAACTACAGCCAATTGTTTAAAGAATAGTTTTAATTCTGCATCTACTGTATTTACTTCATTGGCAATTGTAATCAATAAAGGATTGTGGTACAAATCAGGATGATGTGTTTTGATATATTCAGCTTCTTTTTTAATTGCAGTTAAAACCAATAAAGATTTTACTACCATTTCTGTTTTTTCTGTTTCTGAAAAATCACCTTTGTTTTTGTTCCAATTTTTATATTCCTGCCCGCTAACAGTTATATGCTTACCATAACCTGTTTCAATGAATTTTTTTAGATTGAAATTGTAGGCAGTTGTAACAATGTCAACTGTATCTGTAAAGGTTGCTGAAAAGCTAAAAATAAAGCCTTTATGAGCCAAAATAGAGTAGTAGGCTTGTCTAATACTATCTTCTTTGTCTCCTTTATGTGCTTCATCTAAAAGTACGTACCACTTACCATTATTTAAAACCGTTTTGTAACTCAACCGCTCTGTTTTGTCAACATCAGTAATATTATCACTTCTGTAATAAAAAACAGTTATTCCATCAGGTTCATATAAAGATGTTTGTAGGTGTTTGGATTTTTCAAACTCCCTTAAATCTTTGAGATTGATTTTTACTGAACTG
>JGI24707J26582_10001738_pt1 | contig 16916 bp, 11 predicted proteins | sample BioPla1DNA1_FD_26582 | JGI IMG/M metagenome (IMG submission 26582)
GAGCAGGTAGATTATCGTACTCGAAGAGATTAATATGGCGACATATTAATGAAATAGGGTGGTACCGCGATGAATTCGCCCCTACAATAAATTGTAGGAGGTGTTTTTTTATATCCATTTTTAATCTCATATAACTAATTTTTACTAAAATGCATTTGAAAAATACGGATTCCATATAATTTGGTGAGATTGGAGGCTTACTATGAAAGACAATAAGAATTATGAAAGAAAGAAAAAGGAAAGACCTGTTTTTCCTAAAAGAGCTATAATAACTGCAGGAATGCCCTATGGTAATAAGGAATTACATTTTGGCCATGTTGGTGGTATGTTTGTTCATGCTGATACCTTTGCAAGATTTTTAAGAGACCGCATTGGTGAGGATAATGTAATATTCGTATCTGGAACAGATTGCTATGGTTCACCTATCTCAGAAAGCTATCGGAAACTTAAAGAGAGCGGGGAAGATGTAGGCACCATAACAGATTATGTTAGAAAAAATCATGAATTGCAGAAGGAGACACTGGATAGTTATGAAATAAGCCTAAATCTTTATGCGGCATCTGCCTTAAATCGTGCTGGTGAAATTCATCAAGAGCTATCCAATGAAATATTTGAAGAACTATATGAAAAGGGTTATCTTAAGAAGTTGTCTAGCCCTCAGTTCTATGATCCTGATTTTGATGTCTTATTAAACGGTAGACAGGTTATAGGTAGATGTCCTATAGATGGCTGTGCCTCTGACAAGGGATATGCAGATGAATGTGCCTTAGGTCATCAATATATGCCCAATGAATTAATTGATCCCAAAAGTACCCTGTCAGGTAAAAAACCATTATTAAAGGATGTGACCAATTGGTACTTCTCCTTAGATGAGAGTATAGATGTTCTAAAAGATTATGTAGATTACCTGAGAAAGAATAGCAACACAAGGAAGTATATTATTAAAACTATTGATGAGTTTTTAAAGAAACCATGTATCTATGTTAAGAAAGACCAAATAGACGATTTAGATGAGTTTTCATCTTTATTACCAAAACACACTCTTGAGAATGAAGAGAAAAAATCCTCTTATACATTTAATTTTGAGAATCTTAATGATAGAGATGTAGCCAGAGAGATTATGAATGAAAGAGGTATTAGATTCCGTACAGGCAAGACTTTAGTTCCATTTAGATTATCAGGAAATATTGATTGGGGATTAACAGTTCCTGTGAAAGAGGGATTAGATAACCTGACCTTCTGGGTATGGCCTGAATCACTTTGGGCACCAATTTCATTTACCAAGACTTATCTAGAAGCACAGAATAAGGACAGTGACAGCTGGAAAGATTGGTGGTTCTCAGAAGATTCCCAGGTATATCAATTTATCGGTGAAGATAATATATATTTTTATGGTATTGCCGAGATGGGCATCTTTGCTGCTTTGTATAAGGAGGATGATGATCAGAAGATCGATATAGAGAAATTACGTCTTCCTCATCTGATTGCCAATCGTCATGTGCTTTTTATGAATAAAAAAGCCAGCAGTAGTAGTGATGTTAAACCCCCTATGGCTAAAGATTTATTGCAGTACTATACAGCAGAACAGCTAAGAATGCATTTCTTAAGTCTTGGCTTGGCAACTAAAAGTGGTAGTTTTGATCCTCAGGTATATCTACCAGAAGAGGAGAAAAACGGTGTGGATGATGTGTTAAAAGAAGGAAATCTATTAACCAATGTATTTAATAGATTAGTCCGCTCATGTTTTTATACAGCACAAAAATACTATGATAATAAAATTCCTGTAGGAGTTGTCAGTGAGAAAATCCTTGAGGAGAGCAAAGAAGCTATTCTTGAATATGAAAGACATATGTATAACCATCAGTTCCACAGTATTACCTATGTTTTAGATAGTTATATCCGCAATATGAATAAGTATTGGGTAAATAATATCAAGAAAGCAGAAACAGATAAGGATGATGAGCTGAGAAAACAGATTTTAATTGATTCCTTCCATGCAGTAAAAACTGCTGCATTATTAATTCATCCAATAGCCCCCAGTGGTTGTGAGATGATAAGGGAATATTTGAATGTAGGTAGTAAAATATGGAAATGGGACTATGCATTCTCTACGATTTATGATATTATTGATGATATGGATAACCATGAATTGAAATTCNTAGAACCAAGGGTGGATTTCTTTAAGAAACATGAAAGTCAATTCATGTAATTTACTAAATAATAAGCTTCTCGCCCCCAGTTATTAAAGGGTGAGAAGCTATAATATTAATCATACTCAAGGGGGATATATTAAATGGGAGAAAAGACAAAAGAAGTAAAAGCTATAAATTATTTATCTTTGGCATTATATGCCTTTGCTGGTTTGGGAATAGAAGCACTCTATGGATTTTTATTAGAACCTTTAATTTACGGTCAGCAAATGGCGGATTGGAATACAAGACAAAGTATAATTCATTGGACTATTACTTGTATCAGCTGGGTAATAGTTGCCTATGTAATTTTGGAAGTTTCTAAGCGGAGATATGGTTTTGATATATTTATAAGAACACTAATTTTAGTTTTTGGTCAAAAAGCATTTGAGTTATGGTTTAAGAAAAAAGATATCCCTTACGGCGGGATTATATTAGCACTTACCTGGGGATTAGCACATGTTTTTACTAAAGGAAGTATTGCAGTTGGATTGCTTTCAGCCCTGGGAGGATTTATATTTGGAATAGTATATTTACTTGTAAATAGAGATATAAAAAAGACCATACCAATCTTATTTTTAATGTTTATATTGTAGACAAGATCACAAGTTTTATATATCACAATAATCTAACAGAAATTAACCTTATAGTTTAAACTTTGTATTAATGGGGAGTGTAATATATGAATAATTTTGAATTTTATTCACCTACCAAAGTAATATTCGGAAAAGATGTAGAACAGCAGGTAGGGGCTGAGATCAAAAAATGGGGTGGTAATAAGGTCTTGGTACATTATGGAGGCTCCAGTGCTAAGCAAAGCGGTCTTTTAGATAGGGTAGAGGCAGCCTTAAAAGAAGAAAATTTGAAGTATGTTTTGCTAGGTGGTGTAGAACCTAATCCCCGTATATCCCTGGTAAGAGCAGGGATTGACCTATGTCGTAAGGAGAATGTGGACTTTATTCTCGCGGTTGGAGGTGGATCTGTACTAGATTCTGCCAAGGCAATAGCTTTAGGGGTTCCCTATGAAGGGGATGTATGGGACTTTTATGATAGAAAAGCAAGCCCTAGTGAGGCTCTACCCCATGGAAATATCATTACCTTGGCAGCAACTGGTAGTGAAACCAGTTCCAGCAGTGTTATTACCAAGGAAGAGAACGGTCTTAAAAGAGGGTGTAACACTGAGTTAAATCGTCCTAAATTTACATTGATGAATCCAGAATTATTATATACCTTACCACCATATCAAACTGCTTGTGGAATAGTTGATATTATGATGCACACCCTAGATAGATATTTTTCCCCAGGGGGCATCAATGAGATAACAGACCGAATTGCAGAAGCTTTATTGCAGACGGTTATACAATATGGAACAGTCTGTATGAAAGATCCTTATAATTACGAGGCAAGATCAGAGATATTCTGGGCAGGAAGTCTATCTCATAATCATCTGACAGGCCTTGGTCGTATGGGTGACTGGGCAGTTCATCAGATGGAACATGAACTAAGTGGTATGTTTGATGTTGCCCATGGAGCAGGATTATCAGCCATATGGGAAGCCTGGGCCTTATATGTATATAAGGAAGATATAATGCGTTTTGCCAGATATGGAGCCAATGTGTGGAAACTGAATTTAAATTACGAAAATCCAGAAGAAACAGCATTGGCTGCTATCCAGGCTACAAAAGATTACTTTAGTTCTCTTGGAATGCCAATTTCTATTCCTCAATTATTAGGCAAAAAAGCCACCGATGAGGAGATGAGAGAGATGGCAGTTAAATGTACCTTCTTTGGCAAGAGAACCATTGGCGGTATAAAAATACTTGGTGAAGAAGATATCTATAATATCTATCAAGGTGCCAACAAGTAATTAGATTTATATATAGGGGCTATGGCCCTATTCTTTTAATACTTTAACTATCTTATCAAAGCCCATTCCATGGGATGCCTTCACAAGAATGGTAGGACTATGGCTTGGGCTCTTTTGTGATTTATACCATTTGAAGGAAGGAAGGATATCTAACAGTTCATCTCTTGTCTCAAAGTATAAGAGATTACCTTTAAATCCAGCTTCCATAGCACCATCATACATATGGGATGATAGTTTACCTACACATATTAATACGTCTAAATCTAAAGAACCAGCATATGAGCCCACCTCTTTATGTAATTTGGCTTCGTTTTCACCCAGTTCAAACATATCTCCTAAAATTGCAATTTTATTCTCATCTGCTTTCTTTAGAAGCTTAATAGCTGCCTTCATAGAGATGGGATTGGCGTTATAACAATCGTCTATAATAGTCCATCTCTCCATAGTAATTATATTACTTCTACCATTCACTGGTTTAACGGCCATAATTCCTGATGAAATCTCATCGGCGGTCATCTTAAATAAATTCCCAAGGGCAGTAGCAGCTAGGGCATTATATACCATATGCTCCCCTGGTAGTGGAATAGAGGTAGAGATTATCTGTCCATTGACGTGGATATTACAGCTACTCCCATATAAGCCTTCGTAAGTGATATCACTGGCATATACATCATAGCTATTATTTAGACCAAAAATAAGAGGTTTTATACCTTTTACATCCTTAATGGTTGATAGCATTTTATCGTCACCATTGATGCAAACACTACCATTCTCCTTCATATAGTCAAAAATCTCTGATTTTGCTTTTAATACCCCTTCAAGGGAGCCTAAGTTTTCCAAATGGCATGGTCCTATATTGGTGATAACACAAAGATCTGGTTTTGCTATTGCGCTAAGTCGATGCATCTCTCCATATTCACTGATACCCATTTCCAGCACTGCAATTTCATGGTCATCACGGATTCCAAGGATGGTTAAAGGAAGGCCAACTTCATTATTAAAGTTCCCTTCGGTTTTCAATACTCGATATCGCTGTGACAGGACAGAGCTGATGAATTCTTTAGTACTGGTCTTACCGACACTGCCAGTTACCCCTATTACTTTGATATCCAGTTGACTTCTATACCATGTAGCAATTGCCTTTAGTGCCTCAAAACTGCTATCAACTAGGATATATGGAATAGCAGGATTAATAGGAGGCTTTTCACATATAACAGCCATTGCCCCCTTGGCATAGGCTTCCTCTATAAAATCATGGCCATCAACTCGCTCCCCAACGGTAGCAATAAAAAGATAATCCTTATCGATTTTCCTGGAGTCTAATACAACCCCCTGGACTTCTTGATTAGTTAGATTATAGGAACAAAAGAGTTTACCATTACAAGCTTTGGCAATGGCTTCTAAGGTCATATTTTTCATTATAAACCTCCACTTATGCTAAAATATATATAGCCATAGTACTTTAATTTTTATATTTATTTAAGGATATTTCTATTATCTTCTCACATAAGGTCTCAAAATCTATACCAACTACCTGAGCTTCCTGTGGTAAAAGGGAGGTGGGAGTCATTCCAGGGAGGGTATTGGCTTCAAGACAATATATTTGATTATCTTTATCTAGCAGAAAATCCATACGGGCATATGTTTTTAATCTTAATGCATGAAATACTTCAACAGCAATATTCTGCATTTTCAGTGTAATATCTTCCCTTAGATTAGCTGGACAGGTTTCAATGGCATTGCCGGCCTGATATTTATTTTTATAATCATAAAAGCCCGCTAAAGGTTCGATCTCTATTATCGGTAAGGCTACTCCGTCTATTACACCGACTGAAAATTCTCTGCCCTTGATATATTGTTCGATAATAACTTCATTACCATAGGCAAATGCATTGGATAGCGCCTGATCCATATCAGCTTTAGAGTTGGCAATAGATACCCCTACACTGGAACCTCCATTGCTTACCTTAACAACACATGGATAATCCTCCCAAGCATATGCCTCCCCTTTTTTAACACGGATTCCACGGGGAGTAGGGATATTATAATATGCAAATATTTCCTTGGACAAGGCTTTGTCCATAGCTAGGGCACTGCTGGCATAGTCGGTTCCTGTATATCGTATATTTAAAAGATCAAAGGTGGCTTGTATCTTTCCGTCCTCACCATTTTCACCATGAAGGGCTAGGAAAACTATATCGGCCTGGCTACAGATAGATATAACCTTGGGACCGAAGAATTTGTCGGCATCACCTTTACGTAAGGCCTTTATCTGCTGTAAATCAGGATAGGTTTCTTTGATAGCCCCTATATTGGTGGTCCAATCCTTATCAAGCTCAAATATATTGGATATATCACCTTCATAGCCTAGGTACACATCTAATAATACAGTTTTATGTCCTCTATTCTTTAGTGCTTTATAAATCATAGTTCCTGTGCTTAAGGAAACGTCTCTTTCTGCGCTAGTTCCCCCTGCCAATACGACGATCTTCATTTAATCTCCTCACTTTCAATTTATATTATGTAAGAGAATAATATTAATACTTGAATTGATATGAATTATTGCTTTTACATTGCTTTATTACCATGTTTTTTGTTGCTTTAGTCTTATATCAACCTTGTAATTACATAGGTATAAATAAATTATCAGCATGATTTAGTATAGCTCAATCCTTAATTGAAGTAAAGTTTTAATATTAGTACTTTAATGGATCATTTTATAATAAAGTATGTAAAATAGCTTATTTGTTTACAGAATAATTTTTATTTTGATGCATTTTTAACTATTGCATTAAATAAAAAAAGGAGTAAAATAAAATCTTGATCTTTAAAATCAATATATTAATTTACTGTAAGATTAATCTGTAACTTAATATGCTTTTAAGCGAAATTTCAGTAATATTTATGAATTGTTTATATTTAAAGCCTTGACTTAAAGTTAGGATTGGTCTAACATTAAAATACTGTGTAATTTTATCTTATAGCTAGTCTATAGATATGATAAAAATGTATTGTCCTATATACCAGGCTTAATTTAGCGGGCAGGGTAATGGGGTAAGACATCATTGCGTCCATCGCAGAGAATGTGTTAAAGCACATTCTTTTTTCTTAAATAGGAAATTCCTTGGTCATACTTATTTAAGAAAAATTTCGTAAGGAAGCACACTTTAATCAATCCTTCTAATGGATATAATCTAAAAGGAAGGGGAATTTATTACTACTTAGGAGGGATATCTTGAAAAAAATATTACCGTATATGAAAAAATATTTGGTATATGCTATTTCATGCCCAATACTCATGATTCTTGAAGTATTGGCGGATATAGTAATTCCATATCTAATGGCACTTATTGTTGATACTGGTATTGCCAATAGAGATATAGATTATATTGTTAAAATTGGTGTTGTTATGGTAATAGCTGCTTTGTTGGGAATGACTTTTGGTATAATAAGTTCCCATGTTGGTGCAAAGGCAGGTTATGGCTTTGCTGCAGAGATAAGAAGGGAAACCTTTATCAAGGTTCAGAAGTTTTCCTTTGCAAATCTGGATCAGTTTACCGTTTCATCATTGATAACAAGATTAACCAATGACTGTAATACTATTGGTCAGGTTACTATGATGAGCCTTAGAATGGCTATTAGATCACCTTTTTTATTGTTATTCGCTCTAATAATGTCTTTTAAAATAAATGCATCCTTAGCTAGAGTATTTCTGGTAGCAATACCACTTTTAGCTATCTGTGTTGCTATAGTATTAAAAAAAGCCAGTCCATTATTTAGATTAATGCAAAAGCGTGTGGACAGTGTTAATGCAATTATACAAGAAAATCTTATAGGAATTAGAGTTGTCAAATCATTTAATAGGCAGAAGCATGAGGAAGGTAGATTTAAGGAACGTAATGATAATCTAAGGGATACAGCCTTGAAGGCTATTTCATTAATTATTTCCTTAGGTCCTATAATGAACATTATTGTCTATGCGACCATAATTGCTGTTCTTTGGTTTGGTGGCAAGCAGGTATCAGCAGGGGAATTAGGTGGTGGTGAGTTGATCTCATTTATCACTTATATTACCCAGATTATGATGTCTCTGATGATGATGTCATTTTTCTTTATGCAATTACTTAGAGGTTCTGCATCCGTGGGCAGAATTGTAGAGATTTTAGATACTGAATCTGAGATTAAAGAAGTCGTTCAGCCAATTTCAGAAGTAAAAGATGGTTCAGTTGTCTTTGATAATGTCAGCTTCAATTACCCAGGTAGCAAGGAAAACACCTTAAAAAATATTAATGTTAATATTAAGTCTGGTGAAGTCCTTGGCATCATTGGTTCAACCGGGGCTTCTAAATCAACTTTAGTACAGTTAATCCCAAGACTATATGATGTCAGTGAGGGTTCTGTTCTAGTTGGTGGTGTTAATGTGAAGGATTATGATATCAAAGTCCTTAGGGATCAAGTTGCCTTCGTATTACAGAAAAACACTTTATTTTCAGGAACCCTTAGGGAAAATATGATATGGGGCAATGAAGATGCTACTGATGAGCAAATAATAGATGCTTTAAAGAAAGCACAGGCTTGGGAATTTGTTTCTACTTATGAAGATGGGCTGGATCACAGGGTAGAGCAGGGTGGTGAAAACTTCTCAGGAGGTCAGAAGCAGAGATTATGTATAGCCAGGGCTTTATTAAAATCACCGAAAATTATTATCTTAGATGATTCTACCAGTGCTATTGATATGACTACTGATGCTAAAATACAAGAAGTATTTAAACGGGATTTAGGAGATGTAACGACTATAATAATTGCTCAAAGAATTTCATCTATACAGCATGCTGATAGGATTATTGTATTACATGAAGGGGAAATTGAAGCCCTAGGAAGTCATGAAGAACTTATAGAAGCTTCACCAATTTATAGAGAAATATATGAATCACAACAGAAAGGGGTGATTGGGGCATGAGAAGTAAGCAGGGACAAGGTCGTCGTTTTCACCCTCTAGATACTAAGAAGACAATAATTAGGTTGTTAAGCTATTTTAGATTTAATATGGCCTTATTTATAGGTGGTATATTTTTTATTGTACTTAGTACTATAGCTCAAGTTGCCGCCAATGGTATGTTAAGCCCTATCATAGACAGTTTGGTTGATAATAAGGGAGTTGCTGTAGTTATTCGATATCTAATAATTATGGCTTTACTAGTTATTATAATTTCTGTTGGACAATATTTAGGTAGTCTTTTTATGGCTAGGCTATCCCAAAGAACAGTTCATAAGATTAGGGAAGAGATGTTTTCCCACATGGAAAGGTTACCAGTATCATTTTTTGATAGAAATGCCCATGGGGATTTGATGTCAACCTTCACTAACGACGTAGATATGCTTAATCAATCTTTAGAGCAGAGCATATCTCAAATATTAATATCTGTTATAACAGTTGTGGGAACATTTATTATGATGTTAATATTAAGTCCCATTTTGACTATAGTAGTAATTTTAATGCTAGGGGTAATGTTATTATCCGTTAAATATGTTGGTCAAAAATCATCTAGGAATTTCCGTATGCAACAGGCAACTTTGGCAGATATGAATAGCTACATCGAAGAGATGATGTCAGGTCAAAAGGTTGTTAAAGTATTTAATTATGAAGAGAGGGCCATTGATGAATTTATTAAGAAAAATGAAGAACTACGGGTGGCCAGTACTCAAGCTTCAACCTATGGAGTAATGCTAATGCCTATTATGGGTAATCTCTCCTTTGTACTATATGCTTTAACATCCATGCTAGGAGCATTTTTAGTAATGCGAAATCATATGAGTATAGGTAATATAGGTGCCTTTTTACAACATACAAGAACAATATCCAGACCTATTACCCAAGTATCTAATCAGTTAAATACCTTATTTGCAGCTTTAGCAGGTGCAGAAAGGATATTTAATGTATTAGATCAGGAAGTTGAAATAGATGATGGGGATGTTCGTCTTGTTAAAGAAGATGATAAGCTTTATTGGAGCCTACCTAAGGAAGATGGAAAAAATGAGTTAGTACCTTTACAAGGTATGATAACCTTTGAGAATGTGGACTTTGGTTACTTACCAGGTCAGCAAGTACTTAAGAATATTAATTTATATGCTAAGCCAGGTCAAAAGATAGCCTTTGTTGGGTCAACTGGTGCTGGTAAAACCACCATTACCAATATGATTAACCGTTTCTATGAGATAACCGGTGGTACCATCTTATATGATGGTATTGATATCAAGAGAATTAATAAGATAGATTTAAGAAGTACCATGAGTATTGTCTTACAAGATGTTCATCTCTTTGAAGGAACTATAGCTGATAATATTAGATATGGTAGACTTAATGCTACAGATGAAGAGGTTATAGAAGCAGCTAAGCTGGCCAATGCCCACTATTTTATAAAAAATCTACCCCAAGGTTATGATACTATGTTAATAGCCGATGGACATAACCTATCCCAGGGCGAGCGTCAATTACTTTCTATAGCTAGGGCTGCAGTGGCAGATCCAACCATATTGATCTTGGATGAAGCAACCTCATCAGTAGATACTAGAACTGAGAAGCTGATATCTGAGGGTATGGATAAACTGATGAAGGGTAGAACAACCTTTGTTATAGCCCATCGTTTATCTACTGTTCGTGACTCCAATGCTATTATGGTATTAGAAAAGGGAGAGATAATTGAACGGGGTAATCACGAGGAATTAATGGAACTAAAGGGAAGATATTATGCTCTAAATACTGGAGCAATAGAGTTAGAATAATACTGTATGGGGCTGTCACAATAGATATGTATATCATATGTGACAGCCTTTTTGTATTAGATTTACTTAAAGGAATTACGGTATTATAGGAAATTAACATTTATGGGCATCTTTAGTAAAGTGTATTGATGTAAAAAATACAAAAATATATCTTGACATTTTATTAATTAGTATTATACTGAATATATTAGTTAACTAGCTAACAATCAACATGTTTATTATTAACCTGCTGATTATTAGAGTCAACATTAAAGGAAAGGTGATAGGATGGATGATCAAAGTAAGGATATTGACTACAGTTATCAACTGAAAAAAGTAATGTATCAAATAATATCCGCTGCCATTAAACATAGAAAGATAGTGGATTATTTATTGCAAGATACTGGAGTATACTCTGCCCAACATCAAATTCTGATGGAGTTATCTAGAAATCAATTTGCCTCACAGAAGGAGATTGCAGATAAGATGAATGTATCCTCAGCAACTATAGCAGTATCCTTGAAAAAACTAGAGAAAGGTGGATATATCAGTAAAGAAATCGATGATGCCGATAACAGGCTCAATCAAATAACTCTTACAGATAAGGGAAAATATGTGGTTGAACAAAGTAGGAAGATATTTAAGTCAACAGATTTGAGAGTGTTTGATGGCTTTGATCAGAAAGAACTAGAGGAATTATCCCGATTACTAGCAAAGCTGAACAAGAATTTAGAGATTATTGATAACAGCATTAAAAGATAATATGAATTACCTATAGCTTTCTTTTGCAAATATCTATCGGGAAGGATATTATATTTTAAAGTTTTAATTTGAACATCAGGAGGATGGAAAACATATGAAACGGTATTGGAAATATATTAAGCCTTATCTACCAGCTTTCATCTTAGGGCCACTTTGTATGATTGTGGAAGTTATCGGTGAGGTAACAATGCCCTATTTACTTAGTAATATTATCGACAAGGGTATAGGGGCCAACAGGGGTGTCTCCTATATTATCATGACAGGAGCTATAATGATCATTATGGCCTTACTTATGATGGCAGGGGGGACGGCAGGAGCCTTTTATGCTATTAAAGCCTCCACAGGATTTGCCAATGATTTAAGAAAGGATTTGTTTGCTAAGATACAGCGGTTTTCATTTGCTAATATTGATCAGTATAATACAGGATCTTTAATAACTAGATTAACTAATGATATAACCTTGATGCAAAATATGATACAGATGATGATGCGATTGGCACTTAGGGCCCCAGGTATGTTTATAGGTGCTCTTATTATGGCCTTCACATTAAATCCTAAGTTAGCCCTGGTTATATTCTGTGTCATTCCTATATTAGTTTTAGCTATCATAATAATTGTTAAAATAGGATATCCAAGATTTACCCTTATGCAGAAGAAACTAGATGCTCTAAATATAAGGACCCAAGAGAATTTAACCAATATAAGGGTGGTAAAATCCTTTGTTAGAGAAGATTATGAAGAAGAGAAATTTAAGAAAGCTAATATGGATTTAAAAGAGAAGACTATAAGTGCAATGAAGGTAGTTATCTTTACCATGCCTCTTATGTCTCTGACAATGAATATAACCACTCTGGCTGTAGTTTGGTTTGGAGGTAATCAAATAATTGTAGGGGATATGACACCAGGAGTATTGTCAGCATTTATTAACTATGTGGTACAAATACTCATGTCCTTAATGATGGTATCTATGATTATCTTAAATAGTTCCAGAGTATTAGCTTCAGAAAAACGTATCCGTGAGGTTCTAGATACAGACATTGATCTAAGAGATGATGAAGCAGCTCATAAAGATAAAAAGGTCCAGTATGGTAAAATTGAATTTAAAAATGTTCATTTTAAATATTATAAAAATAATGAAAAATGGGTTCTTGAAGATATTAATTTTATAATTAACCCAGGTGAAACAGTAGGTGTAATAGGCTCCACTGGATCTGGTAAAACCAGCTTAGTTCAGTTAATCCCTAGACTGTATGACACAGATCAAGGGGAAGTGTATGTGGATAATGTCAATGTAAAAGATTATTCCTTAAGCAATCTCCGTCAAGGTGTAAGTATGGTCTTACAGAAGAATATTTTGTTCACTGGAACAATAAAAGATAATTTAAAATGGGGCAATGAAGAGGCTGACGATGAGACTGTTGCTAGATACGCACAATATGCCCAGGCCCATGGGTTTGTATCTTCTTTCCGTGAAGGTTATGAAACAGAATTGGGACAAGGGGGAGTAAATGTATCAGGTGGTCAAAAGCAGAGATTGTGTATTGCTAGAGCCTTGTTAAAAAATCCTAAAATTCTTATCCTAGATGATAGTACCAGTGCAGTAGATACGGCAACAGAAGCTAAAATTCGAGAAAACCTTAAAAATGACCTGAATAGTATGACTAAAATTATAATAGCCCAAAGAATCTCATCTGTAATTAATGCAGATAAGATAATTGTCATTGACGATGGTAAGATAGTAGGAATGGGTACCCACAATGAACTGATAGAAAGTTGTGAAGCGTATCAAGAAATTTATTATTCACAGATGAACAAGGAGGCTAAGGCGCAATGAGTTATATGTCAGAAGAAAGAAAAGAAGCCTTGCGTAAGAAATATAGTAAAGCCCAAGCTAATACAGATGGTAAACCAGCAGGTGGTCCTCCTATGGGACCTGGTAGAGGCCATAGGGGAAAGCAAGGACCTGGTCTGGGTGGGAAACCTAAGAATGTAAGTGGAGTTATTCGAAGACTTTTTAATTATATAGGTAAGGATAAGATAAAGATTGTATTTGTCTATATTAGTGTATTAGGCAGTGCTTTAACCAGCTTGGGTGGTACTTATATACTAAGGCCGGTAATTAATAATTTAGTAGATGAAAATACCACATCAGAAGACAAGGTTAGAAATTTACTAATTGGTATTTTACTTATGGCAGCTATTTATTTTATCGGAGTACTTTGCTCTTATCTACAACAGAGAATAATGATAGGTGTATCACAGAAAGCCCTAGTTAAAATCAGAGAAGAATTATTTGCAAAGCTACAGAAACTACCATTAAAATATCACGACACCCATACCCATGGGGAGCTGATGAGTAGGTTTACCAATGATTTAGATGCAGTAGGTGAGATGCTTAATAATACCCTAGCTCAGATTTTCTCTGGAGCAATAACCTTAATTGGTACCTTGATACTTATGTTTGTTACCAATTGGATACTTACAGTAATAACTTTAATTACAACCCCTGCCTTAATATATGTTGCTGGTATGATTGGAAAAAGAAGTAGGAAATATTATATTGGCCAACAACAAGCTCTTGGTGCAGTCAATGGTTATATNGAAGAGATGATAACAGGGCAAAAGGTTGTCAAGGTTTTTTGTCATGAGGAAATGTCCAAAGAAGAGTTTAATTTTTTAAGTGATGAATTAAGAAGTCAACAGATTAAAGCCCAGTTTTTCGGTGGTATTATGGGACCAGTTATGGGGAACTTAAGTCAAATTAGTTATGCAATTACAGGAACTATAGGAGGTATCCTCTTTCTAACATCTAACTTTGACCTAGGTGGACTTACTATATTTACTAACTATGCTAGGCATTTCTCAAGACCAGTTAATGAATTATCTATGCAGGTCAATACAATATTTGCTGCCCTGGCCGGTGCAGAGCGTGTATTTGAGATATTAGATGCAGAGCCTGAAAGATCAGATGCAGATAATGCCATAGAGATATGTTCCTTAGAAAACAGGGAAAGTAACCTAAAGGCTTTACAAGGGAAAAACAAAAATGACACAAACGATAAAAACGATTATATGGATAATGTTATGGATGGCATAGGTATGAGGACCATAAAAGGGGAAGTAGTACTAAAGAACGTCACCTTTGGTTATGTACCAGGTAAAACAATACTAAACAATACTAAAGAATATCAACGTTATTGCAAAATCAGGACAAAAGATTGCATTTGTTGGTTCAACAGGTGCAGGTAAAACCACTATCACTAATTTAATTAATCGTTTCTATGAAATCGATGATGGTAAGATACTTATTGATGGTATAGATATTAAGAACATTAAAAAAGATTCCCTACGAAGAAATATTGCCATGGTACTGCAGGATACCCATCTATTTTCAGGTACAGTTATGGAGAATATCCGCTATGGAAGGCTGGATGCCACCGATGAAGAAGTTATAACTGCAGCAAAGACAGCCAGCGCCCATTCTTTTATTGAAAGATTATCCGAGGGATATAATACAGTTTTAGAGGGAGATGGAGCTAACCTAAGCCAAGGACAAAGACAACTACTTAATATCGCTAGGGCGGCTATATCTAAAGCTCCTATTTTGATTCTAGATGAGGCAACCAGTTCAGTAGATACTAGAACTGAGAAGCACATAGAGAAGGGTATGGATCGGCTGATGAAGAACCGTACGACCTTTGTAATAGCCCATAGGCTATCAACTGTAAGAAATGCTGATCAAATAATAGTACTGGAGCAAGGTGAGATAGTGGAGCAGGGCAACCATGACGAACTTCTTGAGATGGAGGGGCGTTATTATCAGCTTTATACAGGAGCAATTGAACTTGATTAATGTAAGAGAAAAGTGCTATATTTTAATTAGCACTTTTTTAAATTTGGGAATTATTATAGTTTAAGAAAAATTTAAGTTGATAATATAGGAATTTATAGTTAATATATTTATAATAAGCAATAATAGAATTTTCAGAGTGAAAGAGTTGGCAGGAAAACTGGATTTACAAATGTAAGAAAGCTGGTTTTATTTAAAATAAGGCTAATTTTGATAAAACCTTATATATAATATTTGACTCAATATTTATTTGAAAGGTTGGTTAATAGTATGGAACTACAATTGATGGGGATTAAAAAGTCCTTTGGATCAAAGTCAGTCTTAAAAGATGCCACTTTTCGTTTTGAAAAGGGTAAAATCTATGGCCTACTAGGAAGGAATGGGGCTGGTAAAACAACATTATTTAACTGTTTAAGTGATGAGTTACAAGCAGATGAAGGAAGGGCGATACTGATAGAAGATGGTCAAGAGAGAGAGATACTCTCTGATGATTTAAGTTATGTATTTTCGATGCCCATACTGCCAGAATTTCTAACGGGGTATGAATACATTAAATTTTATATGGATATTAATGAGGATCGTATCGATGGGAGTAAAACCATAGATGATTATTTTGATCAAATGAAGATAGACAAGGAAGATAGACATCGGCTAATTAAGGGATATTCCCATGGTATGAAGAATAAGGTTCAGATGATGTGTTTTTTAATATCTAGGCCTCCTATTATTTTATTAGATGAACCTCTAACTTCATTTGATATTGTAGTAGCACTGGAGATTAAAAAGGTTCTCCGTGAAATAAAACATGACCATATTATTATATTTTCCACCCATATTCTTCAATTGGCAACTGATTTATGTGATGAGATAGTTATTTTAAGTGATGGTAAATTGGAGCAGCTGGATCACGATATGCTTAAGAGTAAAGATTTTGAAGCAAAAATAATTGAGATGTTAAAGGATGAAGGTAACTATGATTAATACTATTAAAATTATATTTAACATCATGGCATCTATCAATGCTAATAAGTTTCTCTATTTTCTGAAAAGAATATGGTTAATAGGAAAAGTGATACCAGACACAATATATTCGTATCTAAATGTCAAAGGGGCAATATCGATTTTGGTATATATATCTACCCAAATTGGTAAGTTTTTTGGAAAAGCCATATATCTGCTAATTATGGTGGTCTTACCTATTATGGGAGCCCGGAGTTTGTTTCCTAATCTGGTAGGAGCAGAATTTGACTGGGCTGTACAGATACTTTTTATTATGAATTGTCTCTTAGGTTCAATTTTAGATAGCCAGATATTTAATGTTACTAATACGAAATATGTATGCATAAAATATATGAATATGAATCCCCGTAGATATGTATTGGCAGCCTTAATAATAAAATATGTGCCATTTTATATATATTATCTTATATATTTTATTATTGCGGCCTTGGCTACCGGTGGTACAATAATTGAAGTAATGATATTT
>JGI24707J26582_10001740_pt1 | contig 16911 bp, 13 predicted proteins | sample BioPla1DNA1_FD_26582 | JGI IMG/M metagenome (IMG submission 26582)
TCTGGGTCGTATTCTGCATATGCTGTGGCATATTCAGGCTTGAAGTATCGACTGGTAGAGACTACTGTAAACTGACTAGGTGTTCCTTGACCGTGATAGATCAGCTCATTGATCTCTTCTCGGTCGATGGCCAATGATAGGGCCTGGCGGAATCTATTATCAGCAAATATCTCCCGCAGTACTGGATCATTATGGGTCATGTTGAACTGATAGATGACCTCGTTTAATGCACTCTTCCACAGTTCTACACGGTAGTTGCCTTCATCTTCATATCTTCTCAGCACTGGGTAGTCTCGGATATCGCTCTCAAAACCAGCGAAGTCCAAGGCGCCACTGATAATCATACCGTTTAGCACTTCACGGTTACTGACAATCTGGCAATCGATTCTATCTATATACGGAAGCTGATTGCCTTCGGTATCCACTTTCCAGAAGTATGGATTCCGCACCCATTGGCGACGATCGGAACTAACTCGCTCTAGCACATATGGACCGACGGTAGGCAGCTCGGTAGTCAGCGGTGCCAAGGCAACCCTCAGTGATTTGGCTGCGAACAACTCATACCATTCGACCAGGTTTTCCTCTGCAGCCATGGCTTTCAAGTCTTCTTCAGGGACATAATGAACGTGGAACTGCTTTAGGTAATGCTTTGGCAAAACGCTGTATGCGAAATTATGCACCAATTGGTTAATGAAAAACGGTTTTGGTGAGGCGAAGATGAACTGGAAGGTATAGTCATCAATGACATTCAGCTCCATGACTGGTCCAGTTGCTCCATCGGCTCGCCAGACATGGCCGATTATTGGCGTCAGGTCTTCGTTGTGTAGCACATCTTCATACCAAAACTGAATATCTTCCGATGTAAAGGGGTGACCATCGGACCACTTCATTCCTTCTCGGAGGTAGAAAGTAAAAGTTGTCTTGTCCTCGGAGACTTCAAAATCTCTGACCATGTGAGGGACAATATCATCGACCTGTAACGTAGGTTGAACCAGGGTGGCATAGATCCCCATCATCATGTGGTCATCTCCCCAGCCCGTTGCTCGAGTACTCGCTACATGGGCTGTTCCCCCATATTTCCCGATTCTGTCTACTGGTTCTACCACGAGGGGAGTCTTAGGCAGTCTTTGTTCCAGTGGTGGTAGTACACCGGCTTCCACTTGCTCTTTTAGCATAGGAGCCTCGTTGAAAGTCATTGCCAAGGCGGTGGAACTGAAGATTAAGAGTAATCCCATAGCTAGAAGCAGAGTTCGATTTCTCACCTTAAGCATAGATCGTCCTCCTCTTTATTGATCTGTGAGATACGGAACAAAGATTGGGCAGGTAGGATATTGACTTATCTCGCATTATCACCCCTTTTCAAACACATTTATGTTATCACTGGAACAAATTCTATATCAGTGCTTCCACGCATATCTACTAATTCCTTCTTTCACGGGGTTTTCTGTCAAAGTTAGGAAGAAATTAACGTTTATGGACGTCCAGATAGGCTGGGATAGAGAAGACCCTATTGATAGAATGGCTGCTTTAACCTCGGTGTGAAGGGCATAGTGCACAGGGAGGTGTTGTCTATGGACGACGGCAGAGCCAAATAGGTGAATAGTGAAGAAGGATTAGACTATTGCTCTCTAGAACACATTATAATAGTTGTTCTGTCGAACAAAAGGGCTTGCTCTATGCTTTAGGTAGATTGCTGAGTGATATCACGATACTGTGAGGTGCGCCATGGACTACGACATACCTAGTGGAACCCGGCCTCGGGAAAGAGAGGAAAACACACTCAGGGTTCTGGATGTGCTCATCAAGCACGGTCCGATATCAAGGATAGACCTATCCCGGAAATTGGGAGTTGCCCGCTCAACCGTTTCAGTCATCGTTAATGGATTGATTGAGATTGGGTTGGTTAATGAGATTGGAGAACAAGAAATTGTTGGTGCCGGTCGGCCTCCCACACTTCTTGAGATTGACGCGACATCGAGGCAGTTCGTTTGTGTGGATCTGGATGTAGGAGAAACATCTATTGTTCTTTGCGATCTTGAAGGGAAGGTAATGGCGGCTAAAGTCGATGTCATGGCAAGAGCCACGCCGGAGATTGTGGCTCGTGAGATCATTGACAGTGTCACAGAGCTGCTGGAGAGGGAAAATCTAGACTGGGCCACTGTTGCCGGTGTGGGGGTGGTTGTTCCCGGTCCGGTTAGGCATGACATTGATACAGTGCAAAGTTTAGTATTCGGCTGGCCCCAACCCGTCAAGCTGCAGGCTGAGTTAAGGAAGTGTTTGCCAGAGGGGATTCCTCTCTTGGCCGAAAATGATGTGAACGCAGCAGCGTTTGCTGAGTGGGATGCCATAGGTTACCCTCCCGACCTGTTCTATGTCTATGTTGGCCGAGGTATCGGCAGTGCGTACATATACGATGGCAGACTGCACTATGGTCGCCACTTTCTGGCCGGGGAGATTGGGCACATGACTGTGGAGAGCGACGGGGTTCTTTGTGATTGTGGTAATCGGGGTTGCCTGGAGAAGCATGCCTCAGTTCCATGCATTATCGCCGCCATTCACGGCGAGAGTGCATTGGATAGAGGCCGTGCGTACTACCAGTCGTCGCTCTTTAATCTAGTGCGGCAATTGGAGAGCGGAGACTCCCGCAGTCTAGCTGTGGTTAATGAGGCCGGGCACGCCATTGGAGCAGCTCTATATAATGTTATCCAAGTTCTTGATTGTGAAAAAATAGTGCTCAGCGGACCAATTTGTATGTTAAGGGATTACATCATGGATGTGATCAAGCTCAATTTGACCAAACAGCTGGGCAGAGGGACATTGTCCCTTGCTTTTTCGCAGGTAGGTGAAGATGCGAAAGCTATAGGTATTGCCAGTCTGATGCGGGAGGCCATCTTGCTAAACACTGGTGGCGGCGATGATACGCCCTTTGGCTATCTAGGGACTAAAGGGGCTGAAAGATTGCTAAGGGCTGTGCCCAAGGAGGGGTCAGGTACCTAGAGGCGGAGGTAAGCTCAAGATGAAACCTATTGAACAAGCTAATGAACGCAGTACTTGGCTAGGTGTGCAATCACAGTATCGCTCTCGCTTTGTTCAGCTATGGACTGCCCTAATGCTGGTCTCCATTGGAATGGGGTTAACGCAGCCGCTTTTCTCTGTGAGAATTGTGGATAGGGGTATTTCTCTTCAACAATATGGAATCCTACAATCACTAGCCTCTCTTGCCACTATATTCACCCAAGTGTGGATTGGCAGATTCTCCGATTTCCTCGGTCGAAGGAAGCCCTTGATAATCGGAGGTTTACTGATAATCGTGCCGGTACTGGCTGTTTTCCCTAAGGCAGAGACCATGCTGGTTTTCGGTGTCTTGCTGGCCTTTTATCAAGTAGCTTTCAATGCTCAGCGCTCCCTGATGACAACTTGGGTTAGCGGATGGGCGGAGGAAGGCAATATGGGTCGCATGCACGGGACGTTTCGTATTGCCGGGTCCCTTGGCTGGATTGTAGCTACACCTTTTTTGGGCCTTTTGCTAGATCGATATGCATTCAGTACAACCTTTAGGCTGGCCGCGGGCATATACCTAACTGCCGCATTATTCATTACCTTCACTATAAGAGAGCCCAAGCAAAGGACAACGGTGCAGGACTCTGCTTTGTCCGAGACCGTGGATGAGTCCGCGGCAGCGGCCACAGATGGTCAGTTTATCTGGCCACTGCAGCTCCGGCTGCTTTTCTTGGCATTTGCCATCTTCACACTGGCGCAGGGCATGGGATTCAATCTCAACTTCATATTCTTCGTGCAAGAGCTAGGAGTCTCTAATCAGCAATTTGGGTGGTTATCTTCCTTACAGGCGTGGCTGGAGGTACCCCTTATGCTGAGTATGGGGATTATATCTGACCGATTCGATGTGGCGAAGATGCTGGCAATTGGGATGTCTGTGGGTGGTCTGCGTTGGCTCTTGCTTTCGTTGACCACCAAGGCAGTGTGGGCCTATGGTGTTCAGCTAATGCATGCGGTAGGCGTCACGGTGACTGAGGTGTTAATCGTTGCCGTCATTGCTCGCATGGTTCCTTCCCGGCATTTGGGCACTGTCATGGGATGGAGGACCACTGTTAGAAGTTTAGCCATGTTCTTGGCGCCAACTGTTGCCGGCACCATTGGGGAAAACCTCGGTCTGCGCTGCGTGTTTCGGTTATCGGCGGTGTTGGCTTTGATGGCGTCTCTCATCATCTTACAGGTGTCCCGTAAAAGCAAGGCGAGATGAATCATTGGAAAAAGGAAGCACCGCCCATTCGGGCGGTGCTAGCTGTAACTAATAGCTTGGCGAATGGCTATAGTCGTACAGCTCTCTCCGTCTTTGCTGATTCATAAAAAGCAAGACAGGCGGCAAGGTTTTTCACCTGATCATATCCTGATGCGATTGGTTGCTTATCATTGAGAATGCAATGGGCAACGTGCTCAACAACGGTGATTGGTCTGTCTGTTTGCGGCATATCAATAAAGGACCACTTGCCATCGGCGTTTTCGCTTACCGCCATCTTGCTTAAGAGATTATCGATAACAACAGAGCCGGTTTCCCCTAGAACTTGTATGGAGTTACGGCCAGGTGATTTGGGGGCGGCATGCCAAGTTACTTCCAGATTGGCTACGGCCCCGGTTGCTGTCTCCAAAATGCCTACTCCGTAGTCTTCCAGCTGTAGATCTTTGTAAGTGATATTGGTTGTGTAACCAGTTACCTTCACAAACTCAGAGCCAGTTAACCAACGGGTGAGATCAACTGTATAAATGGAGTGATCCATCCACCCACCACCGGGTGCCAGTTGGGGATCAATCCACCAGCTATAATCCGAAGTCCCACCGGGCCAATCCATGGGTGGGCGGGAATGGACAATTTGGCTGACGCTCAGTATTCTTCCTAACTTACCGTCTTCCACCAGATTCTTTATGTATTGGTTCACTGGGGAAAGGCGAATTAGGCTTTCGCAGGGAAACAAAACTACACCGTGCTTATCTGCAAGGTCTGCTAGTTCTTGAACACCGGCTAAGTCCATTGCTCCAGGTTTGACAGAGATAGCGTGCTTGCCCTCTTGCAGGGCTGTCTTCACGATTTCATAGTTAAGTGGGGTGGGGCTCATTGATAAGATGATGTCCACATTAGGATCGTCAATGGCTTGTCGCCAGTCTGATAACAGCTCTACAGACATTCCCTGGGTGGCTTCCTGCAAACGAGCAGAATCACTGTGCCAGACGGAGACAAGTTTTGCTGACCTATTTGTTTCAGCTCTTCGCAATTGGTTAAGGGCACTATAATGATGGTCTAGCCCTAAGAGTGCCCAGCGTAACCGACTCATAAAATCCTCATCCCCATTCTTGGTGCCTATTTTGCTACTGTGTACTACGTTTTCCATAGACTTGATTGCTCATCGTTACGTACATTTACGATAGTAACACGATATTAATTCGAAGTCAATACAAATTGCCATCAACTCTTTATGAATATGAAAAACAAGCAGGATTCTTGCACCTTTGATGGAGAAGATAACATACAGAAGAGAAATCCATGAGCCGACCGACGTGAAGCTTGTCCGGTTGTTACAGCAGACGAACAAATTAACCGAATCTTATAGAAAGAAGCTGATCGCCTTGGAGGATAGGGTGGAGGGTGGGTACGAGGGGGCTAGTTTATATAAGGCAATTGCTAAGTTCTTTTTGCCTTTGTCCTTGACGAATCTGATTATCAATCTTTCTCATTCAATTGTGAATGCCGGAGTGGCTCGTACGCCGGATCCCGAGATTAGTCTGGCGGCATACGCGCTGGCCCGGGGACTGGTTAGCTTAATAGAAAGTCCGATGTTCATGGCACGTCAAACTGTGTCCTCGCTGGTGGATGACACCGAGTCCTTTCGGGTAGTCAGCCGCTTTCTTTATGCAGTATCGGCTATCACCATCCTGATTCTTGCAGTACTAGCTTTCTCCCCTGCAGGATATTATGTATTGGCAAATGTCATGGGAGCATCTCCTAAAATCGCCCATAACGGTCAACTAGCTTTACGTATTCTTTTTCTGCTCCCGGCTTTCGCGGTTATCCGCAATGTCCATCACGGTGTCGCCATCATAGCCAGACAGACGTCTATAGTGCCGGTGGCCACCACGATTCGGCTGGCAGTCATGAGTACGCTGATATTCATTCTAGCTCGTTTTACCCGATTGCCAGGGGCGGTATGCGGTAGTCTATCTTTTGTGGGAGCATTCTGTGTAGAGGCGATAATCATGAGCTGGCGGGCCCGGCCGCTCTTGCAGGATCTTCCCAACAAGCAGGTTGACGGGCCTATGCTTACCATCAGTCAGATCATTTCGTTTTTCCTTCCTCTAGTAGCCACCTCACTTGTCGGAACAGCTTTTCAACCATTGATTAATACTGGCCTAGCAAGAAGTACAACCCCGGAGGTTTCTTTAGCAGCTTACGCCGTTGGGCATGGACTGGCTTCCCTGGCGCTAGCTCCCTTGGGTATGCTGCATCAATGCACTTTAGTGTTTACCAATGGGGATGATCAAAAAACATATGATACCACCAAGAGGTTTACCACTCATTTCTCTCTATTGGCCTCCTTTGTCATTGCATCGGTCAGCTTTAGCCCCTTGGGCCCATGGATTCTCAAAAACTTGATGGGCGTATCTTCCGAGGTTAGTAGGGCCGCCTTGGAGGTTATGAAAATCATGACTGTTCTTCCCCTCTTGGTTGGATGGCGGGAGTATATGTGGGGGATCTTGATGCAGCGACAAACCACGGGCCCGATTGGGACTGCCAAAGGCATCAATCTCATAGCCATGGGAGCGATTTTGGTCCTGCTGCTGGCCACAGGCCCAGTAGACCCCGCCGCTGCTGGAGCGTGGGCCATGGTACTTGGCGAGCTTGCCAACTGCCTGTGGCTGCACTTCGATTATGTTGGCCAAGAGAGCTACTATACCGAAGTTTCTGTTAAGTGAACTCTTAAGAGTGCGCCTGAGAAGGTTAGAAGGAGTTTGGTCCTACCTACCACGTTCTCGGCTTGCAGAGGATTTCTTCTACTTTCAGATCAAAGATACTGTTAGAATGCGCTGGCAGGATGATGGCAGCGGTATCGGCTCCCGAGCTAGTACCGCCTACTGCTACGATCCTCTCGCCGTAGGGGACTAGGCCGGCATCTAGTGCCATGATGGATATTTCCACACAGACTTTTACCCCTTGTCCTAGCATTCGCAAGGCAGAGGCCATAATCTCCGGTGGATAGATGCCTCCGAATTTGGTACGAACGCTTCGATCAACACCGGCTAGAACGTGGGTAGTGGTCAAGATTTTGACTCCTCGCTCCATAAGATGGCGACGCTCAGTCTCGGGCATTTCATCAATGCCTGGTCCTCGAAATCCTACGTGGTGGGTGACACAAACTACAGAGAGCTGATCAGCGCCAAGCTCTAAGGCTTTTCTCACCGTTCTTCCGGTATTGGAAGCCACAACCAGCCATGGGATCTCCTCCCGAGTGGCTCTTTTTATGGCTGTGTCCAGTGTTGCATCGGTGTTTTGTGAACCAGCCTTTTCCCAAATCATAGGTATCACCTCCGTAATGCTTATTTGCGGCAGCTTTCCACTATTTTAGTACTTCTCCGGATTGCCATGATGACCTCCCGGTGGGAGTAAAACCAGCCGATGAGCAGAACCACTTTAGGCGGCGGTGGGGCATGGTTGTCTACNAAAGTGAAAAGACCGCCTTAAGGCGGTCTCGTCGGATAATTCGCTAGAGCAATGATATTTTCCGATCCTTACAAGGCCAAAGCTAGTCCGTCTTTACGAGGTTCAGAACCGGCAATGTAGATGCCGGATACAGGGTCACGCCAAATCATCTGTCCACCGCCAAACCCGGCCATCTCCGCATCGATTTTCACACCATGGCCCAGCTGGGCAAGTTCTCTTACCACTTCTGGGTTGACAGTGGGCTCGATGGCTACGCCACCTTCCATTAGGACCCGCACCCTAGGAGCGTCTATGGCAGCTTGGGGATTCATCCCATAGTCTATGATATTACTTACTACCTGCATATGCCCCTGGGGCTGCATATCTCCACCCATTACTCCATAGGCAGCTAAAGGAACTCCATCCTTGGTGATAAAGCTGGGAATAATCGTGTGGAATGGGCGCTTACTCGGTGCGTAAAGATTGGGGTGGCCATCTTCCAGACTAAAGCCACACCCTCTGTTTTGTAAAGTGATACCGGTTCCGGGCACTACCACGCCGGAGCCAAACCCCATGTAGTTGGACTGGATGAAAGATACCATACGGCCATCTCTATCTGCTGCGCACAGGTATACCGTATCTCCCAAGGGATCCCCTGGTTCGGGTCCCGGCATGGCGCGTAAGGGATCGATTAGCTTTCTTCTTGCTTCTGCATACGCTTTACTAAGCAAGCCCTTTGCCGGTACATCCACAAGGCTGGGATCGGCAACATACCGATGGGCATCGGCGAAGGCGAGCTTCAAAGCCTCGATGACCAAATGCAATCTGGCACTAGATAGTAGTGGGTACCTTTCCATCTCAAAACCTTCGAGGATGTTTAAAGCTATCAGGGCCGTGATCCCTTGTCCGTTAGGGGGAATTTCCCAGATATCATATCCTCTATAGTTAGTGGAAATGGGATCTACCCATTCCGCTCGATGCTCCGCCAAATCTGCTTTGGTGAGATACCCTCCTGTCTCGGCAGCGTACTTGACCATGGCATCGGCCAGTTCGCCCCGGTAAAAAGCTTCACCATTGGATTCTCCGATGAGCCGCAGGGTGCGTGCTTGTTCGGGGCAAGCAAAGATCTCACCGGGCCGCACTGCTCGACCTTTGGGCAGGAAGGTGGTGCGAAAATCCTCACGATCACTATATCTTTTTTCCGAGAAAGTCCAATAGTGGGCAATGACCGGTGGAACGGGATGTCCTGCTTCTGCGTATCTGGCAGCCGGCTCAACTAAGCGGGCTAGTGGCATAGAGCCGAAGCGCTTGGTTAGCTCAACCCAGGCCGACACGGCTCCAGGTGTTGTAACTGGCAGCCAGCCTGTTAGGGGTATCCTTGGTTTGCCATTGTGCAACTCGGCGCGGGACAGCATCTCATTGAGGGTGAGTTCCATGGGGGAGCGGCCTGAAGCATTTAGCCCGTGGAGTTTCTCTCCGTCCCATATAATGGCAAAGGCATCACTGCCCAAACCATTAGATGTAGGCTCTAGCACCGTCAAGGCTGCAGCCATGGCCACTGCAGCGTCAATGGCGTTGCCGCCCTCGGCTAGAATCTGAACTCCTATTTGAGCTGCCAAGGGATGACTGGTGGCTACTGCTCCGTCTCTTCCCATAACGGGACTTCGCCTGGATGGAAAAGGTTGTACATAGTCGAACGGCAAAATCTTTATCCTCCTCACACTAATCTCGTTGACGATTTTGGTCATTTGTCATTACTTAATCTACTCGATTAGACTCCGTGTTCCTGCTAGGAACTACGGTTAGTCAAGGATGAGTCTCTATGGTGGCTTTGTTGTTAATAGCCTACGGCTTTGAGCAACGTATATTTCCCTATATGAACATAATAACCCAATTATGAGGAGATATGGGCAGGAATCGTCGCCTGCCGATGTCGAAACAGCTACAATGGTAAAATCTGCTCCAAGAACTCTTCGGAAGTGATCGCTGGATAGAGGCAGCAAGAAGAAGGGGAAAACCTATGGGCCATATCGTTGTTCGGAATCTGACCAAGACTTTTCGTGTAGCCAAACGGCAGGCGGGACTGTGGAATGCGTTTAGAGGGTTAGTACATAGGGAGTACACCCCGGTCCGCGCTCTGGATGGGGTTTCCTTCGATATTGGAGAAGGGGAGCTAGTCGGTTATCTCGGTCCCAATGGTGCCGGCAAATCTACCACTGTCAAGATCCTAAGCGGTATTTTACTGCCCGATGGTGGAACATGCAGCATCATGGGGCGTGTCCCCTGGCAAGATCGCATCAACCATGTTCGAGATATCGGGGTTGTATTCGGGCAGCGCTCTCAGCTGTGGTGGGATTTGCCGGTAATTGACTCCTTTGAGCTGCTTTGGGANATCTATGGATTACGGGAAGCTGACTACAAGCTGGCCCTAGAGGAGTTAGTAGATACCCTCAAGCTGGCCGATTTACTGGAAGTTCCCGTTCGTCAGCTCAGCCTAGGGCAGCGCATGCGTTGTGAACTCGCTGCTTCTTTATTGCATAGGCCCCGGCTGCTGTTCCTAGATGAGCCTACCATTGGTCTGGATGCTGTATCTAAGTTAGTGGTAAGGGATTTCATTAAGAAGCTAAATAAGGAACAAGGTACCACCGTGCTGCTTACAACTCACGACATGGACGATGTAGAGGCCCTATGCAGCCGAGTTATGATTATCGGGAGAGGCAAGATCCTAGTTGAGGGCAGTCTAAAGGAGATTCGAAAAAAGGTATCTCGGGAAAGGCGGCTTATCGTGGAACTTGGCTCAAACTATTCGCAGGAGTACATATGCAGTCAGGTATCTGGAGCGAATCTCATACAACTAGAGGGAAACCAAGCCCATTTCAACTTTGATCCTACCGAGATCACCCCTGCGGAACTTCTAGCGGAGATATCGCAGAGGCTTGACGTACGGGATCTATTGATTGAAAATCCGCCCATCGATGAGGTCATCTCTAAACTATATGGAGAGCTCAAGATATGAATACTAGAGCGTACAAAGCTATCATTCGCCTACGATTCATGCTATTGGTGCAGTACCGAGTAGCGGCCTTGGCCGGCATCGCCACTCAATTCATGTTTGGGTTTGTGAAGATCATGGTCTTGGAAGCTTTCTATCTATCGACGACAAGTCCCCAGCCCATGGCCTTTGAACAAGCTGTGGGTTATATTTGGCTGGGCCAAGCTATGCTCGGGATGCTGCCCTGGAACGGAGACCATGAGATCCAGGCTTTGATTCGCAGCGGCAATGTGGCCTATGAGCTATGCCGCCCCTTGGACTTATATAATCATTGGTATGCCCGGGCCATAGCAATGCGGGTGGCACCCACGCTGCTTCGTTCCATACCGATTTTCTCGGTGGCCCTGTTTGTTTTGCCCCCTAGATACGCCCTGGCTGTGCCTACCGCTTCGGGTCTTGCAGCCTGGATACTGGCTACCATAGGGGCTTTGCTCTTGGGTTGCGCCATTACCAACTTAATGAATATATCTATGCTTTGGACCATCGCCGGAGACGGAATCTATCGCTTGCTTCCCGCTGTGGTGACCATTTTCTCTGGTATGATCGTGCCGTTGCCTCTTTTTCCCGATTGGTCTAAGAGGGCCTTGGAGCTGCTGCCGTTTGCCGGACTTGTGGATACTCCCGCTCGGTTCTTAACTGGTCAGCTGCCTCCGGCATATATCTGGGTTTTCCTCGCCCGCCAGTTGATCTGGACAGCGATTCTCATCATATTGGGCCGGAAGCTCTTGGCCCGGGGGCTTAAGCGTGTAGTGGTACAGGGAGGTTAGAAGATGACCGATGAGTGGTACAGGGAGGTTAGAAGATGACCGATGGCATCAGGCTGTATTTTCGCTATATAGGTATCTCACTTAGGAGTCAACTGCAGTATCCCGCCTCTTTTGCCATGATGGCTGTGGGAAATCTAGTTATTAACGGAATCGAGTTTTTTGGTATCTGGGCTCTATTTACCCGATTTGGTAGTTTGAAGGATTGGACTCTGCCGGAGGTAGCTCTATTTTATGGCATGGTACATATGGCCTTTGCCATTGCGGAAGCGGCCGCTCGTGGCTTTGATATCCTCCATCGCTACGTTCGATCCGGGGATTTCGATCGGATCCTGCTTCGCCCCAGAAGTACCGTCTTGCAGGTCATGGGTTTGGAGTTTCAGCTGATGAGGGTGGGAAGGTTCGCCCAGGGGCTTCTGGTATTTATCTGGGGCATCAACAATCTGGGGAAGGCATTTACCTTCGCTCAGTACATCTTGATGGGAGCGGCAATCGTAGGGGGCAGTCTCCTCTTTGCTGGGCTTTTTGTCCTACAAGCGACTCTATCCTTTTGGTCTGTGGACAGTCTGGAAGTTATCAATGTGACCACTTACGGAGGGGTAGAGACCGCCGAGATGCCTATATCTATCTATCGTGGGTGGTTTCGCAGTTTCTTCACTTGGATCATCCCTCTAGCAACCATCAACTACTTCCCCCTCATGGCGATCCTCGATCATGAAGACCCTTTGCATACTCCCCCGTGGTTACCTTGGTTTTCCCCCTTGGCGGGGCTTCTCTTTTTCCTGGTGTGTCTGCAGATCTGGATGATTGGTGTAAGGCACTACCATTCTACGGGGAGTTGATGGCCGGGCGTCAGCCTCCAGTTCGCATGCAAACAAACAAAGTATCATGCTCTCCAGCGTCAAAGCCTCTTAGGAGGATCCCTAGATCATAGTCGCTTTGTAACGATGCAGTGTCATCCGCGCGGGAGCCGAAGAGGTAGACGCTGTTAATATCATACCGCCTAAGGACAGGCAAGATATGGTCAATGAAGACCCCTGGCAGCCGAGCACTAGACACACTAATATCACCTCAATGCCCAATTCTATTACAAGATGAGTAAATCAACTCACAAGCGCGGTAAGGGCAGAAGCTGCCGATGGGAAAGCCCATGCCACTAGTTGAGCCGAAGATCCTGTGCGGTAATCCTATCTGCCGAGGTGGAGGTCTCTATCTTCCCATTTCTGAGAAAGTAAGCTCGGTTTGCGACAGAGAGTGCGGCTCCGGCGTTTTGCTCAACTAAGAGAACTGCTGTGCCAATCTGAATGATGCTCGCGATGGCGCCCATTACCCTTTCCACCATGATGGGGGCTAATCCCATGGAGGGTTCATCCATGCAAATAAGGCGTGGCGATGTGACTAGCGCTCGGGCAATGGCCAGCATCTGCTGTTCCCCACCGGAGAGGGTGCCGGCTATCTGGGATCTTCTATCGGCAAGGATAGGGAATAGCTCCAGAGCCTGCTCTATGCCAACTCTAGTCTTCCTTCCATCGGCAAGGGCGTCCGCGGCGAGATCGAGGTTCTCCATAACACTAAGCTCCGGGAAAATCCGCCGGCCCTCTGGTACAACTCCCATCCCCATGCGTACAATCTGATTGGTGGCAGTCCCATCGATGCGCTTATCCATAAACAGGATCTCCCCTTGGGTAGGGCGCAACCTNCCAGTAATAGTTTTTAGAGCTGTGCTCTTGCCGGCTGCGTTTACACCCAGTAGTGCCACTGCTTCGCCAGGGTAAACACTCAAATCGATCCCTTGCAAGACTTTGGCTGGTCCATACCCGGCATGTACGTTGACTAGTTGCAGTAGGGGTCTGGATGTTTCCGGTGCAAAGCAAGGTTCCTGCCTGCTGGAGTTGAGATTATTACCCCTTGTTGGGAGATCTCCGCCGCTTCGAGCTGAATGGATAAGGCTGGCCGCGCTCTCCAGCGCGGTGGAAGTTGGTATTTTGTTCAAGTCCACGGGTGGTTGTTCCAGTGTTTCACCATACTCCATAGAGCTGCCAAAGTAAGCCCGAATGACTTCTGGGTTTTCAGCAATCTCTGTGCAGGTGCCTTCAGCTATCTTCTCTCCGTGGTCAAGCACGATCACTCGGTCACAGACTGCTGTAATTAGGTCCATATGATGTTCTATGATGACGATAGTGTAGCCACGGTCTTGAAGAATGGAGAGCTCCTTGGCCATTACGGCGATCTCCTCCGCTGTCATGCCGGCAGCCGGCTCATCTAGCAGGACCAGCTTAGCTCCTGTAGCTAAAGCTCGGGCCATCTCTACCCGGCGCTTGTCGGGGTAAGAGAGTTCTGCCACCACGTTCCCTTCCCTCTCGGCCAGGCCGCATTCCATATCAGAGAGGGTATTTCTTACATGCAAGACTGCCTCCGTTTCCTTAGAGACAAATGGTTTTGTCCTAAAGAGAATCTCAGCAAGGCCGGTATCCTGGCGCAGGTGGCAGCCGGCCAGGACGTTCTCTAAGATGCTTTGGGTCTCGTATAGCCTAATGTTTTGGAAAGTGCGGGCCACTCCCTGAGCTGTTACCTCATGGGGAGCTTTATCTACAATGGACTGACCATTTAACTTGATATCGCCGGTGGTGGGCTTAATCAGACCTGTAATCAGATTAAAAAGGGTCGTCTTGCCAGCCCCATTCGGCCCAATGATGCCCAGGATTTCCCCCTGGAAAACGGCAAAACTCANATCGGTAAGGGCGGCTAGCCCACCGAAGTTGCAGCTAAGATTCTGGATCTCCAGGATNGGGTCGTTGCTTGCAGNACTTTCACCGATATCGTCACCGGGGGCGGTGGATTGATCTCTTTTGCCGTGGGAGAACCACCTTTCACTTATTCCTATGAGGCGCTCCCCACTGCTAATTAAGCCTTGCGGTCGGAAGATGGCGAGCAAAGCTAATGCAAAGCCGTAAATCAGCATGCGATAGACACTATAGGCCCTGAGGACTTCGGGCAAAACCTGAAGTAGCAGCACCCCCAGCATGATGCCGGGAATGCTCCGGGTGCCGCCTAGTACGATCATGCAATAAAGGGCGATGGTTTCATTCATTGTGAAATTCTGAGGAAAGANTGCTCCTTGCCATGACGCAAATAGTGCTCCGGCCAGCCCCGCAATGGCGGCGGCTCCCGCAAAAGCCGAGACCCGATAGCGCTTGATATTGACGCCCATACAGGCCGCGGCTGTTTCGTTTTCCCGAAGGGCATTCCAAGCACGGCCAACCCTGGACCCGATAAGGCGGGTGACTCCGATGAGTACCGCTATGGTCACAAGCCAAATAAATATGTACTGAGATTCCATGGAGGCAAAGGTAAAGCCCAAAATGCGGGGCGGGTCAATGGCCACTATGCCGTTGGGTCCGTTGGTGATGTTAATCGGTCGATCCATGTTGTTAAGCAGGATTCTTACTATCTGGCCAAAGCCCAGNGTGACCATGGCGAGGTAGTCGCCGTGGAGGCGAAGTGTGGGTATGCTGACAGCTAGGGCGGCNAGCATCGCTGCGANTATTGATGCAGCTACTGCAACGGGAAAAGGTAGATGTATNCCAAGTTGGGGAGATGCCAATAAAGCATAAACATACGCTCCGATACCGTAAAATCCGGCATACCCTAGATCGAGTAGNCCCGCTTGCCCGGCCACAATGGATAGCCCCGCTGCCAGAATCAGATAAATTCCGATAGTCCCTCCGGCTCGCATCAGGTAGTAATTCCCGGTAACTAGTGGAATAGGCAAAAGCAGGGCATAGCTGAGAAAGACAAGGGCCCGAAGCCAGGGAAAGCGCTCCATAGATTGCACGCCTAAGCGGAGTTTAAGCCGTGCCCAAAGCCCCACTGGCAGCGAAGGACTGCTAGGTGTCTCGATCACCGTCGGGTTTTTTCGCTTTGGGTGCTTTCTCTCATCACCACTAGAGTCATGCTCCAGGGTCTTATAGTAATCGCTAGCCATGGGCTATGCCGCCTTTCTTCTGATCTAGTAGCTCCCTTGGCAGATCGCTTTGAAATTAGCTTGCCAACTTATTGAGTATTACGCCCGGGACTGCCGGGGCTTACCATACAGCCCATAGGGCCTTAGGATCAGGGTAATAATGAGTACAGCGAAAACAATGGCATCTTTGTAGACTGGAGGAGCTATGAGCACTCCGAAGCTCTCTGCCAGCCCCAACAAAATCCCACCTACCATCGCACCGTGAAAGCTGCCTATGCCACCGAGGACAGCTGCTGTGAAAGCCTTCATCCCGGCGGAGAATCCGATCATATAATCTACTTGTGTATAATAAAGACCAATCATCACTCCCGCCAGTCCTGCTAGGGCAGAGCCGAGGATGAAGGTACCTGCTATCACCCGGGAAGTATTGACGCCCATATACTCGGCTGCTTCTAGGTCCTGGCTGGTTGCCCGCATGGCTCTGCCGAACTTCGTTTTCAGCACAACGGCATCGAGGAGCACCATGGCTAGAATTGATATGCCCAGCATGGCTAGGCGCGTAGCTGAGATGGTGGCCCCGGCGAACTGGATGACCATATCCTGAGGAATCAGCAGCTCCGTGGCAAAGGCCTTGGCTCTACCAGAGGTGAGGAGCATTGCCGCGTTCTGCAGGATAATAGAAACACCCAAGGCAGAGATCAGTGTAACCAGGCGGGAGCCACCCCGCAGGGGCGATAGGCAAAGCGTTCAATGACAGCTCCTAGGATTGCGGTTGCCAGTACTGCGCCAATGGCCATGGCAAGCAGTACCAGGCCCGGCATGGATATTTCCCCACTGCGTCCAAAAACAGCCAAAACCCCCCAACCGGCAAAGGCTCCCACCATGAAAACGTCTCCATGGGCGAAGTTAAGCATTTTCAACACGCCGTAGACCATGGAGTAACCAAGGGCCAAGAGAGCATAGACACTTCCGAGTGTAAGACCATTGACGATCTGCTGGGGGATTTGAGCAATTAGTTGTTCCATTTTCTCACCTCCATTGGCTGTTTAGTGTCACCCATGGTTGGTTGTATTCTAGGTTAGGGCATAATATTTCAGCTTCGCAAGGCGAGGGGGGCCTCTGGCAAGTCATTCCCACTTGAGAGCTTCCCGGGATAGAGTGCTTGCGGTAACTTGCCACAGAGGCCCACCCACGATTATCCATCTAGCTTTCTGGCACTATGGCCGGGACTTCTTCTACTTGCACAAATTCTCCGTTTTGCACTTGGTAAACAAAGATACTGGCTCCTACAACATCACCCTTGGCATCGAGGCCTATGGGAAATCCGAGGATGCCTTGATAGTCTTTGGTTTCACCTAGGGCTGTCAGTACATTGGCTCGGTTGATCTTCATTGGATCGGAGGCTGCTCGCCGGGCAGCGTCG
>JGI24707J26582_10001743_pt1 | contig 16906 bp, 10 predicted proteins | sample BioPla1DNA1_FD_26582 | JGI IMG/M metagenome (IMG submission 26582)
GTTATCTTTATTCACAATTACCGCAATGCCGTCCATTGCAATTACTTTATGGTCAATCCCCTGTGAAATTTCGCTGTCCTTTAGCTCACGTGATGCCATTCCTATATCGCAAATACCTTTAATTACAGAATTCATGCCAGTGGTTGAGTCGTTCTGTTGTATCTCGATTTCTGCATTGGTATTAATAGATATATAAGCTTCTTTTAGTTTTTCCATAACAGGTGTTACAGATGAAGAACCAGCGATAACAACTTTGCCCGAGATTGAACTTCCACCAAATGCACCGTTATTATTTGCTGATATATAGCCATTCTCTTCGACTACTTTCTGCCCTTCTTCACTCATAATGAAGTCAATAAATGCTAGAGTTGCTTTATTTGCAGTATCATTAGTTGCAATATTGAATGGACGTGAAATCTTATAAGTACCCGATTTAATATTGTCAACTGTTGCTTCAGATCCGTCAACTTTGACTGCCCTCACTGTATCGTTAAGCGAGCCGAGTGAAATATAGCCTATTGCCTTTGTGTTCCCTGCGACAGATGTCATCATGACTGANGTGCTATTAGTTATGTCGGCATCCACCGTGGTATAATCGACCTTGTCCCCATTTTCATCTTTTTGCTCAATTCCGAATAGTTCTATAAATGCTCCACGTGTTCCTGAACCATCTTNACGTGAAATTACAGTGATGGCATTATTCGGCGTTCCCCCACAACTAATGAACGAGGTGAGAGCAATTATTGATGTTAATGCTGCTAAAATTACTTTCTTCATATTATTTCTCCTTTTCATATTGTATACCCTAATATTAAATGGTCTTTGTTTGAGATAGATACGAGGTATGTTAAATGTATGTAAAATGCAGAGCAATCGATTTAGTTTAATTGCAATAAAAAATCTGGTATAGCTTAAGTGTGCTACTTAAGCTATACCAGTAGTATTAATAAACTTAATTTTTCTGTATCCGTCCGCAATGCGGCGAACCTTTTTATTATTAGAATTTAATCGTCGGAAACACCTTTTCCAGATGAAACATATACATTGACGACTTCCCCTTCAGAAACATCAATTTTGTCGCCAACTTTTTGCGGTCCAACATTGATGATAGTTCCCTTAGGTTCGTCAACATCGTCAACTTCCTTAACTTCTGGCTTAATGCCTAGATCGCTTAATTCTGNGATATAATCCTTTTGCGACTTTCCTTTATAATCTGGGATTTTAGCATATTTTGAGCCTAGACTAATTTTAAGCTTAACTTCAGTCCCGCCAGCAATATCAACGTCTTTATCGATGCTTTGCTCAAATACAATTCCCGCTGATACATCTTCATTATAAACATAATCCGGCTTAAAAGAAAGGAATGAATATGCCTCAGCATCTTTGATAGTATCGTATATTCGCCCAACTAGATTCGGCATGATATATGGCTTTTCCACTCTAGGGGTTGTAATAGATTCCTCTGTTGTGACCGTCGTTGTAGTTAGTGCGGTTGTCGTTGTTTGCGAAATTGAGGATGTATCGTATTTGCTGGATTTATCCTCACCTAGAACAATTATTAATATAATCGCTATTACTAACAGAACAGCAAAGGTTATTAAACCGACTTTCACATAAATAGGTATTGAACTTTGCGCCTTTTCGACAACTTCAATATACTCTTCTTCACTATCGCTAATCGCAATTTCACCACTTTTATCTTCGGTGAATTCGGGTTGTTCAAATAATTTCGTCACGAACTCTGTAATTGTTTGAATCCGTGAATCGGTAGATAATTTGAGCCCGCCCATAATAACATTCGATATATTTGCGGGGATATTGCTATTAACTTTCGCCGGTTCTAACAATCCGTCGGTGCCAACTCTAGCGACAGCTTCGGTAGGCATACAACCAGTTAGAACACGGTATAATACGGCGGCAATGCCGTATACGTCGGTCCATGTACCGTGCCAATTGCTTGATGAATATTGCTCTGGAGCAGCATATCCGGCAAAAAGCTCCGATGCTAATTCGGTATTAGCAGTGCGGCTAGCAATTATTGAGAATCCGGTTAGCTTCAAATCGCCCTTATCGGATACATAAATAGTATCAAGGCTGATTCCACGGTGTACAATACCCGCATTGTGAACTAGGCTAAGCGTAGTGAAAATTGGTGGGAATAGCTTTTTCGTCTGCTCCCATGTTAATTCGCCTGCGAAATCCTGAAGATACTTCTTAAGGCTTACACCTTTAATCATCTCAAGAACGGCATATGCTGTGTTGTTTTCAGCGAAAATATCGTGAACAGCATTTATGTGGTTGAGTGTTCGCATTCTTGATAGAGTCTTGTTAAGCTCAACGAATTCTGATAAATAAGTTTTATATTGAGCTAGGTTATTTGTATTAACCTTAATTTCTGGATCGCCTTTAGTCCGTGAACATAGAGTGTCCGGCATATATTCCTTGATGGTAATTTTCTTACTTGTGACGGTATCATAAGCAATATATAATGCGCCTTCACCGTTGTAACTTAAAAGTTTTCCAACGATATAGCGCTCATTTAGTACCGTCCTCGGTGCAAGATATGATGGTAGGAATGGCGTTTTATCAGAATAACCGCAATCGGTGCATACACCATTAACAGTATTATTACCCATGCAACCCATGCATAGTTTTGAATCCTCATTCATAACACCCCTCCTTGTTAACTTTATTATATATGTATAAATTCCTAACTATCAAAAGTATAATACCAAACTACGAGCATTTTGTCAACTTAAACGCAGCTTTTAGATATATGCACCAAACTTTTGTATCAGAATTGTAACTTATGTTGATGTGCTGATTCCTATATTTTTAATGTGTTTGAAAACTAAGTAATATAGTCCGAATTAGAGGAGATTCTACAAAAAATTGCTGCACCACCTATAAGATTAGGTAGTGCAGCATTTGCTAATTAAATAATTACTATAACTTGATGTTCTTCGCCATTCAGCGGTATTTCAGAAACTGCATCCCCATTGCATTCTATGCCCTTACTATCACCTTTCATGACTGTGATATCAATTTTCGTATTGCGATAATTCAGCTTGGCAGTGAATCCTTGCCAGCTACTTGGTATATGCGGCTCTATTTTGACGGTATCATGCTGAATCTTAATTCCGAGCAAGCACTCAAGTATTACACGGTAATACCAGCCGGCAGCACCGGTATATATGCTCCAGCCGCCCCTACCATAACTCTCTGGATTTGTATAAATATCAGCAGACATATAATACGGCTCATTCTTATATGCGAATGATTCTTCAGCGTTCCTATGGTGATTTGCGGGATTCAGCATTGATAGAAGCTCATATCCTTCACCACTCCTACCAGCAAGATAGAATGCCATCGTCAGCCATACTGCGGCATGCGTATATTGCCCGCCGTTTTCACGAGTACCGGGCGGATAAGAAGTCACATATCCTGTATCCATATTAGGCGTGTCAAATGCTGGGTAGAACACTCTTATAATGCCCTTTTGGGGATCGACTAGACTTTCCATAGCAGAATTTAAAGCGAGCATATTCCTATTCTTATCGTCGATGCCGGCAATAATGGGGAATGACTGCGCTAGCGAATCGATTCTACACCTTTTGCTACTTGCGGAGCCCATCTTATCGCCACTATCGTAGAATGCTCTAAGATACCAATTGCCGTCCCAGCAATGCATGGATACATTTTCACGGAGCGTATTTGCTAGTTCGGAATATCGCTGCGATTCCTCACTTTCGCCACGATGTTCACACAATGCGGAGAATCTATCGAGCACGATTGAAAGGAACAATGCTAGCCACACACTTTCGCCGTCGCCGTTCAATCCAACACCGTTGAATCCATCATTCCAATCGCCGCTACCCATTAGAGGAAGTCCGTGCATGCCGAACACAGATGCCTTTTCAATTGCACGTTTACAATGGGAGTAGACATCTTCTCTAATTGGGCTGCGTGTCACCTCAAAATATTTTTCATGCTCATCTTCTTCTAGTAATGGTGATTCGATATAATAGACTTCTGTATCAAGAATGGAATAGTCATTAGTTTTATCAATATATTCGCACACTGTATATGGGAGCCATAGCAAATCGTCAGAACATTTAGTGCGAACGCCTTTCTTGATACCACGGGGGAGCATATGCCACCAATGCAGAACATCTCCCTCCACGAATTGTGCATTACAAGCACGGGCAATTTGCCTTTTCGCTATACTTGGATTTGTCAGCAATGCAGCACACGCATCTTGCAATTGGTCACGATAGCCATAGGCACCGCCATTTTGGAAAAAGCCAGTACGTGCATAAATCCTAGCACCGATATTTTGCCACCCTAGCCATGTGTTAAACATCGAGTCAAGAAGTTTATCGGGGGTATCAATTGTTATCGTATTCTGCTCTTTATTTTTACTTGCCTTTTCCGGCAGCAGCATCGGCGATAAGGGCATTTTAGCGATTTTCACTGCGGCTTCCGCCGTTTTAGCGAATGTCATCATGAAATTTATGGTGATTTCGCCCCTGGCGGCTATCGTCTTTTTAATGACAATAGCGCCGCAAGGCTCATTCGATGGGGATAGAATGCATTCTTCCCATTTTCCACTCCAGAATGCTGTCCTATCAAGTGTATAACTTGCGAGCGGCTCACTTGAGCCAATAGCCATATAACCCTCGATAACGGAGTTGAACGGATTGCGCAACAGAAGCATATCACTTTCTATAAAGGCGCTAATCTGCCTAGAATGCTCCCTAGAAGAATTGAGAGTTGGTTCTGTATAGAAAACTAGCTCAATTTCTACTTCCTTATTGGACTCATTGCGCATTTCTAGCTGAATGTTCTTCTTGCAGCCCACCTGAACAACATTGACGGTAGTTCTAGCATAAATATTGTCGGCATAACCCTCATATATTGCTTGTGTCGGCGAGAAAAACGGAAGGGAACCAGCGACTAAATCATAGTATTTATCACCTAATTTAGCTATGAGCATTTCGCCACGGTTGTCGGTCATTAAGTCGTTGAACCACGGTGTTAATTTATTTTCACGAGAATTGAATGCCCACGTGAACCCAAGTGCAGAATCAGACAATAGCGTGCCGAATGCTGGATTAGCAAGGACATGGCACCATGGATGCGGCGGTGGTGAAGTAATGGCGAATCCGTTATCTGTGAAGTGCCCGCCTGTAACACGTTTATCGCCATCTTTGCCAGCATCAATTTCGGGGCGGCGCATTTCACTTAATTCAATCGGCGTGTATTCTATTGATGGTAGATTAATTCGCATCATAGACTTCGGAGCGATATGCACCGCAGCCGCTTGTAATAAAATTTTGATTTTTTCATCATATGCCGTAAAGTCGATAAGATGAATACCGCCATTAATTCCAACCAATGCCTCACTGTGCTGCTCTTTTATATGATTCATAATAAAAGAGTGAATCGGTCTTTCATATTCGCCTCTATCGTTGTAGGAAAAAACTAAATCAAAAATAATACCGCAAAGTTTGAGAGAAGAATGGCATTTAAGATAGCTTGTTATCTTTTCCTCCTCAACTGTGCTATCAATTTCAACCAACACAATTGGTAAATCGCCTGAAATGCCAAGCACCCACAATTCTCTAGGTGATAGAGTGTTCTCCTCAATTGCCTTTAGGTTTAACGAACAATCACGCTTTTTATAAATTAATTGCGGTAGAATTGTTGTAGCAAGCCTGCCTTCAATTGTATCAGCGACTAAAGGCGGCTTCGTTGTAATGTTGTGACAAGCGTTATCCGATCTCAATTCAGCGACACGTGATAGCAGTTCTTCTTTTGTCATTGCCATGCACATGAATAGGGTATGCTCACATTGCTCATGCGCATCTAAAGGAATTGGAGCCTTTATAAATACGCATGGATCGGGGACTTGCTCATTAGATGTTGTTAGATTCTCCGCCTTATCGAATGCGGAGAAAACCCCGTACGGACGAGTTAGCACATCTTCCCTGCGCATTGAATAGGAAAAATGCAAATCATCCATAAAGCCAATTGCCATATAGGTGGTGTCGTCGCTATGCCTTTCCTTTCTAGATATAATAAATATTTTATGCTTGTTATCATATTCTTGTTTTAAGAACAATCTCATAAATGCTGGGTGCGCAAAATGATCGGTAAATCGAGCAAGTACCGGTTCAATATAGGCGGATAGAATGATGTTCTTCCTCCTGTTGCTAGTATTTTTTATAGCTAACTTCCTAAATTCGCATGGTAAACTTGGATGAAGATATGCTTTCATACCCATCCTTAGTGTCTTTGTATTACAATAATAATCGGTAAAGCTGCTTGTGAATTCGGTTGTTCGTTCGGCAGATTTCCTACTTTCTCTATCATTGTAAGGCATATAGGTGAAGCTGAAACTTTCACCACCGTCGACAACGGCAAAGAATGCCCCCTGAGGACGGCGAAGAATGTCAGTAGTACGCAGAATTGTATCCTTACCTTGATAGATACCGTGGCATATGCCGAGATCGGTTGTAATGCTTGTATATTCGCCATTACAAAGTAAATTTACACGTGGTTGTTGCGGGAAGAAAGAACCAATTACTTCAACGGACGGTGTTCCTCTTGAATTCTTTTTAGGCGGTTCTTTTTTATTAATATCTTCAAATAGAACTGAACCTACCATAACTCTTTCATCGAGCAGCTCAGCGGCGCTCTCCATACTTTTATCAGACATAAATCTCCTTTGCATAATATTATCGTGAAGTGCATTCGAAATTGCTACTATACTCATACCAAGATGATGCGCCATAAAGCTTTTTATAATGGCGGAGCAATTTCTTCCCACCCTTGACGTAGTATAATCAATAGCCTCATAAAATCCGTAAGTCCCCACCATTCCTAGCTTTTTGAGGTTTTCGAGGTTGTTGTATGACGAATTGAAATCATGCGACAATGTTAAAAAGCTTGAATATGGTGAAATTACTAGTTCATCATCTAATCGCCGTTTTAACCCGAGCTTTTGCACTCCGTGCGCCTTATATTGATAATTGAGCTGTGCATCGAATGCATAATACCCACTTTCTGAAATGCCGAATGGAGCATTCGCATCACGGGCACGCTTTTTCTGGCAATGTAGGCAGAAGCGCAACCCCTCATAGGGGAGTGAGCCTTCATTACTATGGAGCAGGAGTTCGGGCATGAAGTATTCGAACATTGTCCCCGTCCATGAAATCGGCCCTGCATATGATCCTAGCCGTGCCATAGTTCTACCTAGTGCTTTCCAATGCTTCTTTGGCACCTGTCTTTTAGCGACGGCGAAATAGCTGCTCATGCGTGATTCGCTCATTAGCAAATCATAATGGCTTGTACTTAATTTATCCTCCTGCGTATCGTATCCTATTGCAATTAGATTCTTCACTTTATTGTAGAATACATTCAAATTAGTAATAGATATTATATTTTCAATGCGGTCTATCAGCGATAGAATTTCTCTTTTTTCTGAAACATAATCGTGAAGCCCCTCCTTTAGTGAAACCAGACAGCAAGCGAAATTCCCGCTATCAACGCTTGATACGTATGCCGGTGGAAGAATTTCAAGTGTTTGGGTATCGTACCAATTGTAGAGGTTGCCCTCCCATTTTTCTAGCCTTTCAACCGTGGTGAGCGTCTTATCTATCCTATCACATAGCGAATCGGTATCGATCAATTCAAAATCCCGAGCTGCTAGAATTGATAAAAGCATCAGTCCAATATTTGTAGGGGATGTCCTGTGTGCGACGGCATAAACGGGCGCAGTTTGCACATTGTCGGGCGGTAGGAAATTATCAGATTCGGAAGCAAAATCATCGTAGAATTGCCACATGGCGGCAACATAGGATATTAGCTGATGTTGTTGCCTAGGTGTAATGCGGTACTTTGGGCTCTTATATTCATTATCAGAATAAATTATAATCGGTATCATCAGTGCGAATATTAATCCTGCTATTTTCGCTGCTGTTGCCGGGAGGAATAGCAAGGAAATGCCGAGCAGTCCAGCAATTCCGAAATAGCGAATCCGTGCAATGATGGCATTGTCGCTTTGTTCGGATTGTGAAGCGGTTGTCCATTCGAGGATTTTCTTATATGAGATAAAACGGCGGAACAATCCACGGATAGTTGCATCAGCATTGATAATAGCATTCTGCGGTAGAAGAACAAGTGCATAGAACCCTTGATAGAGTAATTGTGCCCCCTGAGCCAATGTCCCCGAATAGAGCTTTTGTGATAGGCTGAATAGCCCCCCACGTATAATTGTTGGCACAAGCCCGAATAAATACGGCATAATCACCGATAAGATAGCGGTGATAGTAATAGCCGCCGCTACAGCTGGAGGAGAAAATGCAGCTATAAAAAAGCTTAGAAATATGATGACGGGGGTAATGCTNCGNCGNAAATTATCAAGTAACTTAAACCGTGCAAGGGCATTCATAGGATTTTTTATTCTACCGTTAGCAGTTTCAATTTGAGAGCTGATATAAGGGATATTTTGCACATCACCACGCACCCATCGATGTTGACGTTTAAAGTAGGCGGCAGCATTTTTGGGGAATCCGTCGGAAAATTGGACATCACCTACATATGCACATCGCATGATATTCCCCTCAAGAATATCATGGCTTAGCACACGGTTATCAGGGAAGAATCCATCAAGCATTGAGTGGAATAAGTCAACATCAATTAGGCCTTTTCCGGCAAAAATCCCCTCACCGAACACATCTTGATATATATCCATTCCGAAGTTATCGTATGCGGCACTACCGCCGATTCCACCGACTACTCTTGAAAAAGGCGTCTTAAGAGATGAGCTGAGTTCTGTAATCATTCGTGGTGCAAAAATGCCGTATCCGGATTTCACGACACCATCTTGCACAACCGGAGCATTCAAAGGGTGCATTGCTATCGAAACAAGTTCCGGCACTGTATCCATTAATGCCTTTGTATCATTGTCGAGGGCGCAAATATATTTCACATTCGCTAGGAAGTTCATATCACCCTCAAAGGCGGCAAGGTGAATATTCCCGCCTTTAATAAGGCTAATTAACTGCTGAATAGCGCCACGTTTGCGTTCATAGCCCTCATATTTCCCGCTGGACTTTACATAGCTGCGCTGCCTGACGACAGCAATATACCGATTCCCTAATTCGCTATTTAAATGGCGAATTAACTTTGTTGTTCGCTTTATAAGCGGTCTATCATCGGGTAGAATTGGTGAATTCGCCTCACGCAAATCGCAAAGAATGCAGAATGCAAGATTGGGCGACGGATTAGCATAATATAGTTTTTGCAGTTTTTTCTTTAGTGAAAGCAATTCCTTAGACGAGTAGAGCAGAGTCGATATAACGACAAGGGTTTTTGCGTTGTCTGGGATCTTGCCGTTGAATTCCAACCTTGGCAATGGCTCATTCTTGCGCTTTTTCATGCAAAAATAGTCTGAAATCGGCTTAGCGAGCGCATATGATGGTATGAATAAAAGTGGGAATAGCCACCATGTTTTAAAGGTTACGGCGAGGACAAAGCTAATCGCAAAAGGGAAAAATAGCAAAGAGAATATATATGACCCAATGCTCCCCTGTGGGAAGATTGCGTCATATTTATTATAAATATGAGTGCCGATATGGCGCCGCCTTGAGTCATCTCCTTGCTCCGACTGTGCTAACATTTCGTTTGCTATACTTATTTCATCACGACTTGTAAATTGAGCAATTCTAGATGTTTTATGCCGATATAGCCATCTTGTTGATTCGTTCATCTGCGGATATATTCCTGCTGGGTCATCCCTATAAATGCATTCAAGTGGATTAACCAGGGAGTTGATTTCATTCAAATCAATTGTATCCGATAAACTGAGTAGGGAAATTAGTGAGAGAATCTTACCGCCCGATGCGCCTTTTCCAATGCTATTACAAATGCTATTAATGAGCGAATAACGGTATGACCATATAAGGTTGTCAATTTCCATACTTGTTACGTATTGCGTGCGTTGAATATACCTAATACCTTCAATAACTATTTCAGTTTTCATTTTGGGGAATTCGCATGCTAGTAAAAGCATAATCTCCCCCAAGAAGGGGAGGCGAAGCCCATCGGATTCCATGCAGTTAATAAGAATGTTCCGATTCGCTTTTAGGAGGGTTTTTCCCTCACGTTCGAGCATATAGTAATTGTCATGGATTATTCGCTCTACATCATTTTGTTCAGGCGCATAAACCGCTTTTTTATAGAAGTTTTTTATTTTTTTTAAATTACGTTTTAATTGTCGGTATAATGTTGATATTTCGTGCTCATTGATTCCAGCCGACAAGATTCCGTCTATATCTGTATGCATATCGCTTATATCATATAATTGTGATATCATTATCGCACCACCTCACATTTATTATTTTTAGTATTAGCAAATATATACATTTTAATGCGGACGAAATGTGAAAATTGAAAAAATCCGCTTTCTATGGCATAATAATAGAAGCGAATGGTGGTGGAAAAATGTTTTTTTTGAATAGGCTCTTTTTTAGGAAAAGAAAATCGGACAAAGCCACAGCGGCCGACTTTGCAAAAATAGATAAACGCTCAATAAAATATGTTAGTGAGCGGGATCCGGATAATTACGGCGAACGCATTTTAGGGAAGAATGGCGCCCTCAACATTGTTGATAAAGATATTGTCATCGTGTGTGAAGGGCGAGAGGTTTTTCGTTGTAAAAAGGCCGGATCTATTATCGCTGAGCTAATTAGCCTTGCTGGTGTAGTTATAACAGGTGATGATGTTTATACGGGCGAGCGTAAGACGGTAACCGCATATTATCAATATTATAGAAAATAAAAAAAGTGATACGCTTCAATGCGTATCGCTTTTTTAGTAGATGCTATTCTTTGAGTAGACCTCTTTTTATAGAGTCTTGCAACATATGGTCGACAAAGCCCCATAATTCGGGTAAGGCCTCTTTTATCTTCGATGCTCTTTTATAGACTTTGCTACTATCAACACCGGGGAAACTCCATGTGTGCCCATCGGTAAGGTAATTGTTTACAAGTGGCTGAAGTCTATCAATTGCTGATGCGTAGATAGCATCGGGAGTTTGCATTTCATCAAATTCCTCCCACAGCGCACGGTATTCCTTGCCCTGGTCGTCTGGCAATAGGCCAAAAAGTTTATCTGCTGCCTCCTCCTCACGCTTGAGCTTATCTTCATATCCAACATCGTCATACGCAAAGGTATCGCCAGCATAAACTTCCACTAAATCGTGTATGAGTGCCATTTTAAGTACCCTTAACATATCGACTTTCGGTGAATATGCATATTCGAACAACACCATCGCCATTAACGCAAAATGCCACGAATGCTCCGCATCGTTCTCCTGCCTTGATTTATCAATGAGTAGTGTTTGACGCATGATAGTTTTCATCTTATCCGCTTCTACTAGGAATTTCATCTGTTGTTTAAATCTCTTTTCGTCCAATGTTATTCACCTTTCTGACAATAAATTTATAGTATGTTTGAGCCGTTAATTTTCAAGCCGAAATGCACGCCGAGATATTCTGCCGCCTTTTTACAAAGAACCATTCTATCAAGGAAGATCTCAAAATACTCCATTACTGACGATATTTCAGTGTCGATCGTGATAGACATTATCAGCGCTGTATTATCTTCATTGAAATCAAGGCTAGATTTCTCTACTGCGTAATTCACCCTATCATGAATATCGAAAGTTAAAACATCGGTATTCCTCACCCTTGAGCGACGCACATCTGTCTTATCCGCTAGAATTAGTGCCGCCGCAATTGCATTAATGGGTAGGGCGGTTTTTTCATCGTGATTGCCAATAGCGCTAATAATCGATGCTATTTCATGCGCTGGCATGCTTAGATTATCAAGCAGGCGGAATGCCATCACGGCGCCACTTTGCGCATGGTCGATGCGGTTGACGACATTCCCAATATCGTGCATATAAGCAGCAATTGCCGCAAGCTCCGCATCACGTTCGGGGAATCCAAGTGTAGTGAGAATCATATGTGCAGTATGCGCAGCCTTTTCCACATGGGCATATGAATGTTCTGTATAGCCTATAGCACGCAGAGCCTCATCGGATTTTGTAATATAGGTATTAATATCGGGATTACTCTTTATATATTTATAAGTAACATGACTCATATAGTTACTCCCTTTCGTTATAAAAACTAATTCTTTAATATATATTATACACGATTTAGACAAGAAAATAAAGGGTAATTTATTATAGTATTAGTTATCGTGGTGATGCGATCACTATTGACTATTACTGTATCTTGCACTATAATTTAATTGGCAACAAAATATTAGGAGGACTATATAATGGCTATTTTAATTACTGGCGGTGCAGGATATATCGGCACGCATACTTGTATAGAATTATTGAATGCAGGGGAGGATATTGTCGTTATTGATAACTTCTCTAATTCGAAACCGAGGGCAGTGGAGCTTGTAAAGGAAATTACAGGGAGGGAATTCCCCTTTTATGAAGTCGATGTTACTGACGAAAAGGCATTGGACGTAGTTTTTACGGAGAATAAAATTGAATCGGTAATTCATTTTGCAGGGCTAAAGGCAGTAGGTGAATCGGTGCAGAAGCCAATTGCATACTATCACAATAATATTGTTAGCACACTTGTTCTATGCGAAATAATGGCAAAGCATGATGTATTCCGTATTGTTTTCAGCTCATCGGCAACAGTATACGGATCGCCGAAGGAAGTGCCAATTAAAGAGGATTTCCCACTATCGACAACCAATCCATACGGCAGTACAAAATTAATGATTGAGCAAATCCTATGTGATTTATATATTTCTGACGATAGATGGAGCATTGCGCTACTAAGGTATTTTAATCCGATCGGTGCGCATAAGAGTGGTAAAATAGGTGAAGATCCGAATGGGATACCGAATAATCTCCTTCCATTCATATCACAGGTCGCAGTGGGCAAACTTGATTACCTCAGGGTATTCGGTGATGATTTCGATACTGTCGACGGTACAGGAGTTCGTGATTACATCCATGTTACGGATTTAGCACTAGGGCATGTCAAGGCGCTTGATAAAATTGCTACTTCAAACGGTGTTGCTACCTATAATCTAGGCACGGGCAATGGCTATTCCGTACTTGAGATAGTTCGTGCATTCGAAAAAGCATCGGGAGTAGAAATACCGTATAAGATAATCGGACGTAGGCAAGGGGATATTGCTGAGTGTTATGCCGATGCGACAAAGGCAAAGAACGAACTTGGCTGGGAGGCAATCCATGGACTTGACGAAATGTGCGAAGATCTATGGCGATTTGCTAAAAACAATCCGAACGGGCTATAAAATCAATTGTGAAACGAGAGGACAATTTAATTGAACATTTTATTTATCGGTGATGTAGTTGGGCAAATGGGGTGCGACCACGTGAGGAAGGTTCTCCCATCACTTAAGAAGCTATATAATATCGATATGGTAATCGCAAATGGGGAAAATTCAGCACAGGGGAATGGGATATCTCCCAATTCGGCGGAGTTCCTAATGTCGAGCGGGGTAGATGTAATAACAACGGGCAACCATGCCTTCCGAAGAAAGCAAATGGATGATACTTACCGTACAAGCGATTACATTATCAGGCCGCATAATTATGGTAGCGAATGCGTGGGCAAGGGGATTTGCATCTATGATTTTGGTAGTCATAGTGTTGCTGTCGTCAACATGATGGGTACATTATATCTGCAAAATTTAGATAATCCATTCAATGCAATTGACGATGTGCTGGATAAAATTGAAACTAAGAATATAATAGTTGACTTCCATGCTGAGGCAACGTCGGAGAAAAAAGCAATGGGATACTACCTATCCGGTAGGGTAAGTGCCGTAATTGGTACGCATACCCATGTTCAGACCGCCGATGAGGAAATTTTAGATGATTATACGGGATATATTACCGATGTTGGAATGACGGGACCGAAGGAGTCAGTACTGGGCGTTGATAAAGATATAATCATATCTAGGTTTAAAACAAACTACCCATATCGGTTTGACTATGCTGAATCTTCGTGCATTATGAATGCAATCTTAATAGAAATAGATGAAAAACTCGGCAAATGCACCAAAATTTCACGAATTAACATAGAATAATGATATTTCCTTAACTTTTGACTTGTATATCTTGTAATAATAGTGTATAATTTGTATACACTATGCTATCACGTTTTAAAATACAAGGGGGTACAATCATGGAAATTTTAAAGGTGTCATCAAGATCTATTCCAAACTCAGTAGCTGGTGCGATAGCAGGAGTTATTAGGGAAGATGGAGAAGTAGAGGTTCAGGCAGTCGGTGCGGGGGCATCGAATCAGGCTGTCAAGGCAATTGCAATTGCAAGAGGGTATCTAGCACCAGTCGGTGTTGATTTAGTATGTATACCTGCATTTGTAAATGTCAGTATCGATGGCGATGAGAGAACAGCAATTAAGTTCATTATCGAGCCACGTTAGAATACAGACAATTAATTTGTGCCGAAACTATTATCCCCATGAGTTAATTCATGGGGATAATTTTATTCTTCCGAACATAACCTACGTGTGTATGAAGATAGCGATGTTGCGAAATATGGCACAACATATATTATCGGCACAATGAAAATACACATCAAGAACCAGAACGAAAATGATAGTATGAAACATAGAGAATTTGCTTTTCTCCCCGACATTATGTTCTTAGATTGCCGTATAATTTCCCTTATAGGCATATCGGGATTCGCAATATAGATGAAATCCACTAACAGATACCGCATGCAGAATATTGAAATAGATATAACCGTAACGATGGAAAGAACGGTAGAACATATTAAAAGCAGCAGGAAAGTATCACTATTTGATGGATCCGTCCTAATCATCTCAAAAAGGAACATTGATATTGAAATTGGAATCAGTGTTATAAGGAATGAAGCAACTACACGAATGCCGACCGATAGTTTTAGTTTAATTACGCTAAAAAATAGCTTTCTGCTTGTAAAAAAACCAAAGCATTCGTAGAATTCGTGCTTGTTTCCTTTAGCTAATTCCCAATACCACAATAGGATACCGAAGTAAAGCGGCGTCGCAACGATTATAGTTGCGGCAATTCGCATTAAAGTAACTATTAGCATAATCGGATTTGGCGATATGAAAGCTGCGCTATTTAAATTTACAATGCCGAATCTGCCAAGCGAAAGAAGTAATAAAACTTCAAAGGCATATGGTAGAATAAATATTAAAATAAAAGTTAGGACTATCTTAGCGGCACTGAACCAATTACTTTTTATTACTTGATGCGATTGTTTTTTGATATATTTATAAGTCATTTTTTACCTCCTACCATGAAATTTACCTTTCCCAACCTGATCCATCCTTCCTGTTTACAAAAGATTAACATCTAAAAATCGAACTAAACCGCAAATGCTGTTGCGAGATTGTGATGGAATAATTAGGGATATACAATATATAGTGTAGAATTTATCAATACTAAATTTGCGAATTTTTCAATTGGTATTCTACACAAAAATTATGTTAAACATTTATCGACTTTTTTCAATTGCAACACTTTACATCTTGTATCTATTAGGCTATAATTTACTTTGAGTAGACTATTTACGACACCTAACCTAAGGAGTGTGACAAATGCGCACCGATTTCCCCCGAATTATATCTCTTCTTCGTAAAGAGCGTGGAATAAGTCAGAAGTTCGCCGCAAGTGAACTAGGCATATCCCAGGCGCTTCTTTCTCATTATGAGAAGGGAATAAGGGAGTGCGGTCTTGATTTTTTAGTAAGGATTGCCGATTACTATGGAGTATCTTGCGACTATCTTTTAGGACGTTCTCCTGAGCCAGATGGACTCACACTAATGATAGAAGATATTCCTGAGAATGACACCAATACGAAAGAGCGTGTTGATGCTCATGGAATAATCCCTACGCTGAATAAAAAGTTAATTTCAAACTCTTTGAACATTATCTTTTCACTATTGCAAAAAAGCAAAAATCCAACATTAATTAAGGAAGTTTCATCGTTCTTAATGTTGTCCGTGTATCGTTCATTTAGAATTATCTTTTCCGTCAATCCAAAGAATGACCGGAATTTCTTCACTGTACCCGAAGCTATGGCGAGCAACAGCGCACAGGCCGCAATGGCCGCCGCCGAGGCAAAGGCTCAAGCCGCCGCCGCCGGCATACTGACAAAAGGAGTGGAAACGATAATTGATAGGGATAGCCTGCATATTACGAATGCTTCTTTATCCGAGGAGTATAAGCCGTATGTCACTTCGCTCCTTAATTTAGTACAAAATAGTGAAGTGCGAATTCATCTTATTAATAATGCAGAAAAATAAGGCACAATCTTATTATGCCATAATTTCCCGAAATATTACATAAACATACCATGATTCTCCCATCGGATTTCATTTTATTCGATGAGGGAATTTTTTGCGCATTCGTATAGAAGTATAGATAAATGTTGCACTTACTACAATACCGCTATATTCGGGGCAGTGGCAAATTCAATCTTACTAATATCACTTATATTGNAAATTGTCTTGCATTTTAGGCAAATATATGTTAANTTGATAGTATTATTTACTTAAGCAACTTAACCATAAAGATTAAATACAATAGAAAAGGGGATTAATATGAAGAAAACTTATATATTAATGTTAGCGATGATACTGACTCTATCAACACTGAGCTTGTCTGGGTGTAGCATATTTGGAAAAGGAAGTGGAAAGAAAGTAGTGAAACCAATGAGAGATATACCATCAATGCAGCTAGTTAAGGAGATGAAAACAGGCTGGAACCTTGGCAATACTCTTGATGCTACCGGAGCAAAAGGACTTGATGCTGAAACATC